>Ga0306907_1000197_pt1 | contig 30746 bp, 24 predicted proteins | sample AntRauTorcE11898_FD_190415 | JGI IMG/M metagenome (GOLD analysis project Ga0306907, IMG submission 190415) | Saline lake microbial communities from Rauer Islands, Antarctica - Metagenome Torckler E11 #898 (v2) (version 2) | ecosystem: Environmental > Aquatic > Non-marine Saline and Alkaline >... | reverse complement strand
CGGCGAAGGCGGGCACCACGTAGACGCCGTCCGTCGAGTCGACGCTGCGTGCAAGAGACTCGGATTCGGCGGCGTCCTCGATGAGGGTCATGTCTTCGAGCCACTCGATGGCGGCGCCAGTGATGAAGATCGAGCCTTCGAGGGCGTACTGGACGGGCTCACCCGAGCGCTGGAAGCCGATCGTCGTCAGCAAGCCGTGTTCGGATGGAACAGCCTCGTTGCCAGTGTTCATCAGCATGAACGAACCGGTACCGTAGGTGTTCTTCGCGTCGCCTGCGTCGAAACAGGTCTGACCGAAGAGGGCGGCCTGCTGGTCACCGAGCGCGCCTGCGACGGGCACTTCGGCACCGAGGAAGCCGTCGGCGTCGGTCGACCCGTAAGTCTCGTCATCGGACGAGGGTCGGACTTCCGGCACCATCGCCTTGGGCACGTTGAACAGGTCGAGCAGTTCGTCGTCCCATTCAAGGTCGCGGATGTTGTACAGCATCGTCCGCGATGCGTTCGAGACGTCCGTGATGTGGTTGCCCGTAAGGTTGTAGATGACCCACGTGTCGATTGTCCCCATCAGGAGCTCGCCTTTTTCGGCGCGCTCGCGGACGTCCTGTGGTCGGGATCGCTGGAGCTTGATCGGGTCGGCGTTGTCGAGGATCCACTCGGTCTTCGTCGCCGAGAAGTAGGCGTCACATTCGAGACCGGTCTTCTCTCGGATCTCTTCAACTTTGCCCATCTCTTGGATCTCTTCGACTCGATCCGTGGTTCGCCGGTCCTGCCAGACCAGCGCGTTGTGGACTGGTTTGCCGGTCTCAGCATCCCAGACGATCGTGGTCTCTCGCTGGTTGGTGATCCCAATCGCTTCGAGTTGTTCAGCATCAAGACCGGCCTCATCCAGCGCCGTGTTGATTACGGACTTCGTGTTCTCCCAGATTTCCATCGGGTCGTGTTCGACCCAGCCAGGCTCCGGATAGATTTGCTCGTGTTTCTCATAGGCGTTTGCGATGACGTTACCACCATGGTCGAAGACCATGAACCGCGTCCCTGTGGTCCCTTGGTCGACGGAACCGACGTATGTATCTTGAGACATTTTGTAATCACCAAACTGCTGGGGGAGCCGTTCTCCGTCAGCTCAGAATGAATTGTGACCCATCATTCCTGAGCTATGTGTTTAATCGATTGATAAGATAAAAAATCATTGGGAACCGGACAAACTGTTATATTGTTTTTAGCATATATCGATAGTACTACTGGACATATACTGTGCTGATTGATTTAGCAACGGAATAAAGTAATCACATATAATACCTAGAGGAGCTCTGATGATTTATTCGGGTGCTTTTTTGAGATACCAGTCACTACCAGGCAGACAATAAGAATCTGTGGTCTCACTAGGTGGTTGTCGAACATAACGAGACAACCGTCTATTCAGAATTGCGGGTCGGGAGATGTCAGTCTACCCGATTTTGGTCGCCATAGGCCCGTACTGTGAGTCGAATCCGGTTTTCGAGGACATCCATCTCACCGGCGGCGTGATCTCCTTTGTATACGAACTCAGTTACGCCCTTCTGTATTGCATCCCGTGCAATCGGTTCAACTTCCTTGCCAGTCAGCAGTATCACTGGCACTACTGGGTCAGTCCCAGAAGGATTGAGTGACTGTGCCAACTCGATGCCCGACTCATCCGGAAGTTCGTAGTTCACCACCACGCAGTCGTAGTCCTCGACTTCGAGTTGGTCTCTGGCTTCGGCAGCCGTCCCGACGGTTGTCAGGTTCATTTCGTGAGTGTTTTCGAGTGTCTCGCTGACTCGCATCGCCATGAACTCACTGTCCTCGACTAACAAAACTCGCAGTGGGGTCATTTTAAGAACCCTCGGTCGGTCGGTCTGCTGTTTTGAAAGTTGAATTTGCCCGTGTGAACATACCGCCATCTTGTATTTGGGACTGGATAAGCACACGTATGTCGGATCGACAAAACGCAACTCGAAATTAGGTGGCCTATCTCCTTGGTTAAACGGAGGCGGTCAGTTAGCGAAAGTCCTCCGTACCACCAGTACACTACCAGGTCTGCGAGTAGAGCAGGCACCCGAAGTCTTCACTGAACAGTATCTTATTGAGCCGTAGTCCACGGACTCTGTTATCGAAATCCTATTTTAGAAGACTATACTGGTGAGGGCCCACACTTGATCAGATAACCGATCACCTACCGAAAAGTCGAACCCAAACAGTACGATTGTCTCCTCAAGACCGCTGTAGTCTGTATTGTCGAGTCGAAGGCTGCTAACCGAGGGCAAATGCGTGGTTCAAAACAAGATGCCACAGAAGACATCCAAGCGTACCTTGGGGAAGATACGTTTTGCAAATACCTTTATGATGTCGACCAACCCTACCTCATCGGAATCGGGATTGATGGCCTCCCCTGGACTATGTGGATGAAAGACCTCGAAATAGTCAAGACGAGAGAGCCAGCCCCGCTATGTCCTCACCCCGCCATCCCCAAGAGGACCTATTGATCATCGAAGCACTCGACGAGTTCGCTGACCAACCCGACTAAACCAACGACTTTAGAGCTGCCCGTGCGAGAGAGTTCGTACGGATCTCGTCGCCACCCAGGCCTTGACGCCAGTGATTCCCTGTTCCAGATTGATCACGGCTTCGACGACCAGCTATACCTTCGGACCACAGCTCTCGACGAGACACCGAAACCTCGTGAGCCGGCGAGCGATTGTGACCTGCAGCTGTTCTCGATATACACTTTGAGACACCAGACACAGTAACACAGGTCGACAGCTTAACCAACTCAGGTACGCCATAGTCTGTATTTGTTGGTTAAGTCGATTCATCTGCCGACTCACATCGCGATAACCCCCGCGAGTCGGTCAAATTCACTGATCAACCAATTGTATATCGTTTGATTCCAATCTTGGATTCAAACCTCAAGAGCAGTAGACTCAAGTCAATTCAAAAACAGTTTTTACTATGTTTCCTTGGGGCCATCTTGCAGTTGGATATCTGTCTTACTCACTTTGGGTCCGACTCCGCTACGGCTTACCACCAGAAGGACCAGCTGTCCTCGCACTCATTATCGGAACTCAATTACCAGATTTGATTGACAAACCTCTCGCATGGACTTTTGATATTTTGCCTTCGGGACGGAGTTTAGGTCACTCACTACTGTTTGCTATTGTACTTGGTGGTGGTGTTTGGATTGTTATGCAACGATATAATTGGAACACAGAGGCCATTGCTTTTTTTATGGGTCATCTGTCGCATGTAGTCGTTGACGTGCTTCCGGCAATTCGCGATGGTATGTGGGAACGACTCCAATCGATTTTATGGCCAATTTTCCCCGTTTATGAATATCCTGGTGAACTAGATCGAAGTATTTTCGAGTTTCTGTTTGCGTTGGACCTTACTTCACTACCGTTAATAGGAACTGTCCTCAGTGTGATTAGTCTCGGACTCTGGATATATGATGGAAAACCAGGAATAATGATATTTTTGAGCATATTCGCCCGTAGAGCCGCTTAATTCTGCATTCAGTGTTCAGGCGTTGATTTGCCGGTTGTTATCGTAAAATTTCAGTCAATAATATCTCCCCAAATGTGATGTTTATGTCATCTACTGATGTATAAGTGTAAGACTAAATATATTTATGGGCCCATCCATTGAATGGGCTAATTAGCATGGTCTACAGGACTCAATACAGCAATATAAAAATAAACAAAATCATACAAAGTTTGTCATTATTGTTGGTGTTTGGATATTCAAAGTCAGTGCAAATTAAAGCATTCTAGTAGTATGACTGATAACTCTGAACCCAATACGGATGAATTAGAACAGACACAAAAAAGCAGAGCTAAACAAAATGGCAGCAAACGAAAACAATCATTTTCATCAGATTCGGGAATAATAATTTCTGAACGAAATGGCATCCGTATAACCAAATCTATTTACTTTGACGGCAAACAGAAATTACAAATTCTATTCATTATTGAATCTACTAGAAAAGATACTGTTTTTGTACACATTACTGATTCATTACCTTCATCCCCTCACTCATGGGATCCCGTTGTTCAACCAGATCAAGAAAGCCAGTACTGGACTTACGAGGAAAATACACTCATATGTCGCCGTTTTTTCGAACCTGGTGAGACCATTGAAGTCACCCACGAATTAACTATTCGTAGTTCCAGTGAGACTGAGTTTTATTCATTGCCGAAGGTTTTGCGCGTACTTCCAGATAATAAAGATGGCGATGAATCAATTTCTGAAGATAGTTTACAAGATTTAACTTCTACACAGTTATCATCTAAATTGGAGTCAGATCCTCAGTCACAGGAGGTGAACAATGTTCTCACGAACGGATCCGACAATCAAACAAAACATCTCCATTTAGATAATAATCCAGGACTGGAAAAAAACTCTGATCACAATGCCAAATCATCAGAGGCTAGTACAATCGCTGCAATGCCTGCGTATAATGAATCTTCAACGATTGGAGATGTAGTTTCAGAGGCTAAGGGTTATGTTGATGCTGTTTTGGTCGTTGACGATGGCAGTACCGATGAGACGGCAAAAAGTGCATCTGAAGCGGGTGCTGATGTTGTCACCCATGATCGAAACCGTGGATATGGTGCAGCATTAAAAACTATTTTTGAAGAAGCTCGTATTCGAGACACTGATCATCTTATCATTCTTGATAGTGATGGCCAACACGACACATCAGACATTCCAATGTTAGTTGAGGCACAACAATCCAGTGGTGCTGAAATTGTTATAGCAAGTCGATTTGCAGAGGATTCTAAGACAGAACTTCCTCGTTACCGGTGGTTCGGTATCTCAATTATTAACCTACTGACTAATCTGAGTATGGGTGTGATCCGTCCACAATCATACATTAATGATGCACAAAGTGGATTTCGAATATATAATTGGGAGGCGATCGATTCATTGGCATCTGATGATAGAATTGGCGACAGGATGGGTGCTAGTACTGACATTCTCTATCATGCCCATCGCCACAATTATTTAATAAACGAAGTGGGAACGACGGTAAGCTACGATGTTGATAATCCAAGTAATCATAATTCTCTGTTCCACGGCTACCAACTGGTTCGAAATCTTCTACGTACAATTGAACGCGATCGACCAATCTTGAGCTTAGGCTTTCCTGGATTCATTTCTGCATTCGGTGGTATCGGACTTAGTTACCTAACCTTTCACTCATCTGTTCAAACAGGGGTATTTCCACTTGAGTTGGCATTTTTATCTATATTTGCGACATTAATGGGGCTATTTTTTTGTTTCACTGCAATTCTCCTCCATTCATTAAACACAATTGGACTCCAATCTAACTAATTACCAACGTATTACTACTTTTTATAGCAACAATTTGAATATATTACTATAGTACTAAACGGAGAATGACGTCATATGGTGTTTATTACTATACCACTATTCGCCATTTACTCTTTTGTCGTGTCATGCAATCATCAGCCGCTGACTAATGCGATCAGTTTCGATGTCGAACATTGGCATTCAGCAACATTGTTGGCCGATGAGATAACAGATCCAATAGACTATATCGCAGACTCAGTAGATACTGTTCTTTCATTACTACAACGCAATGAGGTACGAGGGACTTTTTTTGTTGTTGGGGAATTAGCGGAGGAGTACCCTAAGATTGTACAGAATATTGTAGATTCAGGTCACGAAATTGGTTCTCATGGTCATACACATACGCCTATCTTCCAACTGTCAAAAAGCGAATTCGATCAAGAGTTGGTCACTTCTCGTAATTCGATTAAAGAGGAAACAGGTGTTGAGGTAAGTGGATTTCGTGCACCTAATTTTTCTATTACCAAGGAGACAAGTTGGGCATTGCAGTCGCTTCGTTCAAGCAATTATCGATATGACTCCAGTGTTTTCCCAACAAAAACACCAATGTATGGTGTGTCAAAGGCACCTCTTGAACCATATATTCCACAAGTCTCCAAACCATTCGTTGAAGATCAAAATAGAACCACATCAGAGTTGGTTGAGTTTCCATTAGCGGTGCTTGATTATCCACTTAGGCTACCGATTGCAGGGGGATTCTATGCTAGAACGATACCTGTGTCAGTACTCCGCCATGGAATCTCTCGACTGAATAATCAGGGTATTCCAGCAAATCTGTATTTCCATCCGTGGGAATTTAACCACGATGTTCAGACTGATGAACCACCAATTCATAAACGATTTATTAGTTTTCAAGGTATCGACACGTTGGAGTCAAAAGTTGAGACACTACTAGAGACGTTCAATTTCGGTACTGAACAGCAGGTGCTCGAAGAAAATGGCTTACTAGAACCCACTATTGAAGCATGAATCAACGGACGATGAAGAACGTCTGAATAAACACGCATAGTACCAAAAATAAACCCAAAATATCAAAACATTATGACAACTACACTGTCTGAAAGTAATGTGGTAAAGCACCTGGAAGTTGAGAACTGTGATAGTCCTGAAGAATGGAACTCGTTTATTGAGCAAAATGATGGGCCACCATTCGCTCTTTGGGGATGGGGAGCTGCAATCGAAACATATGGTCATGATCACTGGAATCTTATCGTTCGATATGGCGACGAAATCGTTGGTGCACTTCCAATCACGCATATCAAAAGTCGTTTATTCGGTTCAAAACTTGTCTCACCTCCGTATGCTGAGCGTGGTTCGATCCTAGTTACAGGATATGAACCCGAGGCAGTAACAAAAATACTATTAGATCATGTAAAAGAACTTGCAAATGAATTAGCGGTAGATTTCGTGAGCATTCGTGGTTCAAAATCCAGTATCCCCTCAAATTTCGAAACAAAAAATCGATTTGTTACATTTGAAATTCCTACAAATACAGATAAGGATTTGATATGGGAGAATATAAAAAATAGCCGCTGTCGTCAGATCCAGCAGGCCAAAGATAATCCAGAACTGACCTACGAAACAGGAAACTCACTTTCTGACTTACAGGCCTACTATCAATTGAATCTACAATCTGTTCGAGGACATGGAACTCCACCACACTCATTTGATTTTTATCGAACATTATGGGAGTTCTTAGCAGATAAAGGCAATATCCATCTTGGAATGATAAAGAAAGGTGGAGAAATCATTAATGGTATTATGAATTTCTCGAACGGATCCACAGTACATCAATGGGGTGTAATAACTGATTATGAATATCGCGATCTTAACGGTGGAAGTTATTTACTTTGGAAATCCCTCGAACGAGCCGCTGATCAAGGGTATAGCAAATACGATCTCGGAAGGACTCGAGAAGGAACGGGTGTCTATATGTTTAAAAAGAGTTTTGGCGGGGAAAAAGTGTGGTACGATGATCTACATTACTTCCCAAACGGTGATGGAGAACTTCCACATCCCGAAAACGAGACGTATGAACCACTCAAACAAGTATGGCGTCAGCTACCAATTCCAGTAACCAAAATCATTGGTCCATCTCTTCGAAATAAGATAAGCTTGTGATATTATGAAAATATTATATATTATTGGTCAAAGTGAGGGTGGATTACCTCACTATACTGCTGAACTTGCAAACAACGTCTTGAGATACGCTGAAGTCACAGTGATGAAGCCGTCTAAAACAGATGGTGATGAGCTGTTTGCCGAAGAAATTCAGTTAATAGATGCATTTGAACCACTCAGCGTATCAATGTCAAAAATATATAATTTCAGTGTAAATCTTATTGATGTGTGTAATGGATTACTATCATACACGAATCTTCGGAAGATTGCTGATTTGGATATCGATATAATACACGATGCTACAGGACTATTTCCGCAGGTGAAGTTCTTTGCTCGCTACCATGGTATCGATATAGATCACCCATTCGTTGTCACTAGACATGAAGTACCGAAGAATCGATTTTCACCTTCACGACCGCCGGTGATGGTCGAGGAAATAATCAAGGCTATACTCCCTGACGTGAAAGAATCACTTTCGATTGTCCATACAGACCATCAGAGAGATGCATTAATAGATCAAGGGAGAATGCCACCTGAACGGATAGGAGTGTTACCGCATGGCGCTTACTCCATTTTTGGAGATCGCAGTGATGTCACAATCGAACCGGATCAAAATACAATTCTCTTTTTCGGTAATGTGGTTCCACCAAAAGGAATTGATACAATCATTCGTGCGATTCCTCGTATCAAACAGACAATTCCTAATGTGACACTTCTCATTGCCGGTGATGGACGTATTCCGAACGATGTCCAGCAAATCATAGATCAGCATCCCGAAAATTTCGAGATACATAACTACTTTATCCCGAATGAGGATGTGATTGAATTTTTCGCTCGATCAGAACTCGTTGTGCTTCCATATCGGTCACAAAACGGATCTAAAGGACACAGTGGTGCACTGGCGACTGCCTTTTCATTTGGTAAGCCTGTTGTTGCATCGACTGCGGGTGATTTTAGATCACTTGTAGAAGAGACCGGTTCTGGAACTGTTGTCCCCCCAGAAAACCCCACAGAACTAGCTGATGCGATCTCAACAGTGCTCACGGATGAAAAGGCCAAGCAACGGATGGCAAAAAATAGCCTTCGAATGGCCGATCAACTTTCGTGGGAGCGGATCGCCGAAAAACACGTAGATCTCTACGAAAGGTTGTTATCTGATTCCTCCTTTTCAGTTCCAAAGCAATTCCAATCAATTAAATAAACGTCGGATAGTTTGCTATTGAAGATAGCCGAGATCACGCAGCTGTTCCTCTTGTTGTCCAGAAAGTGACTTAGACTCCACATCGTTAGGGGATCGTTCGAATTCAGTCGGGACGACTGATTTTGCTTCTGACTCTGAGAAGTTTGGTGATCCGTATGAAATATTATTTGATAGTAGTATCTGAGAGAGCGTAATACACTTTCTAATGGATGTGTTTTCTCTCCAGGCTGGAGAGTATCCTCTGAACAGATTGTCGTACAGTAGCGCTGCAAATCGTTCTACTCTGGATTTACGCTGAAACACATAGCCACCGGTTGAATTCCAGGCAGAAGTCGCAGCATACACTGATAGTTCAGTCGACATACCAGCAGCCTCGAGATCGAGGTGCTGCCAAACATCCGAGCGAATCTTCCGATCTTCACGAGGCACTTCTTGCCAGAGGTCGACTCCGTCGACTTCGGGTGGTACCTGTTCTCCCTGTGCTGATAGGAGAGTGGGTACGATATCTGTCCCTGAAAGAAGTTCACTGTAGCTTTGTCCAGCAGGTAGTCCAGCACCTATAAAGACTATGGGAATCTCAACGTTCTCCGGACACATCGGGTGACCGTGGCCGAATCGGCCACCGTTAACGCGTTCTCCAAGACACTGGCCGTGATCACTAGTGAACACGATTAGTGTGCTATCTAGAATATCACGCTGTTCCAACATATGATACAGATCTAAAAATCTTTCAGCGGAGTTATGACAGTCACGTTGATACAGCTTGACGAGTTCTGGCCTTCGCTTTTCATGTTCGTTGAAAAATTCTTTTGTCGAATCGAACACGCCATTTTTGAATCCATAGGGAGCGTGTGGACCAACATCGTGAACGATGTAAGTAAATGGGGACTCTAAATCATCAAGCGTTGATTCTGTCTCAAGACGATGTATCTGTAGTGGGGGTTTGTCTTTCGAATCAAGTTTAATCCAGACATCCTCAGCATTGAACCCTATATCTCGTTTCTGAGACGACAGCAGCGGTGGCTTTTCTTGTAACTGATCGTCGAACATCCAGACGCCATGAGTGGCTGGATACTGACCCGTTAGCAGTGAGGGTAGTGAAGACGCAGTAAATGTGCTTGGTGCGATTGCTTTTGCAGTCAGCCCAAGTGTTTGGATTTCTGAGGGGAGACAGTCGAACCGATGACCATCAGAAACAAATATGACTACGTTTTCAATTTTATTCGTATTGGCAGCTACTGAAAGTGGAAGAGTCATGCGCTCGTCTATATGCTGTGGTTAAAATATACATTGTAATGTCCACCATATGTGTCGACATCTTTTGTTAATACGGGTATATAATTACCAAAATATTAGACTAAGTCAGCATATAGGCGATCGAAAAGAGTATTTATTTTGATTCTGGTCTACGTGCACAAATATAACATACACCCGTACGCCTTGTGGTAGGCTCTGCAAGTTTAGTGAGTTCATATCCCAGCTCTTGAAGCAGCGATTTTATATCAGCCACCGATGAATTATACCGTCGACACTTCTCTGTGTGAATTTCAATGAATATTGTGTCGGTTTTTGCTAATGTTTGTTTCATTCCTTTGAGAACCGGCATTTCTGCACCTTGCACATCGATTTTGATTACATCTGGTGCTGGATATCCTTGGTTGATCAAATCATCAGCCTTCTGTGTCTCAATCAAAATTTTGTTTTCAGAATCAATATTATCCACATCACTCTTTGCAGTAAGATAATGATGTCCACTGCCTACTTCAACAAACTCGGAAACAAGGTATTTTTCACTTGTATCGTTATAAAGCGCAACAGGCGAAATATCCCACCGGTGAGCATCGTTCGTAAGTTGTAAATTTTCCATCAATCGGGTTCTGTTTCGAGGGTTAGGTTCAAAGGCAATTACACGGCCAGATGTGAGCGCATTCGCAATAAAACACGAATACGTCCCAACACATGCTCCAATGTCCCAAACAATTTCGTCCCCATCTAATTCATCTAATAGGGTGGCTAAAATTGGTTTTTCACCTCCTAACTGTTTTGCACGAACATACTCAGAGCGTGTTGAGACGTCAAACTCTGCGGTTATGTCACTTACATTATTAGTTATTCGATTATCTGCAAGGTGGAACCAATATCTCCAGCAGTTTCCGTACACTGTAGAAAAAAATGCGGATCGATTTACTACCTCTGAAACTGCCTTCGTGAGTTTCTCTTTCGTATGAAGCATGGTTGACGATAGTATGTCAAGAGTCATCTCGTTAACACTAAAGGCAAACAAGAGTATATCTATTCAATTCACCTGTTGTTTAATGACATGAGATTATTTGATAATATGTGGTGATCTTAACTGTCTACGCCACCTGTTTCTGGTGATAATCTGTCCATATCTGGCTTTTGTGTAAAGATGGGTGTTTATAATTAAGCACCATGCTCGTATTAGTTCGTCTATGAGTCCGCAGCAGAATACAGACAGTGCGGTACTAATCCCATCGGGACTCTCAGCCAAGAGTCTCACATGTGTTCGATCCCTTGGTTCGAAAGGAATTACAACAGTCGTTGCTTCGGATGAAGGTGCCGTTCCAGCAATAGAATCTCGTTATTGTGATGAATCATATTCAATACCACATCGCCATGATGATCTTGTCGCCTACAAGGATGGGTTACTCTCAATCGCTACTAGAGAAGATATTGATACGATCATTCCAAACAGAGAAGAAGATGCCTTCGTTCTTTCAAAATATAGGGACGAATTCGCTGATCACGTTGAACCTATTTGGCCATCGATGGAAAAACTTCGGTCAGTTCACGATGGATTACGACTCGCTGAAATCGCTCAGGATGCTGGTGTGCCGACCCCAGAGACTCGACTCTTTAGTGAGGTAGATAACTGGGATGAGGAATTAATAATTAAACCTCGGTACTCTATTTTGACAAGTGAATATGTGGAATTTCTATCTGAACGAGAGTGTGGGTGGCGACTCTCCCCGATCCATCCAACCCCTGGAGTTGAGCCGGATACAACAACAGTAGATGAATCAATGCGTGGCCACGATCCGGTTGTGCAAGAGTATGTCCCAATAAAAAGTGAATATTCCTTTCGAGCACTGTACGATCACGGAGAACCAGTTGCGACGAGTTTAAGAAAGCAGACTCGAGGCAGAACCTATGCTGGCGGTGCAAGTGTTTACCGGGAAATGATCCAAAATTCAGAACTTGAAAGTCTAGGCCGGACAATACTTGATGAGCTTGATTGGCATGGGCTTGCGACAGTACAGTTTATAGAAGACGCAAATACGGGACACTATTCTTTCCTCGAAATTAATCCTCGAACGTGGACTTCAATTCCGACAGACGTTCTATCTGGAGCAGATTATCCATACTTCTTTTCACTCCTTGCAAGTGGCAAAGGGGATGAAATTGATCCAAATTACGAACTTGGTGTTGGAACTCATCTTCTATTCGGTGAGCTACAATATCTCTATAGTGTGATGACCGATGAGTTCCCAAATGCAGATAAACCGACAATTGCGGAAGCGATGTGGGAGATCGGTACATCAATTTACCAACAACCAAACTTTGATTATCTCGTGTCGGACGATCCCAAACCGTTTTTCCGTGCTATTCGTAATGTGATTCTTAATTACTAAGCTGATGAGGGACTATTTTCTGATTCTGAAACAGTAGTCACTAGTTGAACTACTCGGTGGGGATTTTCACTAGTTGGCTCATCTAGCTCAGTCCCCTTAAATAGGAGGAACCGTATACGTACTTTATCGCCGGTTATCGTTGGAGTCACTTCTTGAGAGAGATACCGTGTCTCTGTGCTATCGACTATCACGGATATTCGACTGAGTTCAGCTTGCTCTGTTACTGTTTCTTCAGAGCTATCCGCAATTTGTTCAACTCGTTGTGCTACAACAACAATAGTGTAATCAGAAGCTGATGGCTCTTTATTTGTGAGTTCAAGTACAACTGACTGGGTTTCGCCTCTCTCAAATGTTTCTGGATAACCTTCAGCAACATATTCTCCATTTTCTGCTTCCATTAGGAGAGCAAATTCTGTCGCTCTGTCGTTTTGAGCTGGAACGGCGACAGCATAACTTATTGAGCCTACCATGAGGAGCAGACTTACGAGCAGTAATACACTCATGAATTCCATTTCTTTAATCCTATTTACAATGTGCTCCAAACGGAAGGTCGAGTAGGTTATGTTGCGTATTCGATTACCAACTTGGGAGGGTCGATTCCAGATTGAGAGTATGAGACTCATTTACTGGATGATAATATTGCACACCAATGCATATATGTGAGGTTCGTACTAATATCGTGTATTTATTGATAGTACAGTGGTTATAAATGAAATTATCATACAACCGTTTTGATTATATGAATGAGATTTATATTACATCCACTACAATAAATGAGCACACATTTGTTAGCCATATCTGTTTCATAAATGATCCTCAAATGTTTCCAAGATACAAATATAACGCGACCTATATTACAAACAGAAATTTATTTCTTCAGCATCGTTTATTTACGGGGTGAAAATAAATGAATCTTGGACTTTCGACTTTTAAATTACTATTGTCAAAGAGCGGGAATTCAATTTTGTTTTTCGTTGGAATTACTATATTTGCTCGATATTTATCGGCCGAGGAACTTGGTATTTTTTTCCTTTTTTTAGCAATTTCCGGATTAGCATCTATCCCAGCAGACTTCGGCATTCGTGGGGCCTTAGAGAAGCGATTAAGCGAAGGAAATAACCCAGAACAGATGCTCGGTTCTGCGTTAGCATTCAAATTTGTGACACTTACACTCGTGTCTCTCATACTACTAGCCGCCAGCAAACATATAAATGGATACCTGGGTTCAGAACTTACAAATCTTCTCGTTATTGGTATTATCTTTCAAGAGTTCGCCAAGTTTTATGTCCAGGTTGTCCGAGGTGAACTTCGAGTTGGGGAAACTGCGCCGATTATATTTGCACGTCGACTTGTATGGATCATCCTTGGTGTTGGCTTCGTAGTAACAGATTATGGTGCTCGTGGCATAATTATTGCATTAATCTGTGGAAGAATAATTGAGCTTTCGTGGGCCATCTTGAAATCCGATACAGCAATTGGTAAGCCATCGATTGAGACTCTTTTTTCTCTCATAGCGTTTTCAAAATACCAAACGATAAACGAAGTTGGGGGACGTGTTTATCAGTGGATCGATATTATTATTATAGGGTTCTTTCTTAGCCAAGCGTATGTCGGTGCCTACGAGATCGCTTGGCAAGTTACATTGCTTGTCTTACTTGTGAGTAAATCAATTGAATTGAGTATATTCCCTCAAATTAGCCAATGGGAAGTCTCAGAATCAACAGAACGTATTGAGTCGACAATCTCTAGCTCACTCGGATTTGCCTTGTTTTTCTCAGTGCCAGCGGTTATCGGTTCAGCGATTTATGCCGAAGAAATTCTCGTCTTTATATTTGGATCTGAGTATACAATTGCTGCACTTGTACTCGTGATTCTCATGGTAGAAAAACTCTTTCAGTCTTTCAATGGTGTTATTGGATCCACTGTCCGTGCACTGGATCGCCCCGACCTCGCTGCAAGAGCGACTGTGATTACAGTTATAATCAACTTTGTTCTCAGTCCAATCCTGATTGTTACAGTAGGGTTTATTGGAGCTGCAGTGGCTACTACATTTTCATGGTTTATTAACGCAGTACTACACAAGCGGTATCTGTCACAACTTATCGTAGTAGATATTCCGTATCGTCTTTTTTCATACTATGTTGCTTCGTCGCTTCTTATGGGTGTAGTATTACTTATTGTCCGACAATTTACTCCAGTTACATCCCTTATTATTCTGTGCAGTCAAATTGCCCTAGGTGTTGTCATTTATTTGGGTGCATCTGTAATTATTCCAGACGTTCGATATCAGATTATTCAACCCGGGTTGCGTGTTTTTAGTTGAATATATTACTATTACTCATCAGATAGAAGGCACTGTCTAGTTAAGCCAGTTTGAGAAGCGAGCAGGTCCTTGAGTTAGTTGGTCAGAATGCTCGCAGACCTGCTCAGCGAGTCGTTCGCGGCGGATTATCAAGAATCTTGGGAGCGTGAGCGGACGGCGACACCCGTCAGGGTGTTCGCCGTCCAGCTCCACGCGACCGGCTGTTCTCTGAGAGAAACAAAAGAGGTTCTTCGTCTACTGGGCGTTGAACGCTCTCATCAGGCGATTTGGCAGTGGGTACATCAGCTGGCTGACAGCGGTCACAACCCGCCTGAGGCGAAGCCGAAGCGGGTTGCCGTTGACGAGACTGCTGTCAAGATTAACGGCGAGTGGTCTTGGTTGTATGCTGCAATAGACATCGAGACAAAGTTGATTCTCGATGTCGAATTGTTCGGACGACATGGAACCGATCCAGCTGCAGCGTTTCTCCATCGACTGACCGAGAAACACGACCTTTCCGAGGCCGTGTTTCTCGTCGATGGGTACGGCTATCAGACTGCTCTTGCACGATTAGGGTTGAGCGGTCAGCTTGACTACGTCAAAAGAAACCTCATTGAAAAATGGTTTCACACGCTCAAAATGAGGGTCGACCGCTTTCATAATTCGTGGGTTGGCAGTCGGTCAAGCGTCCGCGAGTGGTTGATACAGTTTGCACAATACTATAACTTTCAGCGACCGCATCAAGCTCTCGATGGACGGACGCCAGTTGAGGAGATTATCTAGACAGTGCCAGATAGAAAAGAATGTATTTAAAATAACATGCTTTGGAGATAGCCTTGTATTATTGCTGAAATCACTTTATAACTATATGGATAACACCGTTTGTAAGTGATTGTGTTGTATGCTCAAAGTGGTAAATCTATGGGAGTAAAAGCGATTTAGCTATGACAACAGATACACTCAAACAGATTAATCCAATAAAAGTATGGCCAAAGACAATTGGTCCAATTGTTGTTGGACTTCTTGCTCTCTTTTGGTTAAGTATGGTTTTAGATCCGCTTGGATCAATAGTTCAGGTTCTTCGAATACCCGCAGCACTAGTACTCATGTTGTTTGTACCTGGTGTGTTACTAACTCGACTTTTGAATGTTCGGTCAGATTCTTTGGGAGTCTTAGCTTTGTACTCAATTGGACTCAGTATGGCAGTTACAGCAGTACTCACTGTGATTTTGAGTCTCTTTTTACCAATAATAGGAGTCAATACCCCGCTCTCACCGGGTTTTGTTGGGATTAGTCTAACCCTCCTTATTCTCGTATTATTACCATTGACACAGTTCTCAGGGACCAAGTCCTGGAATTTCTCTCTTGATCACTTAGAGGTCACACCAGTTGTTGTATTTCTATCGTTGTTACCGACGATAGCTGCTTTCGCAGCGGCACTAATGACACGAGATGCGGTCCCTGCCGGGATGTTCTTTTTTGTAGGAATCGTAATTTTTGTAGTACTGGTTTCAGCTACAGATGAAGTGTCCCACAAACTTTACCCAATTGTACTACTCACACTTGGTTTCTCAATACTATTGCATCGAAATCTACTTACAAATCATGTTATCGGTGCAGATATTCAGGCGACATATGCTACAGCCGAACTAATTTTGCAGAACCAGAGATGGTCTGTGGATCTTGCAAGCACATCGACTTCTCTCCCCATGGTTACGTCTGTCCCGGCAGCAATTTCCACGTTTGCAGGAATCAAGCTTACAACTACGTATAAAGTGGTCTATGCGCTTTTGTTCTCACTCGTTCCTGTTGGGATGTATTATGTGGGAAAAGAAATATTCGACAATAATATTGCATTTTATGGTAGTCTATTTTTTATATTTTACCACATTACGTTTACAGTCACACCCGGAAAACAACACATGTCAGAGCTATTTGCGGTCCTTATTTTATTGTCAATATTTCATCAGCGTACAATAGATATCCAGAGTAAATCTGCTCTCAGCCTATTATCTATCGGACTTATATTCACACATTATGGAATGACGTATGTTCTTTCAATAGCACTAATTATCGCAGCAGTTGGGTTGTTAGTTCTTAATCCGGTACGACCTTTCAACTCCCACCTCTCCGTTGGCTATCCAACTGCACTATTTACCGGTGCTACAGTCTGGTATTTTTACGCTTCTAGGGACCTAATTGCAACCTTGATCTCAATCCCTGCGTCAATTGCTAACCAGATTGTCACATTATTATCAACAGGAGCTGTACCGGGAACAGGTGGGGCCTATGTTGGAAATCAAACCGGTTTCTTGGAACAAATGCACGTTGGCATATATTTTATATTAACAGTCTTCATTACAGCAGGGTTGGCGTATCGACTCATCCAACATTACAGCCAGCTACAACAAGGAAAAGAACCAGAGAATATGGAATATACAGCCTTTGCGTTGCCGCTTTTTGTTCTTCTTGGACTTTCTTATTTCGCGATTCCGAATCTCTGGGCAGATAGGATCTACCAGCTTGTTCTCCTTGGACTTGCACCGTTTGCTGGTGTCGGATATCTTGTGTTGACGGCACGTGCAAGAGGGTTCATTAACATATTACCAAACAAGAATAACACACATTCTCAATGGCTTGTCTTTGCAGTACTCCTTTGTGGACTGTTTGCGCTTAGTTCTGGATACGCCTTTGCGATGGTTGGCTCTGCAGAGGCCTCCACGTTCAATACCGATGCGAATGATCGAGTGTTCAGTGAAGATGAACGTGCTGGGGTGCAGTGGCTCGGGACCTATACAACAACCCAGAGAGAAAATCCAATTGATCCTGAGTCAACTTCTGTACTTGAAGTCGACCGTCCATCTGAAACACAAATATATACTGATATCGTAAGCTCACAGATGTTCCGATCGGAACTCTCAGAAAACACTCACAATTTAGAAATAGTAATTTTAAAAAATAAGTGGGATCCAACGATAGATGAACGTCGAATCCAAGAGGGGTATATCTTTATTCGTGAACGTGGAATCGACTCTGAAGAGTCTAATCCTGAAACTTCTCCATCATCTCTTTCAACGGATGAATTGAATATAATAACAGACTCACGTAATGTTGTGTTTAGCAATGGTGCAGTACGTATTGTCCGAAGTAGTGGCTCAGAAGAAGCCTAACAGTGGATGAAGTTGATGCGGAAGACTGTTGATGCCTATGTCGAAAATCTCTCGCTTCATAAGCAAAGCAAAGCAGTTACGTTGGCTAATATGTTGTTTGTCGACTACGCTCTCGACTCGCTGCACTGTCTGGGGATTCACTCAACGAATCGACCGCAACGCACTCGATCTACTGACGAAATGCCACACATTTTAGCCGAGATTGGCCTCAAAGAAGGCAATCCCTCTGATCACTCAACGCTGCTGAAGGCCTTAGATAGGTTTCAGATGAAGATCTGGTGAGTGCTGCTGTGACTCTCGTCGGAACTGCGTAATATCTTGGGTCAAGCCGTCAATAACACTCTAATCAACAGCTCTCGTTAACACAGATACTCAAGCAATCTGTGACGTTCACTATACGACCAAGAAAGCTCACAACACACAACTCGGCTGCCGACAGAGTCTACGATCCGCAGCAATCACGCGATAAGCTGAGGGAAGAAGGCGTGAGACCACTAATCAAACATCGAGAGTTCCGTCATTCCGTAAAATCGTTCTGATGTGTATAGTCTACAACATCAAGCGAGCTGTGAGCTAAAGAAATCTAACGCTGTAAGGCGATTCACCTCCACCTAATGTTTTGTATATTTCATAAAATCAGGTACAAGACTTTGTGACCTTATTTAGAGGTGGCCAAATAATTTATCTATTTTTCAAGCTAAACAGCATACATGGAACTATGTTTCGAGTATATCAATTGACAAAATCACATGGTAAACATGTGCCATTCATATATATTTAAGAATGAAACGGCGGACATATCTATCACTTACTGGAGGTGGAATTGTTACGCTTGCTTCCGTGGGATTTTGTCAAGACGGTTCGAGTAAGGTGAGATCTATAAATATGCCTCAAGAAGGTGGGCCACCAAATCTAGAGGATTGGGGGCTTGTGTTCGAAGATACATTTGATGCGGGATCTCTCAATAATTCGAACTGGAATGTTGGTTGGGGGTGGGGTCGGAGTACCACTACGAGTCCAATGGAAGTCAGAGAAGACAATATTATTATATCAGATAGTCAGTTACGACTACGAGGAACACACGACCGCGAGACTATTTTAAGTGGTGTTGTAAATACAAAAGATAATATAACATTTGTTCCCGGGAGTTACATCGAAGCTAAACTCAAGTTCGCCAAGCGAGTTGGGTTCCTGAATGGATTCTGGACGAAACCTAATAACGAGGCATGGCCTCCAGAGATAGACATTGTAGAACTCATACAAAGGAATGATAGTCGAGAAGAAACTCATAGGTCAATCCATAATCTCCACTACTCCGCATCAACTGAACCAGGGGACTCCTCAACATATCAAAAAATCGGTGGCGATTACGAGCCAGATGGAGATTTAACAGAAGAATATCATATATATGGTGTTGAATGGCAGGATGATTATATTATTCACTATGTTGATGGACAGCCGATTATAAAATGGGTCCAAGAAACAATGCTAGAGGCAATGCGGAAGGGAGCACCATTCTACTTGCTTCTAAGCCTTAATATAGATCACCTCGGTGAGGCAGATAAGTCGGAAACGTGGGGAGAGGAATTTGTCTGTGATTGGGTTCGTGTGTGGAGAGATACATCTGTCAAAGATTCTAATAAATCTAATAAAAGTAATTAAAAACACAGCATTTGGGCGCATAAATAACAGGTGAACTTAATTGGTTATTCCACACAGAGCAGCATAGTGGTTCATGTGAACTACCCCACCCTACTCGCTCACGGCTGACGCCGTTCGCTCCTTGAGGGTGTCGTCAGAAGCGAAGCTTCTGACTGCTAACCAGAACCTCCGGTTCTGGTGATGGGGCTTCCTGTTTCCACGACGCGCTTTGCAGATACGGGTGTATCCACAGGGAGCGCAGTCTCCACAGGCGTTGATTCGGAGTATCCCACTCCTACGTATTCAAGGCCGCGAGAAAGAACGTTCCACGCCGCGTTCGCGTCTCTATCCGCCTCGAACCCGCACGAGGGGCACGCGTGTTTACGCACCCACAGCGGCTTGTCAGTCTTGACGCCGCAGGACGCGCACTCCTTCGTCGTGCCTCTCGGGTCAACAGCAGCGAAGTGCGTGCCTTCGCGCTCGCACTTGTATTCAAGCATCCGAACGAACGTTCCCCACGCCGCACCTGCCCGATCTCGTGAGTTGCTGGGGAGTTCGACCAGTCCCTTCACGTCCAAGTCCTCGACCGCCACCAAGTCGTACTCGGTAGCGTAGTAGTTAGAGAGTTTGTGCAGGAAGTCTCGACGCTTCCGCTTCAGGTCGGCGTGGCGTTCGACAACGACCTTCCGTTGGCTTTCCCAATTCGCGGAACCGTGTTCCTTCCGAGAAAGTTCGCGTTGGGCACGTTCCAACCGTTCACGTTCGTCTGAGAAGTCAGGCGATTCAACAGCAGTTCCATTGGTGTCGTGCGCGTACTTGAGAATCCCCACGTCGATGCCGACGACTTTTTCGGGATTCTCTGGTTTATCAAGCGTGCCTCCATCAACGTCGATGCCGAACGTGGCGTACCACCCGCCCGTGGGTTCTTGCTTGACCGTGACTTGTTTGATGCTCGCGTTCTCTGGGATGTCTCGGTGAAGGTGAATCGGAATCTCACCGATTTTGCTCAACCACAAAACAGACCGACCACCCGTATTCTTGAGTTTGAAGCCGGACTGGTTGTAAGTGAGCGACTGATACTCCCGAGGCGGTTTCCACTTGAGCATTCCCACGGCGCGTCCGTTCTCCTTCTGTGCTTTGAGAGTGGATAGGTTGTCGTAGACGCGCTTGACGACCATCTGCAACACTTTCGAGTGAACATTTCCAAGGTCCGTCCACCACGTTTTGAGGTCGGGGAGTCGTCCCTGCACCTCGTAGCGGGCGGGAATGTTGTCGGCCTCGTTGAGCAGGTGGAGGACATGGTTGTACAGTTGCCTACAAGTATCGACGTGTTGCAGAAACGTCTCAGTGAGGGCTTCCGATGGGTTGAGCCGATACTTGTAGTTGTATTGCATCTATGATTCTCGTTCTTCGATAAGTTCGTCGAGCTTCTCTTGGACGAACGAGGAGAGATTCAAGTGATTGTCCTGAATCCACTCCTCTTGGTCGTCGCGGATGGAGATATTCTTGCGCGTTGTCACACTATAATATACATAAATTACACAATAAGAGTTGCGATTGCGTAGGCCTGTGGGCTGGGCGTTGAAGGAGTTTGAGAACTGTGCGGCGCTGTATCCCCTCCCTACTGCGCTACTCGGTCGCTTCGCTCCCTGCGTTGCTCCTTGAGGAAGAGGACTTAGCGCCTAATTCCAGTTAAATCGATCCGGATTGTCAAGGAGACGCCGCGGATGAGGACCATACCACCAAGCAAATAATAACGTCGACCGGGTCTTCAACAATGAAATCGTTTCGTCATCGATAACTGATCGTTCAGCGAGAAGTGAATCCTTTTCATTGTATAGTCGAGAGTATATCTGGCATAATGGGTCCAAACGAAATCGAAACGTTAGAAGGCCATATATTGACCATATTAGAGCTGTAAAAAATACGTATCTCCACGGAAGGCTTCTAACAGCAATCCGAATCCGGTTCTCAATTTGGTGCATCTTCGTTCTGTCCTCAGTCAGCCGACCTTCTGGTGATTTTTTGTGTTGAACAATAATTGACGGAACATAGAGTATGTCGTACTTCTCATCCAGGATTCGTATCGAAAGATCCTGCTCTTCAAATCCATATATGAATTCGTCGGGAAAACCACCAAGGTCGGTGACAACCGATCGTCGAAGAGCAGTACCAACGCCACAGAACGTCGACACTCGCATTTGTTTCACCGGTGGTAGTTCAAAATCGGGTGGCGATGGTATTTCAAATAATCGCGGTTCACCAGTGTAGTAGCTCTGGCTTTGGAAGGCAAGTGCACCGACATCATCATGCCGCTCAAATAATGAAACAATTTGGTCCGTAGCTTCGGTATCAACAAGGACTGCATCATCATCCATGAGAACAATAAATTCTCCTAGAGCGTTTTCGAAACCGATATTTTTGGCTTTTGGTGCACCCATCCGCTCTGAAAAATGAAGGTACTTAATGGGATCATCAGAAAACTGGCCACCATGTTCAAACAGTGTCGACTCGGATTCGTCCGAATTGCTCACGACGATAATTTCAATCGGCCGATATTCTTGCTCAAGAGCTGACTCGATGGCCTCCTTGAGGTCATCCGGTCTATTAATTGTAGCAATAACAAACGATACTAGAGGGTCTGAGTTGGAGGTTTCAGCCATGAATTGGTTACAGTCCTATTGTGCTTGCGAGTTATATTTTACATTGTGTTGTACACATGTTGAACCCATGTTTGAACACAACTACAACTAATTGTAGTTTTCTTCGGACATCATTTAGAGATTATGGCTAAAATAATGATTATCGGACTTAATGATAAAACCTATTGCAAAGACTACGACGAGATCTGTACGTAATATCAAAAGAAAATAATTCAACAATCCATTAAAAATTGAAAAGAAGGCAGCTAATTAGAGTTCGATTAGACCTGTCTTGGAAGTGCTATTACCGTCAGTATCTGTAACAGTGCATTTTACCTCATATGACTCGTTTGATCCACCTCGGTTTCTGAGATCGTGAGATCCTTCTGCGCTGCCACCATTCACTGACGAGATATCGGTGTCGATAACCTGTGTATCGTTTTTACGTCTTAGCTCAGAGGTGACATAATTGAGATTGTTATTTGGATCTGAAACGGTCCAATCAACGTCGACCCGTGACCAAGCCGTGTTTGAACGATCTGTGAGCTGTATCTCAACGACGGTGGGTTCTGTTTCCACCTCTTCATCTGTTGTAGTAAAGAAGAAGGTTTCACCAGTGACTGACTCTGTGTCAGTCGAGGCAACTGCTCGGAACGCGTACTCAGTACCGGGCATAAGATCAATCAATTCGTTGTCGAATGATCCCGTAGAACTCAGGGATATTGTATTTGTTTCTGTCCATTCGGCAGCGTCGTACTGCAGCCATTCGAAGGAGACATCAACAGTATCGTATCCATCTAGCACATCTACATCGCCGTTGAGGGTTGCAGACGATTGAGTTATATTTGTTGGTGAGGTGGTTAAGACCTCAAGTACTGGATCATCTGTCGACTCAGTAGCAGTGGGATCTTTGCGGAGATAATCAACCCACAAGCTTCCACTCCCGGTCTTTGTGAGCGAAATACCACCAGCATCGTATGAGTCATTAACAGCTGAAATCGTTCCCAGCAGTGTCTCATCTGAACCATAGAAGCTCACACCAATTTCTCCAACAGCTGTGTTATCAGAATCCCAGTCGACGACAATCTCGATAGGGCGGGACTGATCTGTAGGTATAACTCCAGATTCAAATGCCAGTGTTTCCCAGCCAGATGCTTCAGACACACGCGACAGATACACATTTCCGTTTCCACTGTTGATACCGACGATGTATCTGTCCGTGTCGGTCTGGTGGCCAAATCCAAACTGGAGTGTGGAGCCAGTGTTGAACCAGGCAGTCATGGTTGCTTGGTCACCGCGTTCAAACGGAGTAACTAACTCACTCGCTGGAGCATAGATTCTTGCTGCATTCGAGGCGTTCGAATATACCGACGAGTCGCCATACGCAGAGTAGGTTGTATCTAGGTCCCATTGATTAATGTCTCCGTAATAATATGAGAGGTCATCGAATGGGTCGATAATCGTCTCCTCGTCGACAGTCTCCTCGTTGAACCCGTCGAACGAATTTGGATCAATCTGTTCGTTGTCGATGAACAGTTCCAGCGGGCCACTATGCTCGAAGGCAGTGATGGTGCCGTCATACCAAAATCCAGGCAATTGAGACGTTTGATCCGTCTCACCGCCAGCGGTTGTCTGATCATCGGACACCCAGTAGTCCGCATCGTAGTTGTCTTGAAGCTGAATGTTTCCATCGCTTGCTTCGAATCTGAAGGTTACAGGAGTACCGTCTGCTGAACGAGCCCATAGATAGGATGTCTGACTCTCAGTGGAGTCACTAGAGTCACTACTTTGAGAAAGCTCCCAAACACGGACCCAATCAACGTACATCGTTTCACTCCATGATGAACTGTAATCTGGTTCACCAACCCGGCCAACATGGTTGGACAGCATCATATAGAATGGTGCTCCGGCATTCGTCGAATCGATCACAGTAGGATCTGTCTCTGTATGGACATGAATTCCATTGAAGTAAAATTCAATCTGATCCTGCTTCCATGCACACCCGTAGACATTGTATGTGCTTGTAAGATCATTATCGGATTGGTAATCAAATGATCCTGCAGCATTGTGGGTAGACCCATCACCGACCGTTCCAGACGTGCTATAATGGATATTGTAATGGGCTGTATGACGTTCATTATAAACGTCTCTCCCTGTTTGGAACAGTTCGACAAAGTCGATCTCTGGAGGCCAGGCCTCACTGTCGGGCTTTGACCAGAATGCTGGGAGAATACCCGTGCGTCCGGGATGTTTTATTTTCGCTTCAAAATAGTGGCCTGGTCCGAAAGCCGCCCCTTGTTCAGGGTGCCAACTTTGGTTTCCCGTACGAGTGTTTACAACACCTTGTGTAACATCATTACTCCCCCCACCGTCATGAATGATATCGAGCATTAGATCGCTGTTGGCAACGCGAACATTATCTCTTGAAACCTCTGCATCATCACCGTTTGCGCTTGTTCCCCATCCAAAGCCAATTCCCCACTTTGAACTATCAAGTGAACTCCCATCAAAATCGTCTTCAAATACTAACTGCCACTCGCCCGAACTTGATGGAACGTCCTCTGTCGCGGCACTCACAACTGAAGAACCGACTCCAGTTGCAAGTAATCCTGTTCCAATTCCAGCCAATTTCAGGTAATTGCGCCGACTAGGTTCCGATGCATCGTCATTAGGATATTGATTCTTCTTCATCCAAACGTGATATTCTGTGTTTTATGTAAGTACTTTATTACCATTTAAATAAATATAGTAAACTATTTAATATTTATACTCTATATTTATTCATTTTTATATGCAGTTTACACTTCTTTACATACACATAGATCTAGTGAGATCTCCAAAAATATCGTTGTATAATATTTTTATTCTATTTTTAAATTACAGTATAAAAACTAAGTAAATGATTATTAATCCTATCTATCCCTATGGTGGGGTAACAAAATCCTAATATAAATTGGCAGCAATAAGTTTGAAAAGGCAGATAATTTCGATACTGATCAGTTAGACTACCCCTAGAACTCACACGAAACAAGAGAGAATCATTAGCCTCACTTACTCAGTGAGATTTTGAAATCAAATTTATTTTCGAGTGTGAATTTGATTCCTCGAATAAATGGTTTTGGATCATCGACACAAAAGTTATCAAAGTACGGCATATAATAGCATGACTGAAGCACTGCTTGAAGCTCTGTGAAGATTGAAGGCCGTTCGACTAATGGTGAATCCTCTTGTAAGATACTGAGTAGATAACCGATTTCACCGTATAGTAGGTGGCTCCCGACACCAATGTTGTAGTCGTGTTGGATCTTGTCGGCCATCCCCTGAGTCATAAGCCAATAGTAATACGGAAAATTAGCTCCGGCTTGGACCGCACAAGGAAGCGACTGCCACATTCGAGGATTGATTTCGGTTAACACAAATTCGCCTGTTTCGGCGTCTTTCATGTATTCAATGCAGGCAAGGCCATGATAGTCGATGCTGTCCAGAAGTGACCTGCCAGCAGCTTCGAGCTCTGGAATTGAAACAGCCTCACGGTAGACTCCACCACCACCGGTATACGAATCTCCCCGAACCTGTCGATGTTGAAACGTTGCTAGTGGTTCTCCGTGGTCATACAACGCCGCAAAAACGTACTCATGGGTACTTCGAATGTACTCTTGAACGATCGGTACATGTTTCATTTCGTCGATTATATCATCTATGTCTGGTGTTTCATTCTGCTTGAGATGTTTGATACTCTTAATTATTGTAACATCATTCGGCCCAAAAGAATCAACCGACGCTTCTGTCAGAAGATTGTAGCGCGATTTTATAATGTGCTCCGATGTCCAATCATCGACGTCGGTTAACAAACGCGTTTCTGGGATCGCAACACCTGCCGCGTTAGCGGCTTTCGTAAGACGCATGCGATCATTGACGATCGATAGAAGTTCCGAAGATGGCGTTGTGAGCGAGACATAGTCCGCAAACTGGTCTTCATATTCAGCAAACAAATAGGGATCGAATGGCCGCACGGGGAGGATTGTCTGCACATCAGGACGAGCCGCGATTTCAATAAGATTGTCTCTATAATCAAGAATATCCTCATACGGAGACAGAATCGAAGTTTCTTCGTCACAAAACCGTGATGCACCTGCGGTGACTTTGCTTTCTTCAGAGGCCAGAATCGTATGAATTCCCTGACGCGAGAGAGATCGAACACATGAATAGCTCTTTGAATCAATTCCGGTCGGGATACATACTGATTCTCGACCAGATAACGGTTCAGTCATGCCCAGTTAGATATACCTAAGGGATATTAATATAATCTCCTTACCGATAGTTATTATCTAGTTACCACTATGCATCTGTTTCTGAACCTGTTTTGAGAGCGCTATCTTCAAGAAGCGTTAGGTATCATAATAGAAGAAAGACAGTATCTCAAAGTCGTTTTGTATGAACGAATAATCCATAGTCGGAGCAGGGCGGGAACCCTGGCCCCTGTAGTTAAGATTGTTAATGTCTCAGAGCCCAATTTTATCCTTATATGGTGCACAAACCTCTGAAATTCCTTCTTTAAGTTCGACTGTCGGTTCCCAGCCAGTCTCCTCATATATTTTCGAGTAATCCGCACAGGTATCATGGACGTACACAGAATCAGGGATCGGGTTTTCAACGTATTCTGGTTCGATATCCCGACCCAGCTCATCATTAATTAGCTCAACAATTCTGTTAAATGTGTAGGACTCTCCAGTACCTAAGTTGTAAATTCCATCTAGTTGCTCTTCTGCTGCACGGACTAAGCCCCGAACAATATCGTCGACATGCGTGAAGTCTCGAGTCTGATTTCCATCCCCATAGAGCGTTGGAGATCGACCATTGGCAATATCATCAGCAAACTGTGAGATCACATTTGCATATTCGCCTTTGTGTTCCTCGGTCCCACCGTAGCCTTGATACACTGAGAAAAATCGCATCCCAGCCATTGAGAGACCGTAGTGGTTCGAAAAGTATTCCGCGTATCGTTCTCGAGCCAGTTTTGAAGCCTCATAGCCCGTATTCACTTGGACTGGCATCGATTCGGGAGAGGGCTCGGTCCGACTCCCGTAAATGGACGAGGTCGAGGCATAAACAACAGTGTCACACCCACTATTTTTTGCCTGTTCGACAGTATTAACAAAGCCTTCGACGTTCACTCGTGCACCTTTGGAAGGCTCTGTTTCATGCATCTCGTATGAGGATAGCGCTGCCAGGTGAAACACGACGTCGACGTCTGTCGGTAATGTATCATCTAATACACTTTTATTTGAATAAGTGACTTCATCGTCCAAATTATCTGAAGTTCCGAGATACCCATTGTCGAGAACAATTACTACGTTATCCTTTGCGAGATGGTTTGCGAGGTTCGATCCAACAAAACCTGTACCACCGGTGATCAGGATTTTCTTCTGTCGCACATGTTACTAGTATGTTACCTACATCATAGTGTCAATGTAAGTATGCATAGTGGTGGCAGCTATAATCTAACCAGAGCAATGTTGATGGAAACAATATGCTAGTATTTGGTTTCTTAGTGGATTACCAGCGCTCGGCTATTCTGTGGTACTTTATGAATGGTCATGATATCACCATCTAATGGCGGACAATTGTCGCATACCGACTGACCGATTTTTTGGTGGATTCGACCGACTCCAGAGCTTCCAGGAGATGCTCATTTATATTCGCGACGGGCAATCACCACGAGAGGGACCCACTCAGTGGGTGATCGATCACACGGATGCCGGTAGTCCAGATGCCATCAGTCATCATCTTACCTTTCTTGATTCAATCGAACTCATCGAGCTCTCCGAGAAAGCATGCGAACTCTGAGAGTATAGCCAGCAGTGTCTCGATGACCAAGACCCTGAGGTACTCTACGGAGCACTCTATGAGGGAATAAAAGTATTTGATACAATCCTCGAGACCTTCCATAATAGCCCAATTGCCACGTTGGTGAATGTGACAATTATATCTCCGGTCATGTCGTTGGTGTTGAACGCAAAGCTCACCTGCGGAGCAGGAGAACTTATTGCGCTCGCCTTTCCGAGAGCCACCGCTGAGATGAGGGTTGGAGTGAGATACGTGCTCTAAGTCTTGCAGAAGCACACTCGCAGAAATGCCACTAAATATATCAGATCTTCTGTCGACAGGTCTCTTCGTTAGTCGTGACGGCTTCGCCGACGATATCCACGTCCTAAATGGGCTGGCCGCTCAGGTTCTCGTTCAGCGAGTTCTGCGTCCGTTGGCCGAAGCTCGATACCGACGACATCTCCCTCCACCGCTACGATGAGAATGCTGGCGAGTGGAACGAACTCGACACCGAGGTCGTCGACGAATCCGACGGTGAGGTCACCTACGAGTCGATCACACTGCTCGTCGCCCAGCGGGAGTGTTTGGTCAGCGTTGAAATTCTGGACAAAGAATTCGTTGAGCCGCTCGTTTGCTTCGATTTCTGCTCTGTTGAGGCCGTGACCGACGACATGTTCGAACGTGTATGGTGGCAGAAACGAGACCCAACTGCTCATTGCATCGAAAATGCGGTCTCCTGGAGACGTCACTGAGGCATACAGCTCAGTCAAGCGCGAACAGAACGGGTCGTCTGCATGTGTGACAAAGCGTGGCGATCGATAGAACGACTCATCACTGCGACTATCGATCTTTTCATGGCCTGTCTCGGAGAGGACTTGTGGCACAGTGGTTTCAGTACGAGTTTCGGTATGAAGAAATCAGTGGCAGTTTCGAGTGGACTCTCGTAGGGGTTCGAACAGATCTGGATTCCTATCGTTGTGAGATACACCACAACACACCGTTAGGCCCAGTCGAGAGCTGCATTGTGCTGGTTGATGTACTCGACAGCGATACATCCACCAGGAAGAGCCACCTGTTCTCCAGCTCGGTTAAGTATCGTCTCCTGGAGCAACTCACTTTGAGTCTCGAAGGCTGGGTTTACTTGGATTCGGTACTCGTCGTCAATCGTGAATAACTCGCGGTCGAAGGCCGCGTGGTGGGTTTTGCTGAGCGGTAACACATTCGATATATCAGCTCGATACTGTGGGTACTCACTCCAAGAAAGGACATGAGCGACATCCAATAGGCCGGGGTGATCAACACCGGAGATCGGACAACGCTGGTCGTGTTGGGAGAGAACTGTCGCTCGGAACTCTGGGTCGACACTGCGAGCATGCACCGTCGTTTCGTAGGTCCCAGCAGTTGTTTCGGTACTGGAGGCTGTCGGTGTGTCTGTCTGGGCCCACTCTTCGACCGCAGACTCAACAAAGGTCCAGCCTTCGTCAGTCAGTATGCATTCACCGTCGGGTTTTTCGATGAGCCCCATGCTCCGAAGCCAGTTGATACGTTGGGTAGCCATATCTGTCTGGCCGCGAGACCACCCTAATTCGGGATGCGTATCCAACTGCTGGTCGCTTATCTCAGAGACTGTCATCGGAGCCGCAGACAACGCATAGAGCAAACTTCGAAGACCGACATTCCGGTTGCACATGATCTGCAGGAGTGTCGTTGTCTCTTGATTCTGGATGTATCTACGGCCTACTTCTCCGAGTCGCCATCGGGTGTCGGTCTGCTGTATGAAGCCCACCTCTTGGAGGTAGCTGACGCGTCGCATAATCGAACTACGGCTTGAGACGTTCACAAACGTCCCACGGTGCCACCCGACTAGTTCGTCAGTTGTTGGCTGGTGGGTCTGGACGAACTCCAAGATTGCATCGAGAGTCTCGACATAGTTGGTCCCGCCACCGAACATCGGGACAAGACTGTGGAGACGATCCGTTGGCATACCTGAATACTACAGTGTGTCTGTATGGTTCTTTCTCTGAGAAGCAGGGTCCAAAGTTAACCAACAAAAGAACCCACAGTCTGGTTTTTGTTGGTTAACAAGCTACCGAACGACTGTTACTGGCGCAGGCGACCGCCTCGAAACGGTTTCTGCAACACTGCCGAGGAGAATCCTGGATACGCTGGACCGACATGGCTGCCCATGATCACGTGGTCAACGTCGTTGTCGTCAACGTAGTCCAGGATTGTATCCGTTGGACGGTTCGGTCCCTACTCAACGAGGGTAGTGGTCCTCACGTTGGCATCATACTCTCCGGTGAGATCCTTGGTATCGTCCAGCAACTGTTTTGCATCGGCTTTGATTTCTTCATATTCGGTTTTGGAGTGGACCACTGCCCCTCTCCGTAGTGTGTTTCCATCGGATCAATTGCATGGAGAACAGTGGTTTCGACATTTGTGTCGTCTTCTGAGTCTATTTGTGTCGTCTCCGTAAGACAGACAATTGGTTGGCTTCAGTCCCGTCGACAAATAAGTCAGTTTTTGACAAATAGATATATACAATTAGGCATTGAAATGACAACGAACGCTGCCCATCTGCCAACTGTGGATTGTCATCGCTAAAATATACGTCATCAAATCGCCACATTGGATAACTGTCACGGGCGGCGTTCACTATTTTATATCAATGGATTGGTCGTGTTGCAAAGCGGTCTAGACTTTGCCGCTGGTACTCTCAATTGAGAGGTCACAGTTGATTGCTGTTTTGGTCGAACGTTGGAGCAGTTCGTCGAGGAACGCTTGGTAGTACTCGGGGTC
>Ga0306907_1000192_pt1 | contig 31691 bp, 31 predicted proteins | sample AntRauTorcE11898_FD_190415 | JGI IMG/M metagenome (GOLD analysis project Ga0306907, IMG submission 190415) | Saline lake microbial communities from Rauer Islands, Antarctica - Metagenome Torckler E11 #898 (v2) (version 2) | ecosystem: Environmental > Aquatic > Non-marine Saline and Alkaline >... | reverse complement strand
ATGGTCGGCGATGGCGTCAACGACGCGCCGGCGCTCACGCGGGCCGACGTCGGCATTGCCATTGGCTCCGGGACGGACGTCGCCATCGAGTCGGGAGACATCATTCTGGTCGAGAACAACCCACTCGACGTCGTCCGACTCATCACGCTCTCGAAGGCAAGCTACCGGAAGATGCAGGAGAATCTTGTCTGGGCGACCGGGTACAACGTAGTCGCACTCCCCTGCAATCGGAGCTGTGTTCATGCCGCTTTCGACGATCATCGTCGCCACCAACGCACGTCGGCTTGCGGGGGTCGACCGCTCACTGTGACACGCTCAACCTTTTTGATGGTTGCAAGCACAGAGAACCTGTGTCAGTACGACGGGCCCGCACCATCGAGGACCTCTACGAAGCGGTCGCAGCGTACGATCTGGTGTTGACGACGGATGCACCGCTGAGTTTGGCCCTGAACCGCCGAATCGATACACCACGAATCGGAACGTTCGCCGCCACGCCCCGAATGCTCGCCTCCGGCGAGTTCCGGCCGCGTGACGAGAGGACGCTCTTCCTCCAGCTCGTCGACGAAACCGACCTGCGCTGGAAACACGCCGCCCACCTGCTCGAGAACGTCCTCGGGTGCTGGGAGGAGACCGGCGACCTCCGCGCAATCCTCGAGTACGAGACGTTCGACACTGCCGGGACACGCAGCGTGCTCGACGCCGTTGAGGCGGCCGAAAGCGCACACAAGGACCTCGTGGACTACTCAATCCCCGATACGCTCTCCGTGGCCGTCGTGGGTGAAGCCCAGTTTACTCCCCTCGACCGCTCAGTCCTGCCCCAAGAGTACGATGCTGTGGACCCCTTCGAGACGGGGGAGTTCGACCTCCCGGAGTTCCACTGTTTCTCCGCCGCGACAGACATTGTCGACACTGTTGTCGACAACGTCTCTCCGGAGAACGCAGGTGACGTCGCCGTCATTATGGATCGAGGCAGTGCGTACCCGTCCCTCGTCGAGTCAGCACTAGACGCAGCCGACGTTCCGTTCTACGGCGGCCCGGAGTTCGCCGACGACGAGGACCTGCGCACGTTCCTCATGCTGCTGCGGACGGCCGAGGCAGACCGACAAACCCGGGTGGTCGACGTGCGTCCCATTCTGCAGCACCTCGGCGTTCACCCGCCCGTCGAGGACGACGAAAAGTTCCTCCACTACCTGAGTCACCCAGACGTGGAGCCACTACAGCAGTTCTGCGAGGACGTTCCGAAGATGACGTTCGACGAAGCGCTACGCACGTTCGAGGCGTGGATTGGCCACTCGCTGGACGACTTTCGGGCGGAACTGGAGCAGCTCGGCGTCAGTCAGGCTCCCATCGAAGCGGCGCTGGACGACGTCTCGTTCTACCTCGAGTCGTTCGACGTCCCGGTCGACAGAGACGATTCGGGTATTCTGCTCGCCGACGCGACGGCTGCGGCTTACGTCGACCGCCCGGTCGTGTTCTACCTCGGGATGGACGCCGACTGGACACACCGCGTCCTGGACCGCCCGTGGGTCGACACCGAGGCCAAAGACAAGCAGTATCTCGAGCAGTTCCAGCTCCTCTTGCAGAACGGCCAGCAGCAGTACTACCTCGTCCAGGAAACGAGCGCTGGCCAGCCAGTAACCCCTTGTCTCTACTTCCACGACCTGCTCGACGAGGAGTTCGACACGTTCGCTGACCTTCCGTCGGCCGACTACACCCGGTTCAGCGGGCGCGACCGGGACGGATTCGAGAAGGTGCCAGTTTCCGCCGAGTCAGAGACAGTCGAGATGCTCAGCCAGTCGAGCCTTCGTACGTTCGTCAACTGCCCGCGGGACTACTTCTTTGACAGCCTCGTCGAGAGCCCCGACCGTGACTACTTCCGGAAGGGAAACCTGTTCCACGACTTCGCGGAGTTCGCTGTCAACCATCCCGACGTTGTCGAGGCCACACCCCGAGAGGAGATCGTGGATCTGTGCCTCGCAGAGATGCGCCCATACGTCGACGATGTGGATATGGACGTCCTCGGCACCGAGTTCGGAATCGGTCTCGACGTGATTCAGCGATACCTCGCCAGAGAGCCACCAGTCGAGCGTGAGTACGACGGCTACAGCCAGCAGTGGCAGGACAACTTCTTTGCTGATCAGTTCGACCAGGAGATTACCTCATCGATCACCGAACGGTGGTTCGAGAACCCCGGCCTCGGTGGCAAGGGGAAAGTCGACCTCATCCAGTCGCCGACGACGCTGCTGGACTACAAGAGCGGCCGTTCTGGCTCGGCCGCGAAGATTGTCAAGGATTCTGCGATCGACGATGTCAGCGACAAACCCGACTTCCAAGCGCTTCTGTATCTCGCGAATCACCGGCGTGTCACGCCAGATGAACCACTGTCGTTCGTCTTCTTCCACTTCCTTGACCTCGTCGACGAGGAGGTTGTCGGAGAAGCCGACCTCGGCGACGCGCTGGTGGAGGTGACGTACTACCCCGAACCCTTCGAGGAATTCGTGACGCGACAAGCGGCCTTCGAGGCGCTTTGCGAAGGGGTCGCTGAGAGCAACACCCGCAGGAAGACGCTCGAGAAAATGGGCTTCGAGGCCTACGAGTCCTTCTTCGACCAGCATGCGTTCCCGCCCGTCGACAATACCGACGAGCTGCTCGACAGTGAGTTCGCCGCCGCCTTCACCGCGTTCGGAAAAGACGCTGTTGGCGACTACAAATACGTCGAGAGCGGCACCGCATCCGCACTGAAGGAACTCCTGAAACTCCGCGGACGGAACTATTTCGAAGAAGACATCGACGCCTTCGAGCGGTTCCTGGACGAGCAGATCGATCGCGTCAACGAGTACCGTCGCTCAACGTTCCCCGTCGGTGACCCCACTACCGACCGCATCAATCACCGCGACCTCATCCCGACTGATGACTGAACTCACCCCCAACGAACAACAGCAGAAACTCATCGACGCCACCGGGGGGATGCACGTCGTCGACGCTGGCGCCGGGACGGGCAAGACCTTCGCTGTGACGCGTCGCTATGCGAATCTGCTCAGACAGCCGGAGACCGAACCGGAGGATGTCCTGCTGGTCACCTTCACGAACAACGCCGCCGCCGAAATGAAGGAACGCGTCGTCGCTAACTGCGACTACTCGATGTCGGCGCTCCGTGACGCTCCCATCAACACGTTCCACGGTCACTGCCACGAGCTGCTGCTACAGGACGGGTTCGCCGCGCCGAAACTGCTGGGCATCGACGACAGCATCACATCATCGACCCAACTGTTGGAAAACGAGGTCATCGAGGACAAACGGTTCCGCCAGTTCCTCTCTCAGTTCACTGACGACCACCCCGAGCATCACGACTTCCTGCGGGTCCTCCGAGACGGAACGTCGCTGCTGGACCTGATTCGAGAACTCGCCGCGAAGGGTGTGTTCCCGACCGCTGACGGCTGGTACCGCGACGGTGAGAGTCACCTGGATGGCGATTTCGAGGCGTTCGAGACGCTGTTCGATGCCGCCAACGAACCGAACGAAGGAGTGAACGGCCCGACGGAGTCGGACCTCCGTTCCGGACTGAGTGGGTTCGAGCGCGGGCGCTGTTTCCTGCCAGATGCGCCCGAGGGGACCGAAATCCGGGACGGCTACCCGAGCATCGACGATGTGTGGGCCGAACGTGCCTTCGGGGAGGAGCGGGCCGCGCTGAAAGCGTTCGTCCACGACGCGTACTTCGGCTATCTCCAGTTCGCGCTCCGGCGGAACTACCTCAACTTCAGCTTCCTCCAACTGTTCGCCTTCGTCCTGCTCTGTGAGGACCACGCGCTCCGGGAGTCAGTCGCCTTCGACTACGTGATGGTCGACGAGTTCCAGGACACCAGCGAGATCCAGTTCAAACTCGCACTCTTGCTCGCCGGGACGAACAACATCTGTGTCGTCGGCGACTGGAAGCAGAGCATCTACGGCTTCCAGTACGCATCAGTCGACAACATCCGGACGTTCGAAGACCGCGTTGTCGACTACAAGGCGGAACTCAACGGCGATGACGACGAGCGAATCCCGTATACTGTCGACGACGTGAACCGCATCCCACTTGTCGAGAACTACCGGTCGACCCAGTCCATACTGACCTTCGCCGAGAAAAGCCTGACCCTCCCTGCAACAAATAGCGAAGCGGTTGCGCTCACGACTGACGACATCAAATCGTTGGACGCGGTGACCGACCGCGACCACTCCGTTATCGAGGCGTTCAGAAGCGAGGACGAGCACGAGGCCATCCTCACCCGTATCCAGAGCGTCGTCGGGAACCGAGCGTACGCCGTCGAAGGCGAGGACGGCAAACTCAGGCCACCAACGTATGACGACGTGGCCGTGTTGACGCGGACCCGCCGCTTCGGGCGGGAACTCCAGCGCGTCGCCGACGAGTACAGCATCCCAACAGCCTACGAGGGCGGTGTCGAACTGTACGACACTGAACAGGCCATCCTCCTGCTCGCGTGGCTCCGCATCCTCGAAGACGAAGATTCCCGACGTGGCTGGGCGGTCGTCCTCGAGGACGCTGAGTACACGCTGGAGGAGGTTGCGGAAATCCTCGACACGGCGGTCTACCCCGAGAACATGCTCGACTTCCGAGACCGGCTCGCCGGCGCGCAAACTGTTGGAACGGCCGCCCAGTTGGTGTTCGATCGGTACGGGTTCGACGACGCGTACGCAGATGCCCTGGTCGCCGTCCTCCAAGGAACGTTCGACAGCACCACTGGAAACCGTGGTGAGATCGTTCGCTTCCTCGAACGCAGTCTCGACGCAGAAGCGACCCAGGAAGTCGACGACAATCCCGGTGGGGACTCAATCACTGTCCAAACGATCCACGCGGCCAAAGGCCTCGAACACCCGATTGTCCTCTTGGCGAACGTGAATCAGTACAGCTTCCCGCCGGCCGGGGGCAGCCCAGACCGCATCCGCTACGACGATCCAGTTGGACTCCGACAGACCCAACTCTACGCCGAGGCCCACGGCCAGCCCCACTGCTACGATACCTGGCGCTATCGAGTGCTCTCGAGCTGCCTCGACAGGGAGTACGACGAGGAGCGGCGACTGCTCTACGTCGCGATTACGCGTGCGGAGAGCCACGTACTCGTCTCGGCTGGCCCCTCGCCCAGCCCGTTCTTCGAAAATCTCCCGCTCGACCCTGTCGACGTCGAACCAAACGTCGAACCAGTGGACACTGGCAGAACGGAACAGAGCCGACTGACGGTCTCCGTACCGGTCAAAGCGGTTCCCTCGGGCCAGTCACCGCACTCGCTGATGAACGAGGCCGTCTTCAGCGACGTGCAGGAAGGCAGAGGGACAGATTTCGGAACACGGGTCCACGAGTTCGCCGAGGCATACATCAACGGGGAGTCCGTCGAGTCTTCGAACGACGACGAGCGCAACGTTCGGTCATTCCTCGATTCGCTCTCCGGTGACCTCCGAGCGGAGCAGGATGCGTACTTGCCCGTCACTGTCGAGGGGGAACGGGTAACAATCTCGGGGATTATCGACTTGCTTCACCTGACTGCCGACCGCGTAGAGATAGTCGACTTCAAGACCGACCTCGGGCGGCATGCTGAGCCCGAGTACCGAAAGCAACTGAGCATCTACTCCCACGTCGCTCGGCACACATTCCCCGAGCGGGCGGTGACCACGGCTCTCTACTACACCGCGAGCGGGGAGCGCGTCGACATCGAGCCCATGAGTCTCGAAGAGATCTCCAAGCTCGTTGCAGCGACGAGAGACCAGGCTGAACCCGAACATCCACCGCAGGACGAGTAAGGCTTCGTACCGCCATCCGGGACTCGCCCACGGATACCCACAGCAGTTACCCAACGGTTCCCTGGACTGTGGGCTTCTCGGGAGTGCGGCGAGACTGCACCCGAGAACACGGTGGTGGGTTACCCCGTTGGACAGGACCTGTTCGCCCTCCTTTTTCGCCTCCGTCGTTCTCGAACCTGCGCGTGAATCAGCCCATCGTCTCGAGCGATTGCCGAACGATGCCCACGTGGTAGGCATCATCGGCGACCATGGCGCCACCAAACCTACTCACCCCGATGAGCGTGTGGCCGGCGTACTTCTCGACCGCCTCGTAGCGATACGTGGCGTCAGGTGCGACCCTCCTCACCTGGTTACGGAGGTCGTCGCCGACAGCCGCAGTGTCGAACTCTTCCCCCGGTTGCACCTCTCGCGGTCTCTCGTACACTCGCTGTTTCCTTCGCGGATGATGGTGAAGGCCAACAGCTCCTCGTCGAACACCGCCGCGAACGCTGCAGTGCGGGTGAGTGCGGCGACGGCCATGGTGGACCCGTCAAGGGGGACGTCCAATGCTAGAACTGGGACTCGTGGAGCGTTCCGGGAAACCCGTGATTTGGTTTCCAGCCCTGGGGACACATCAACGAAAATGGGTGTCTCTGGCGTCGAGGAGTTCGTTTTGCTGACTCTTGGTAAACTGTCTCAGAGTAGCGTTATAACCCCCCGGACGATAGTTATGCTGTCCTATGAAGAAGCAGGAGCTCATCCACCTTCACGGCCTGCTCGCCGAACTCCAGAACAACTCAGACGCTGCCGGCGAGATGCCGTCAGACGAGTACCGGGAACTGGGTGTACAGCCGACATCCATCCACCGATCCAAAACCGACCACAAGGCCGCTGTGTTCGCCCTTATTCACAGTATTACTGACGAATTCGAAGACGGCTCGGCGGAACCCGTGCCCGCGACCGCCGACTAACGTCTTTCGGGCGGTTTCGTCGACTCCCAACCGCCGAGCTGTGGCGCTGTCACACACCACTGAAGCGTTTATCCCTCTCCGCATACTGGTTGAAAATGAGGCGCGCCGGCTAACCGCACCGGGGAACATCAATGCGTGGACAACAGACCCAGCCCGACGAGCTGCTCGAACCGTCCCCCGAGTACGTGCTGCGCTGCCGCTATGACGACGAAGACAACCCATCGGAGGTCACTGTCTTCCCTGGGAAGGAGGGCGAGCTGTCGACCACCGAGTGGCTCACCGCCAACGTGGATTCGACCGTGGCGCTCGACGAGGTTCGGTAGCAGGCCGACTGGTTCTGGTTCACTGGCGATGTTCTGAAGGGCCGCAGAGGGTACCGTTTTATTTCCTGAGAGTAAGGCCATATCATGACGAGCGCTACACAGCCGTTACTGAGACATCTTCTCGTCCCAGTGGCGACGGAAACTGATGCACGGGAGACCGCACGCGCGCTCTCACCATACAACCCCGAGCGAGTGACTATTGTCCACGTCGTCGAGAAGGGGGAGGGAATCCCCGACAAGACGCCAGTTGAACAGTCAGAGGCGGTCGCCGAGGCCGCCTTTACGGTGTTCCGGGAGACGTTCCCCGACGCGGCGGAGGAGTTAGTTTACGAACGCGACGTTGTGGAAGGTGTCGTCGACGCCGCGAACGCCGTCGAAGCCAGTGCGATCGCGTTCCAACCACGGGAGGGGAGTCGACTGAGACAGTTCCTCTCGGGTGACCGGACCCTCCGGCTGGTGACGGAGGCTGACCGCCCCGTCATCTCGTTGCCCGGTGGAGGCGATAGATGAGCGACGAGGAGCTCGCGAAGGACCTTGGCCCACTAGCGGCGCTGACCATCGGCGTCGGGACGATGATCGGTGCCGGCATTTTCGTGCTCCCCGGCGACGCCATCGAGGGAGCCGGCTCATTTGCGGTTCTCTCGTTCCTGGTGGGTGGGGCTATCGCGCTGCTGACGGCGCTCTCTGCGAGCGAACTCGGGACGGCGATGCCCCGCTCCGGCGGCGCCTACTTCTACGTCAACGAGGCGTTCGGCCCGCTGCTCGGCTCGGTTGCGGGATGGGCGAACTGGATGGGGTTGGCCTTCGCCAGCGCGTTCTACATGGTCGGGTTCGGCCGCTATGTGGTGAATATCGCCGGCCTCCCTGGTGGATTCCTCGTCTTCGGGGTGGTTGTTCCGTGGACGAAACTCATCGGGCTACTCGGGGCCGCGCTGTTCATCTTCATCAACTACGTGGGGGCAAAAGAGACCGGTCGTCTCCAGAACATCATCGTCGTAATTCTCGTCATAATCTTGACCGTGTTCACGGCCTACGGTGCGACTCGCGCCTCGGTAGCGAACCTCCCGCCGCCGAAAGGGTTCGGGCCGATGCTGACGACGACAGGGCTCATCTTCGTCTCCTACATGGGCTTCGTACAGATCACCAGCGTCGCAGAGGAGATCAAAGAACCCGGGAAGAATCTCCCACGAGCGGTCATCGGCTCCGTTCTCATCGTGACCGTCATCTACGCGCTGGTGCTCATCGTGATGAGCGCCGCCGTCGAACCGGGCTACATCCAGCAGGTGTCCGATGACGGCCGAATCGCCGTCGTGGCTGTCGCTGGGGTCCTTCTCGGCCCCGTTGGTGCAGGCGCAATGCTGATCGGCGGGCTTCTGGCGACTGCCTCCAGCGCGAACGCCTCCATCCTCGCCTCCTCGCGTATCAACTTCGCAATGGGTCGGGACCGATTGGTCTCGCCGGAACTCAATCGCATCCACCCGAACTTCGGCACGCCCTACCGTTCGATTGCGCTCACGGGCGTGTTCATCCTGCTGTTCATCGTTCTGGCCCCGATCCAGATACTCGCGTTACTGGGAAGCATCCTCCACCTCATCATCTATGGCCTCCTAAACGTGGCGCTGATTGTGATGCGGGAGGCCGACGTCTCAGAGTACGAGCCGTCGTTCCACGTCCCGTTCTACCCGTACACGCCGATTCTCGGCTCGCTACTGTCGTTCGCCCTCATCGTCTTCATCGAACCGGTCGTCATCGTGGTGGGCGCTGCGTTCGTCGCGTTCGCGCTGGCGTGGTATCTGTTCTACGGGCGGTCGCGGACGACCAAGGAGGGCGCGCTCAGCCAGTATATCCTCTCGCAGCCAGAGGAGATGCCCGACGCGGCCGTCGACGCCGCCGAGAGCGTGAAGCCGAGCGGCGACGACTACCGGGTGATGGTGCCACTCGCGAACCCCGCCAACCAGAGGGACCTCATCACGCTGGGGAGCGCGATTGCCAAACAGCGCGGCGGCACCGTGCACGCCGTCCACATCATCACCGTCCCCGACCAGACCTCACTGAGCTATGCGGCCGACCACCTCAGCGAACTGGAGGAGGACCACCACTCCGTGCTCGACGCGGCCCGAGAGGACGCCGAGACCTTCGGTGTGGATATCGAGACTCACACCGTCATCTCCCACCGGTCGTTCAAGGAGGTCTTTGACGCCGCCCGCGAACACGAGGCCGACCTGACGGTGATGGGCTGGGGGCCCTCCAGTCACGGCTCGCCCGGCCGGGTCGAGAGCGCCATCGACGAGGTCGCCAGCGACCTCCCCTGTGATTTCCTCGTGCTCAAGGACCGCGGCTTCACCCCCGACCGTATCCTCGTCCCCACTGCGGGCGGCCCGGACTCCGAGCTCTCCGCCGAGGTGGCGAACCTCCTGCACGCGGAGTTCGGCTCGGAAGTGACGCTGCTGAACGTCGCCGACGACGTGGAAGCCGGCGAGGCGTTCCTCGAAGAGTGGGCAGCCGAGAACGACTTGGAAGACGCCACGCTGCGCGTCGAAACCGGCGACGTGGAATCGGCCATCGAGGCGGCCGCCAGCGAGTCGACGATGGTCATCCTCGGCGCGACCGAGCGTGGGCTCCTCTCCCGACTGGTTCGGGGCTCGCTCGTCATTGATGTTGCAGAGGACATCGGCTGTTCGGTGCTGTTGGCAGAACGGGCGCGCCACCGCGGCGTGAAAGAACGCGTTCGAAAACTACTCGGCCTATAATCCGTCCGCCGGTTCCTGTTCGATATCCGGTGCCTCGAGGAGTTCGACGTTCTCGTCGATGATGATGCGCTGTTCGGCGCCGTCGACACAGTAGGCAATCTCGACGCGCCACGGGTCCTCCGAGAGCACGAGTTCCTCCGCGTCGGGGTAGATGGCCCACGGGTGGCATGCAAACACGTCGATGCCGCGTTCGGCGAAGAAGCCAATGACGAGCGGATGGGTCGTCATCGCGAAGGGCGGGTTACAGTGAAGCACCCAACTACAGCGGTGACAGGAGTAGGTCACGACGCCACGGTACTTGCGCTCTTCTAAGCTCTCCATCCCGCTTTCGTCGCCCGAGAGCGTCGCCTCGACCGACCCCGCACAGTAGGGACAGACGCCCTGGCTTGCAGAGATATGGTCCCGGAGGAGCCACGTACTCGCGGCGGTGACCATTGATTCAGGGTCCTCAAGGTCGAAACTTCCCGGGGGGATGGGGTAGTGGATGATGAGTTTCCCACATTCTGCACAGCCAAGGTGGAAGTGGCTGTTCTCGTACCACGCCTTGGCGTCAGTCTTGCAGTCGTCACAGAACTCTCCCTCGATGCGCGCGGGGCCCACCTCCTCTTCGTCAGTGTAGGCACCCGAGATGATGGCCTGGTAGATACGCATCCCGGGCGGCCGGAGCTCGTACCCCTCGTCGGTCTTCTCGACGAACCGGTCGAGCAGTTTGCTGAGGTGGTAGTTGAACCGTCCGTTATCGCTGACGCTGACCCGCCGCTGGATCTCGGAGAACGCCATCGGGACTGACTCGTCGTTGGCGGTCGCCTCGCCCAACGTCCGGAGGATCTCCAGCCGGATCTCGTTAGCGAGAAGGTCGAATGCCTCAATCGAACGGTCGGCTCGCTCAGCCATTCCTTGAGAGAGGTGGGCCGAAGGGAATTAATTCTTCGGACGTGTATGCGACATCTTGTCGGTCACGGAAGTGAACTCAGTTCTCTTACAGTGCTGATAACTACCCGCCGGCAAACGGTTTTTCAAGTGACGGGAAGTGAAACGGAGTTCACCGAGCGCTTTTGATGGTTGGGGGAAAAGGGATAACCGCGTGCGAGGGATGCATTTGCCTCTGACACATTCAAACTGCGCTTCCCCGCACGGGACCGAGCCCCGCTGACCTACAGGCGGGGCGGTCTTTCCGTGAGCAACGTTTTACTCCCTGCCAGCGGAACCGCCAGCTATGAACGACGAGCTAACCGGAGTCGAGGCTGAACTTCGGAGCAACGCGATCAGCGTCGAACGGGTCGCGGTGAGTGACCCCATCGAACTCACCTACACGACCGCATTCCCCGGCAATTCAGTGAACCATCAGGAGATGGGTCGGGCGCTCAACACCTTTATCGACCTGTTCGAGGACGGGCTGGAGCCGCGGCGAATCGAGGCGACTGTCCTCCGAAGTGACGAGGACGTGCAGGGCAGCTGGCACGCCGAGCCCGACTGGTTCGAGGCGCTGGCAGCCTACCGCATCAACGAGGAGGAGTTCTCAGCGCGGGTGCTCGACACGCTAGAGGAACCGTGAGCGACGGTCACGCCCGACGAGCGAAGCCCAGCCGCGACGGGTTCTCGACTCGCGGCCTCCGCTTCGGCGATGACTGCCACGGCCGACTCTATACGCCGGACCGCCCCAGCGACGCGCCAGTGGTCGTGCTCGCACCCGGTGCAGGCCTCGCGTGGCGGCCGACACTCGAACTGACTGCCGAACGGTTCGCCGAACGAGGATACGCCGTATTGGCGTTCGATCATCGCGGGTTCGGCCGGAGCGGCGAGGGGCGACTCATCCACCCCGCCCGGCAGCGGGCGGACCTCGACGCGGCCATCGACACCGCACGGGACGCCCCGGAAGTCGACGGTAATCGGCTCGCGCTCTGGGGGATGGACCTCTCGGCGGGGGCGGCGCTCGCTGCGGCAGCCGACTCGTTCGCAGTTGACGCCGTCGTCGCACGCTTCCCCGTGGTTCGGGGCGCAGCACTCCTTCCGAGTTGGGTCCGCCCGCGACTCCGCGGGCTGGCGACCGGCCTCGTTGACTACCCCGTCTCGGCGGTCGGGCGGCTCCGTGGGGTTGCGCCAGACGAGCGCGGCAAACGTGTCCCGCTGTTCGGTGACGCTGCTAAGGTGGCAGCAATTACTGGGCCGGGGATTGCTCGCGACGTCCGCGATGCAGTCGGGCGCGACCCGGGGACGACACCAGCCCGCTCGCTGGTGAAGCTTCAGCGCTACGACGGGAGTGAGCGACTGGAAGAGGTGCACTGTCCCGTCCTGTTCGTCGCGGGTGAGCGCGACGAGCTCGCACCCCCCAAGCAAGTGACGGGGCTGAGTGAATCCGTCTCGGACGCCTCGCTCGTGCGGATTCCGGCGGGCCACTACGACGCGTTCTCCGGCCGGCCGCTCGACCGTACCGTCAACCACGAACTCGGCTTCCTCGACGCCGAACTGTAGCCCACCGTCCCCCACTCCGTCGTCGCTTCAACACAAAGCACTTGTAACGAACTGTTCACGAATACGTCATGGACCGTGAACGAACACTCGCCGGCGGCGCAGTGCTGCTCGTCGGCATCGCCCTCCTCGGCGCCGCGGTGGCGCCCGGCGTGCTCGCTGACCCGAGCGACGACGGGCCGATACGACCCGGTCACGTCAACGTGGTCGACGCGGCCGTCTCGACCGGCGACATAACCGGCCAGCACGCTGAGCTAACCCTTCACACGACCCTCCGCCATCGCGGCAACCCCACCGAGAACGTCTCAATCCGGTTCCGGGCGGTCGATACCGGCTCAGGCTTACTCGTCGACGAGACGACGACCCAGGTCGGCAGCCTGCACAACGGCGGTGAGCGGGAAGTCCTCGGGACGCTCTCGGTTCCCCGCGAAGGCGGCTACCGGCTCGGGGCGACCGTCTACCGCAACAATACGCGGGTCGACAGCTTCAGCCGAGAGGTTCGCGGCGTCTCGGCGCTCACACCCGCCTACGCCGAATCGAACGTCTCCTTCACCGAAGACGCAGTGCTCGACCCCGTCTCAGTCTCGATCGTCGAGGCGACAGAAGACCGGACGACGTTGCGACTCGGCGGCTGGCTCACTGCCGATGGACCGAGTGACGACGCTGACCTCTCGGTGACGTTCATCGTCCGGCAGGCCGAATCGAACGTCGTCGCCGCCAGGACGACTGTCGACGCGGCCGAGCTGCGGGAGGGCCGTAGCGAGATGGTGACTGCAGAGGTGTCGGTGCCCAGCGAGTACAACTACTACATCGACGCGGTGCTGATTCGAGACGGCGTCATCACCGACACCGCACCCGGTGTAGTGAACCTCGACCCGACCGAGACCATCGACGCCAACCGGACCACGCAGGACGTGGAGTTCGAGGCCGGTGACTTTGCTGCGGACGATGGCGAGCAACGCACTGAACCCGACCGCCGGACTGAGGGCGGGACGGTGACCGAGACGCCCGGCTTCGGGCCAGTCGTAGCCATCGTCGCGCTGCTCGGAGCGACACTGCTCGCGAGGTGGCGACGATGAGCGACGAGAGCAACGAGAGCGACGAGAGCAACGAGAGCGACGAGAGCGAGAACGGGGCGGAGACCGAGCGCGAGACAAGCCACGAGATGACTGAGACCACTGACACCCGGACGGGAGGAACGAACTCGGAGGAATCGAACACGCTCCCGGAGGAGGAGCAGACAAACGAGAATAGCGACCTCCGGCGGAAGGCCAACTACGCGCTGCTGGCAGGGCTCTCGTTGCTCGCGCTCATCGCGGCGCTGCAGTTCTACCTCAACGCCTCGTCGGTCATCAACCAGTGGGTAACCCACGAGTACCGCTCGCTGTTTCAAGCGGCGTTCAACCTCGTCGTGTTGCTCGTCGCCGCGGCGGGAATCAGTCGGCAGGTTCGGCGGCTAACTGACTGAGCCTACTGGACCAGACTCCACGCGAGCACGACCGCGACGGCACCGAGCACGGTCGAGGCGACAGCGTGGAGGCGAAGCCGGTCCAGCAGCGCGTGGGCGTCATCGTCGACGCCCAGTGCGTCGTGAATCTCGCTCCCCAACTCACACCGCGGGAGGAAATCCATTGCCACGTGGAGGAACACTCCAGTCGCGAACCCGAACACCAGCCCACGGAGTGCCGGCGACGCCGGGAGCGCGACGACGCTGGTGAGGATGGCGACGACGCCGACACCCGCAGCGGGGACCAGAATCGGGAGCCAGGAACGCCCATTTCGCGAGAGGCGGTCGGCAGCGGCGTAGCCGGCAGGCCCTTTGTGCGAGACGATGGCAACCCCAAGCAGCGGGCCGAGTTCGGGCATGTTCCCGTAGACGATTCCGATAATCGCGCCGGCTGCCGCCGCATGCGCGGTCAACTGTACCACCGTGGTGTCGATGCCCATATCGGCGTGACTCACCCGGTGGCCGATTGCGTGGGCGGAGAATCCGCCGACGATACCGAACGCGATGCCGAGCCCACCGAAAGCGGGGTGGTGCCCAATCGCGGCGGGGAGCAAGAACAGCGCGGCGCTGGTAATCATCGCGCCGCTGGCGAGGCCTGACCCCCAGACCAGCGCCGCGGGCTGATGGTTGCCTCCCCAGGCGGCCAAAGCGGCCGCTCCCGCCATCGACCCGAAGGCGACCCACCCAATTCCGAGGAGTTTCCACGCATCTGTGTAGACGGCGACTCCAGAGGCGACGAGCAGCAGGCCGACGCCTGCGGCTCCGAAGAGCCGGTCCTTCCGGTCGTTGTTCACTCCCCGTACGCTGGCAGAATCGCCGTGACTATCCATCTGGTTATGAATAATATCTCCATCATTAATAAATCCTCGTAGTCGTCACGGGTGGATTCACCATCTTGATGGGTAGTGGCCAATTATCAGATTCAGCCACCACCACAAAACAGTGAACAGGCTCGATGACCTCGAATCCCCCCAACGAGCGACACTGGTGCTGCTGACGGAGGAGACGAGCGGCTTCCTGTTGGTGGCGTCTCTGCTCACCGTCGACCCCTCGTGGGCTGGCGCCATCGAGTTCCTCTCGGCGCGTGGCTCTCACAGCTGTTCCAGCAGGGTGATGCCCAAGCGCCTGTTTCAGTGGCCTCCCCGATGTCGGCGACAGGAAAGGGCACACTTCCGACCGCACCCCACGCCTACTGACCTGGCTTCTGTCGCCCTTTGTGTTCAGTTCCGTGCAGTGGCGCGGTTCCGAACAGTTTACCCGACCACGGCGTCGTGTTCGCCTATGAACGCGGCAGTCGTCGCTGAGGACCTCCGCAAGCGCTACGGCGACACTGTCGCCGTCGACGGCGTCTCGCTGACGGTCGGCGAGGGGGAGGTGTTCGGGCTCATCGGCCCCAATGGGGCCGGGAAGACCACGCTGGTCAGATGTCTCACGGGAACCACCGAGTACGACGGCGAGGCGTCGGTTCTCGGCGCCGCCCCGGACGAGGTGGAACGTTCGCGTATTGGGCTCCTGCCACAGTCCTTCTCGCCCCCCGAACGGCTCACCGCTCGGGAGCTGCTCGAGTATTACGCTGGCCTCTATGACGACTCCCGCGACCCGGAGGCAGTCCTCGAGGAAGTTGGCCTCGCCGACGACGCGGACATCTGGTACGAGAAACTCTCCGGCGGCCAGCAGCGCCGGGCCTGTGTCGGCATCACGCTGATCAACGACCCCGATGTGCTCTTCCTCGACGAGCCGACCACCGGTATCGACCCGACGGGCCGGCGCGGACTCTGGCGGGTCATCGAGCGACTCGCTGCCGCGGGGACGACGGTCGTCCTCACGAGTCACTCGATGGACGAGGTCGAACGACTCTCGGACCGCGTCGCGCTGCTGGCTGACGGGCAGGTGGTCGCCACTGGAACGCCCAACTCGCTCGTCGAGCAACACGGCGGTGACCCACGGCTGGTCGTGCAGACCGAAGCGGACGCCGAAGCCCTGACTGAGATGGGCTATCGCATTGAGGAAGGTGCCGGTGAGCTCACGCTTCACGGTATCGGGGCGACCGATATCGCCGACGCTGTCGAGGCGCTCTCGGCCGTGGGTGTCAGCTACGAGTCGTTCACCTGGACAGAACCGACGTTGGAGGAGGTGTATCTCGAACTCACGGGTCGCCGGTTCGGCCGCGAGCGCTCGCGGAGCCGGGTGGTCGCCGAGGACGGTGGGGAACGGATGGCGACGGAGGGTGAGCGATGAGCCGAGTCGGACGTATCGTGAGCGAGTTCCGGGCCGGGGCGCGGGCGTTCCTCCGCCGCCGCACAGCGGTGTTTTTCACCTTCTTCTTCCCGGTGCTCATCGTGCTCATCTTCGGCGTCTTGGTTCAGAGCCAGCCGACTGGCGGCGGGTTGTTCGCCGAGCCGCCGGGGTACTACCTGCCGGGGTATCTCGCGGTTGTTGTGCTGTTCACGCCGCTCTCGCGGGTTGGCAGCGAGTTCGCCCGCCACCGCGAGGGGAGCCGTTTCGAGAAACTTGCGACCACACCGCTCGCTCGCTGGGAGTGGCTGTTCGCACACACGCTGGTGAACGTGCTGGTCATCGGCGCCGCCTCGTTGCTCATTTTCGGGCTCGTGGTCGCACTCACGGGCGCGAGCATCGCCGTTGGTCCGCACCTACTCCTCCTCGTTCCGTTCGTTGCGCTGGGAGTAACCCTGTTCTGTGGCTTGGGGGCAGTGCTGGGCCGGGTCGCGGACTCACAGGACGGCGTCATCGCCGCCAGTAACTCGGTCGCGCTGCCACTGCTGTTCCTCTCTGAGACGTTCGTCACCCCCGACCTCCTGCCGGCGTGGTTCCGCCCGGTGACCGACTTTTCGCCACTGACCTACTTCGCTCGCGGGGTGCGCTATCTGACCTACGAGGGCGTTTCGGGTGCCGGGGCGCCCGACCCGACGACGCTCGCGCTCTCGGACCTGGGTGTGCTCGCGGTGCTCGCGGCTGTCTTCTTCGTCGCCGGTGCGTATGCGGTTCCCTCCGGCGACTGAGGTCAGTGTCTCCCTGACCGTTTTTGCGTTTGTCGGGCGGAACCCCGGTATCAATGTCGGCCTGTCGTGACTGGTGTGTCCCCGGCACGCCGACACGGGTGCAGCTCGACGCCGTCACTTCGGCCCGGTCGCGGTTCTACGCCATCGAGTTGGCGGCACGGCCGTGGAGGCGCTGGCTGGATGGGTCCGGACGTTTATGGCCTGTCGGGCAGCAGGTTGGCTATGAGCGATCGCACTGAGGAGCCACTGGGGGACTGGTGGTCTCGTCTTCTTCCGGACTTCGCAACGCGAGCGAACCGTCACGTGGTACACCGATGTGGTCGGGGCTGAGGTGTGGCTGGAACAGCCGGGTTGTACGATTCTGGAGTTCGAGGGGTTCCGATTCGGCTTCTGTGACGGCGAGAAAACGGAGGCGAACGGCATTCTCACGTTCGTTTTGGACGACGAGGCCAGCGTCGACGCGATGCACGACCGCGTGGGCGACGCTGCGGACGAACCGCCACACGAGAACGAGACGTACGACATCTACCAGTTACCTATCCGCTGTGGCGCATGATTGACACAGAGATAACGCACGCCGGAACATACACAACGTCTCGCTTGTAGACCACGTGCATGTCCGGAATCGTCTTCTACCGCACTGAACAGCGCGAACGCGTCGTCGATTGGTACCTCGACCACTTCGACGTTGAGGTGTGGATTGAACAGCCAGGGTGCACGATTTTGGTTTACGATGGGTTCCGCTTCGGCTTTTGCGACGGGGATCAAACAGAGACGGAGGGGATTCTCACGTTCGTCTACGACACCACTGACGAGGTTGACGATGTACATCGCCTCCCATACATTCATTACGCACGCGGCTGTTCGCTAACAAGTGAACATTTCGTACGAGCATGCGAATCCGCGGCGGGGTAACGAGTCATTCCTCATCCGTATCGAGGAGGGACACACGGAGATGACGCCCTGCCTGCTCGTCGACGCCGGTGACGGCGTCAATACGGAGGAGCTGCTCGGCGAGGACGAGTACCTTGCAGCCATCCTGCTCACCCACGCCCATCTCGACCACTACCAATCTCTCGGCGAGGCACATCGTGACGCTGCCCCGATTCTGACGAGCGCTGGGACGGCGTCGATTCTCGAAGACGTCCTCTCTGAGGGGTCCGACCAGTATGGACTCACCAACACCGAAGAAGTCCTCAATCGTGCCAAATCGGTCTCGGAGTGGCACAACGTCCTTGGGGAGACCCTTCGCGTTCGGCCCGTCCCTGTCGGACATACACCCGGTGCCTGTGGCTTCCTCATTCGCGTCGACGACGGCGACGACCAGGTGACGATGCTCGCTACTGGCGACTTCACCAAGCGGGATGCCGCTGGCTACCGTGGCTTCGACGCCGAAGCCTACCCCGAGGTGGACATCCTCTTTCTCACCGCGGCAACGAACGAGCGGTTCGGGGAGGACCTCACCGACACCGTCGGCACGATCTCGGAGCGAACCAACGCTGGGTCGAGGACGCTCTGTACGGCAAGCGGTCTTACTGGGGTCCACCTTGCAACAGTTCTCGCTGGCGTCGACGACGAACTCGACGTCGATGCCCCGGTGATTCTCGCCGGCCAAGTGGCGAAGCTCTACACAGCACTTGGCTACGAGCACGACGCTGTCGAAACGGTCCCTGAATTCGGTTCAACGGGCGTCTGCTTCGAACACGGAGCAGTGACCATCGCCGGCCCGGAAGTCCCTGTGGAGGGAAGCAGTGCCCGCCTCTTCGGGGCTATTGCCGACGATCCGAGTGCATCGTTGGTGCAGGTACAGGGCGGGAATACCGATGCCGTAACGGGGAGTGACTTCGCCGGGACTGTTTCCAGTCATCGGTTCTCAAACCATCCCACAGAAGCGGTTCTCGACGATGTCGTCGAGACCATCTCGCCGACCCACGTCGTCGTCACTCACCAACGAGGGCAGTCGCTCGACCGGTACAAGGACAAATGGGACTCCTTTTCGTGGGCAACCGGGTCCCGCGGTAAGGAAGTGCTCTATCGGGATGGAGCATACCTTGCGCCGCCATGGGTCTCTGAGCACGTCGAGCGTCGTGTGCGGAACCGGGCTGGGCAATTCGCCGCCGAGCGCGTCGATGCTGCCGTTCTGGATGCCGTCGACGCACCGCCAGCGTCCCGTCGACGCGATGAGGTCGACCTTGGACGGGAAGGCGTCGACGTTGAGGTCCTTCGAAACCAGCTCCATATTCGCTCGGAAGCAGGTACATCGGCGTCGACGACTAGCGGGGCAGAGCGTGCAGGGGCGACTGATGGTGGCTCGACAGAGACTGTTGAACCGATGTCCTCCGGGAGTCCCACTACTGAAGAGAATTCACCAGAGGAGGAAGCCGTAGCTAATGGGGAAGAGCCGACCTTGACGGGAGGCGACGACGAGTTAGACTCGGCTAGAGACACGAACGAGTTCTCTGTACCCGTCGACCCCGCCATCAGCTTACTCGCTCAGCAGCGTGCAGAGGCAGTTGGTACGCCGCTTGCGGTGTTCGTCCGGGACACCGTCGACGCCTATATCGCCGATATCTTGCGAGGAGATGAGCCATGGGACGATGTCGAACAGGAAGAGGAAGCGGATTCACTCTCACTCGATACGGGGCCAGTACTCGGCGCGCTCCTTTCGAGTGCGGCGACGGATTACGATAGTGTCGAAGTGTTTGCACTCGAATACCTTCGCGACGCCGCCGGTGTCGACGAGGCTGACGGGACGATTCCGGTCCGGGACAATAAATCGATAGCCGGATTGCTGGATGCCGTCGTCGAGAATGAGGATTCGCCGTCTGAATCGTCGGGCGATATCGTGGAGGATGCGCTTCGGCGGGAGTTTAGCTGATTCAGCGATCCCACCGAGTACACCGGGTGTGAACTGAAAAGCCCCTCACAAACCTTGATTTGTTTGCTCCCTTGCCAGGCTTGCTTGGAGAGATTCGCTGACCCACAAATGAGTGTGCGAGACCCGTCCTGATTCTCAACGGTATAGAGCCTTGTGTGGAGCAGAACCCGCGCGGAATCGACGGTGTGGACGCAGACGACGTCAAGGAGGTCCGCGGCGTCCGCGAGTGGGACACGTGCTTCCCGTACGCCATCATCGACGCGGAGAAAGAGAAGATCCAGCGGTGGAGCCCGATCCGGAACTACTGGGGTGACTGGACGCCCACCACCGTCGATCAGCCGTGCCTCATCTTCACGACCAACGACGCGCTCCCGAAATCCGAGTTCCGGAATCGAATGAAAATCCTGAGCATGGACGTCTCCTTCCCCTCCAACCCGGAGGACCCGGGCTTCCGCGAAGCACAAAAAGATCTTTCGGGCGTGCTGGAACGACAGAACCCGATCTTCAGTTACGTGGCCCGTCGAATGCTCACAGAGAAGCCGTGGACCGACGGGAATGGGACTATCGAAGACGTCCGTCGTATTGTCCGCAAATTCTACGACGAAGCAAATCGAGAGCAACCCGAGTACTTCCCCGCTGACGAGCCGGCCGAGAAGACGTACGACACGGGCCGGTTGAAGTGGCAGCGGGATATCCAAGGCGGCCGTGTCACGTTTAAGCCGGAGCCGAATGCCATCACCGCTGACTTCGACCGCGAAGAGTACGAGGTCTATGACTACGAGAAACGTCTCCCCAAACGGTTCATGTCCGAGAAATCGTCCACAAGCGTCTACATCGGCGCACCCGAGAATTCGCTGAGTGGATTGGGTACTCCGTCAGCGACCTCTTGAACGGGGCGGCTGAAACCGGCACGGATATCGAGCAGTCAGTCAACACAGAAGATGCGTCGGATACGGACGACTCCGGTGGATTCTTTTCTCGACTCTTCGGGAATTAGTCTCCTCGGTGTTCGAGAAGTTGGAACCACCGTTCGAACTGTTCGTGAAGCCGAGATCCCATATCAGGAAAAATCTCTCGTCGGTTCACGGGCGAACGCTTATTGCGACAGTAGGCGGTAGTAACGTGTATGCCGAGCGGGAAACACGCCGCATTGCCCGGGATTTCATGGACGAACCCCACATTGCCGGGCGACGCGTCAGCGTCCGGCAGGTGTACGCTCTCGTTGAAGTGCGTGACGTCAATCCTGAAACGGTCGCGGATCGATACGACCTAGACGTGGCAGATGTCTACCACGCGCTCGCGTATTACCATGATCACCCCCGGGAAATGAGCGACGTGGAGGCCGAGCGCGAAGCGGTGTTTGAGGATTTCCAGGAGTCGATAGAGCGGCCCGATGGCGTCGAACCGGATACGGCCTGAGATGGTGGAGTGGCAATTTCTTCTTGACGAGAATATTGACCCGAAGGTCGCTACCTATCTGAAGAAGGAAGTCTGTTCGCCGAGCACGTTCGAGACGTGCTTGGATAGGGTGCAGACGACGAAGATGACGTCCTCCCCTACGCTCGTGAACACGCGCTGACCATAGTTACCAGTGACGTCAAGGATTTCGGAGATCTGCCACGTGAGGCTCATACCGGTGTCATCATCCTCCACGACGATACGATGCTGGCCTACCGTGTCGCGTCCGCACTCATTACGATGGTTGATGCGTATCCGAATCGGAATACGTTCGCCGGACGTGAGGAACTTGACGCGTGGGCTTGAAGCAGGCCACGACACATCAACCTACGATTGATTTTTCTCTATCGCCAACAGTGTAGATGTACGCGAATCGACATGGATACCACTCACCCGTTCGGCCACCGAGCGAAAGCAATGGAACTGCGTTCGACACTGGTGCTATCCCATCGGTTTCGGACGATTATACTCCTCGAAAAAATGGGCGCTGTAGACTTCAGTTAATCAAGACCTTCAACGCCCGCCGGGTCACCTTCACCGAAGTCAGCTCCTTCTGTTAACGTCGGTTCACGTTTCCGTTCATCGTAAGCTTCGCGCCATTCCTCGATCACTGGTCGTCCAAATTCTGAATCTGCATCAAAATCTTCGTCCCACACTGCGATAGTACGTCCTGACCAATCTTCGACGGCCGTTGACTGATAATCCCGAGGCCAAACCCAAACCCAAACTTGCGGCCCTCAGTTGGACCACATTCTGCAGAACTGCATACTCGTTCCCGCACTGTGATCTCGCGTTCGAGGCTGTGCCATCCACTCTTTCGGTCAATAAGTTGCATCGAGGATGGTGAGATCGCGTTCCAACTGCGGCTCGATTTTCGAGCTTCGACAGTCGATATCGAGCTGTTCGCGTTGCCAACGACGACCGTCTTTCCCGTTCCAAACACCGTAGTGGTCAGTCCCAGCCATCGGGCGGTGTCTCCAACTCTCCGCCGCCTTCGATAGCCGCCCGGCGGGCGATGGCTGCCTCGAAGAACGAGGCCGGAAGGGCATCGATGTCGCCGGCCTGCACGCGCCAGAGGTTGGCGTAGAGGCCATCCTCGTTCACCAGTTCGTCGTGGGTGCCCTGCTCGACGACCCGGCCGCCTTCGAGCACGAGGATGGTGTCGGCATCCTTGATCGTCGAGAGTCGGTGGGCGATGGCGATAATGGTCCGGTCCTCCGCGAACGCGGCGAGACTGCGCTGAATGATGGCCTCTGTCTCCGTATCGACGTGGCTGGTCGCCTCGTCCAACACCAGCACGTCCGGGTTCTTGAGGAACGTTCGCGCGAGTGCAATCCGCTGGCGCTGGCCCCCCGAGAGCTTCACGCCGCGCTCGCCCACCATCGTCTCGTAGCCGTCGGGAAGGTTCTGTATGAACTCGTGGGCAGCCGCGTTTCTTGCCGCGGTGTCGATAGCGTCGCTGTCGGCCTTGAAGCTGCCGTAGGTGATGTTCTCGGCGACGGTCCCGTAGAACAGGAACGGTTCCTGGGCGACGTAGCCCACGGCCCGGCGCAGGTCCGCCACCGCGAGGTCGCGCACGTCGTGACCATCGAGTCGGACCGTCCCACTGTCGGGGTCGTAGAGGCGAACGAGCAGGCGAACGAGCGTCGACTTGCCGCTCCCGGTCGGGCCGACGATACCGACGGTTTCCCCGGCCGTAACCGAGAAGGAGACGCCTCGGAGGACAGGCGGACGTTCGTTTGTCTCCCGCTCTTCGTCTTCCGTGTCTTTCCCGTTGTTCTCCACATCCTCCTCGTCATCGTCACCGAAGCGGCCAGCCTCGCTGTCGTCGTAGCTGAACGTCACGTTCTCGTATTCGACCGCTCCACGAATCGAGTCGAGACGAACTGGGTTCTCGGCCTCGTGGACCGCCCGTTCGGCGTTGAGAAGACCGTACACGCGGTCGCTGGAGGCCTGTGCGCGTTGGTATTTGTTGACGATTTGGCCGAACTGTGCGAGCGGCCAGATGAACTGCTGGCTGTAGAGCATGAACGTCACGAACTCCCCAGGCGAGACGGCACCAGAGAGGAATGCGGGTGGGCCGTTCAGCACCCAGAAGGCGCCGACACCGAACGTGAGTGCGAAACTCAGTCCCGAGATGACCGAGAGCCCCGGGAAGAACGTAATCCGCGTGCGAATCGCGTCCCAGTTGGTCTCGTAGTACGACAGCGATGCGTCTGAAACGCGCTCGGCCTCGTAGCCCTCCGCACCTTCAGTTTTGATCACGTCGATGCCGCTGACGTTGTTTTCGAGACGGGCGTTCAGGTCGCCGACGCTGGCGCGCATAGCCGCGTACTTGGGTTGAATGCGCCGAACAAAGACCACGGTGAACGCTCCGAGGACGGGGACCGCCACCAGTGAGACCGCCGCCAGCCACGGATTCAGGAGGAACATTACTGCGCCGACGCCCACGACGAGCGCCAGGAGCCGGAGTCCGGAACTCACGCCGTCAGTCAGGAACGACTCGAGTTGGTTCACGTCGTTGTTCAGCACCGAGAGCAGTGCCGGTGCGGGCACCGTCGAAGAACGTCCGGTCGAGGTCCTGCAGCGCCTCGTAGGCGTCGACTCGGAGCGTGTGCTGGATTCGCTGGGCGAATCGGTTCCAGCCGTAGTTCTGGACCCACGAGAGCGCCGCCCAGGTGATAGTTGCCCCCAGCAGGAGCGCGATTGCCAGCCAGAGCTGACCCGCTGGGTCTGCCGGAATGACCGAGTCTGGAACGAAGGGGAGGCTGAACGGCCGCTCGGCGAGGAGGATGGCGTCGATTGCCAACCCCAGCACCAGTGCTGGAAGCAGGCCGAGCATCCTGGCAGCGATGGCGGCGATGGCGCCGACGACAGCCAGTCCTGCGTTCTCGCGACCGTACTCTGCGTAGAGCTGCCACATCGACCCGTCGTCGGCCTCGCTAGCCGCACTGTCCTCAGCGGCCACAGCGGGACCTGGCTTGTTTGTCGTCTTGACGCATGAGAGCCGTAGGGGCGCTCGGTATATACGGGCCCCGGGGTCCTCTCACTCCCAGAGCAGCGGGACCCGACTCAGAGCGCGTCGAGCAGCGCGTCCACGTCTGCTTCGGTGTTGAACACGTGAGTCGACGCTCGAACCGCCTCCGGGTACGGGAGCGTTCGGACGTAGATATCCTGGTCGGCCAGTCGCTCGACGCTCGCCTCGGGGTCGTCGGCCTCGAACGTGACCAGCCCGGACTCATACCCCGCCGGCGAAAGCAGGCGGTCGCCGAGTCCCTGCTTGAGGCGGTCAGAGAGCCCTTCGATGCGTGTCTGGATTGTGTCGAAGCCGACGCTCTCGATTGTCTCGATGGCTTGCTCGAGCCCGACGTATGTGGCTGGCGAGGTCGTCCCGACCTCGAACCGGGTGGCACCGGGGCCCAGCGCGGGCTCGGCTGCGTCGGGCGCCTCGACCGAGCGATAGCTCACCTGTGCAGGTCGGAGTTCCTCCGCCACGTCACCGTCGACGTAGAGCATCCCGGCACCCCACGGGCCGAGCAGCCATTTGTGGCCCGCCCCGACGACGAATTCGGCGCCCCACTCAGTCACATCGATGGGCTTCTGTCCGAATGATTGGACGGCATCGACCAGTACCATGCAGTCGTGGTCATGCGCGAGGTCGACGATCTCACTGATGGGCAGTTGCGTGCCGTAGTTCCACGTGATGGAGCTGAGACAGAACAGTTCTGCCTCCGCGACGGCCTCCTCGATGGCGTCCATGTCGAGGCACCCCGCCTCCGTCGGGACGATGCGGACACCAACGCCTTGCTCCTGTAAGTTCCACCACGGGAGGACCCCCGCGCTGTGTTCTAAATCCGTTCGGGCCACAGTGTCGCCGGCCTCCCAGTCGATTGAGGCGGCAACGCGAGAGATGCCGTCGGCGGTGCTTTCGGTCAGTGCGATTTCTTCGGACTCGGCGCCGAGGAACTCCGCAACGGTCTCACGCGCATCGTCAAAGGCGCCGAATGCAGCCGGGTAGGCGCCCTCGCCGATGGGGGCCTCTGTTTCGTGGTAGGCAACGAACTCTGAGACGGCGTCGACGACGCGCTGGGTCGCGGGGCCAGAGGCACCGGTGTTGAGGTAGATACCCTCCTGGCAGACGGGGATGTCGGCACGGAGTTCTTCAGGAGTCATAGTTTCGCTCGCGCCCGGAGCAACGTCAACTTAGCGGGACGTCAGTCCAGCGTCCGAATTCGGTCGGCATCGACGGGGACCCCAGGAGAGTAGTGTGCCAGCGGCGCTTCGTCAGGCCGCTCGAAGCCGTTCACCTCGAAGAGATTTGTCGACCGCAGGTCGATATCGGCCTCGTACAGGTCCCACGGCGGGTGCGCAATATCGCCGTAGAACAGTTTCTCGCCGGACTGGCTGCCACCCACATCGCCCGCGTCGCCCGCGCCGCTCGTTCCGCTCACGTCGCCACCCGCCACGTAGAACCGGTAGTTCTCGACGAGGAACTGCTCCAGCGATCCCTGTTCAGGCGTGAACGACTCACCCGTGGGCCCGTAGGTGGCGTCGAAGTAGGCTGAGGGAACACCTCGATGCGTGCGGTTGCTGACGAACTCGACAGACCGGTTCGCCCGGCCCGATTCACCTGTCGGGGCCGAGCCAGTACGCTGGATGCGCATGTCGGCTTTGTAGTAGGGAAGTTGGTAGAACCACCGTGCCACGGAAACGCCCAGCGGGTCGTCGGCGTCGAGGTTGAAGAAGTAGATGCCGTCGCCGCCGTCGGGGCCGGTGACGTAGCTCCGGAGGTTCAGCTCGCCGAAAGTCAAACCGAGCGCCCGTGGAAAGCCACGCGGGCGGATATCCTCCATCACGAACGCGATGACGCCAAGCCAGGCCGACCCGCTGTGGGTACGCGGCGAGATACCCGCTGGCAGGCGTTCGGCCAGACGGTCGGCGTCGATTGGCCAATGGAGAAACAGTGCGTCCCGCCACGCCATCAAGATGTACTGTCGCTGCATACCGTCCGTTCGCTCGCCCGGCTTTTGCCGGTGTCGGCCATGAATGAGTAAAATCGCTCTTTGTGGCTAGCTAACCTTTTTCCTTCGAGGAGATTGAGTACCGCTCATGCGCGGATCACAACCGCTGCTGACGGTGGCGCTCGCCTGTCTGCTCGTTCTGGCAGGCTGTGCTGGGGGCGGAAGCGATGGTGATATGGCGGCGACACAGGCGGGCCTCGGCGGTGGGGACGGGGCCGACTCCAGCGCGGAGGCGGCCCAAGCAACAGGGACACCCGTCGGCGACGCCAGCGCGTCGTCGGGCGAACGGGACCGGATCAAGACCGCCGAGTTCCGGATACGCATCGACGAGTTCGAGGCGAGTCGGGCGAACCTATCCGCAGCAGTCGAGCGCCAGGGCGGCTACGTCTCCAGTTCCAGAATCAACAGCCACGAGCGCGGCAACGAGAGTTACACCGACGGCCGCATCGTCTACCGAGTGCCAGCAGAGAACTACTCCGCATTCACTGAGGCGGTGCGTTCGGAGGGAACGGTCGATTCCGAGAACGAGAACGTCGACGACGTGACCCGCCGAGTCGCCGACCTCGAAGCGCGACTGAAGAGCCTGAACGCGGAGCGTGACCGCCTGCGCGAACTCTACGAGCAGGCCAACACCACCGAGGACGTGCTGGCGGTCCAGCGCGAACTCGCTGACGTGCAGCGCGAAATCGAGACCACTGAGGCCCAACTCCGCACCCTCGAGAATCAGGTCGCCTACTCGACGGTGACCGTCGACTTCCGAGAGGAGCGCCCCGATTACGACCCCGACCGCGAGCACTGGTACGACACGGGCGTCATTGCGGCGTTCCTCGAATCTGTCGACGGCGCACTCGTTGCGCTCCGGGCGTTGGTCGTTGGGACGGCGTACGCGCTTCCGTATCTCGTGGTGTTCGGCGTGCCTGCGTACGGACTGTTCGTGTTGGCCTCCCGGTTCCGTGGTGGCGTGTTCCAGGTTCCGTTCGTCGGCAATGGGGAAGCAGCGGAGGCTGACGCCGACGAACCGAGTGAGTCCGAGCCAGAAGACCTCGAAAAGTAGTGCTACTCACGGGTCGCTAGCGCTCCCGCTGGTCGCGTTTCCCTGCCTCTTACCCAACGTATTTGCACACCCCACAACAGGTGTGAGTCATGAGCGAGCTACCACTTGACGCGTACTACGACCTCACGCAGGTCGGCGCCGTCGCCGTCTCTCCGGATGGGGAGCGGGCGGCGTTCACCACAACCGAGTACGACCCAGACGGCGACGAGCAGGTCGCCTCCCTATTCGTCGCGCCGACCGACGGCAGCCGCGACCCGCACCGCCTCACCCGTGTCTCCGGCGCAGGCGCGCCCACCTGGTCGCCCGAGGGCGACCGCCTCGCATTCCTCGCCGGCCGCGACGAGGACTCCGACCTCCGGACTGGTCGGGATTCGGAGGACGAGGACGAGGACGAGAAAGAAGCGGACGCGGACGCAGAACCCTCAGCCGAGAACGGTGACGAGGAGCCCAAACCACAGCTCTGGCTCTTCGACCTCGCGCTCGGCGGGGACGCCCAGCAGGTTACTGCGTTCGAAGAGGGCGTGCGGGAGTTCGACTGGGCACCCAGCGGCGACCGCCTCGTGGTCACTGCCCGGGACCCGACCGATGCCGAGTCACAGTATCTGGAGGAGCGCCGTGAGGGCGGCCCCGTCGAGACCGAACGCACCCAGCACAAACTCGATGGCGTCGGGTGGCTCGACACCGTCACCAGCTATCTCTTTGTTGTCGGCGAAGACGCGGTCCACGGCGACACCGCAGCTGACGCGGAGTCCGCCCGAAAGCTCGATGACGCGTACGGCCAGGGCGCGTTCGAAGGACTGAGCGGCCTCCAGCCCGATTGGGGCGACGGCGGCGATATCGCGTTCGTCTCCTGCCGTGAGGAGAATCCCGACAGCACGCTCGTCACGGACGTGCTCACCGTATCCTCGGAAGGCGGCGACGCCACCGCCATCACGGACGGCGAGCTGAGCTGCAACGCCCCGACGTGGTCCCCCAGTGGTGACCGACTCGCCTTCTCTGCCGGCGACGACACGAACTGGTGCATCCCGACTGAAGCGCGCGTCTGGGACGGCGAGGACCACGTCTCCGTCACAGGCGACCTCGACCGCACGCTGGCTCGCGGCTCCTCTTTCGAGTGGGTCGATGACGAGACGTTCTACACGCTCGTCGGCGACGAGGCCCGGACCCGCGTGCTGCGCTGTGACGCGACTGGAGCCGACTGGGAGCGCAGCTTCAAAGCCCAGGGGGAGGACCGCGCTGTCACCGGCATCTCGGTGGGTGGCGAGACCGCGGCAATGGGGCTCTCTCACCCCAACGAGGGCCACGACGTGTACGCACTCCCCACTGAGGACCTGAGCGCTGACGAGGAGCCCGACTCTCTGACTCGGCTCTCGACGGTCAACCCCGAACTCACCGAGGAGTACGAGATGCCCGACGTCCGCCGCGTCGAGTTCGAGAACGACGGCTGGGACATTTCGGGAGTGCTCTACCACCCACCTGAGTACGAACCGGGCGAATCCGACCCACTGCCGCTGGTCTGTGCCATCCACGGTGGCCCCGTCTCCTACGACGAACCGGTGTTCAACTTCGACCACGCCGCGCTCACCACGCGGGGCTATGCGGTGTTCCGCCCGAACTACCGCGGGGGCTCCTCCTACGGCCGGAAGTTCTGTGAGACGCTCCACGGGAAGTGGGGAACTGTCGAGGCCAGCGACATCGCGGCGGGTATCGAGGAACTGGTCGACCGCGGCTGGGCCGACGGTGACCGCGTCTTCGGCTACGGCTTCTCCTACGGCGGCATCGCACAGGGCTTCCTCGTCACCCAGTACCCCGACCTGTTCACTGCGGCGGCGCCCGAACACGGCATCTACGACCTCCGCTCGGCCTATGGGACCGACGACTCCCACACTTGGATGAAGAACGAGTACGGCTACCCATGGGAGAACCCGGAGGATATCGACGCCTCCTCGGCCATCACCGATATCGGCAACGTCGAGACACCGCTACTGGTGACCGCCGGTGGGCAGGACTGGCGCTGTCCGCCGTCCCAGTCCGAACAGCTCTACGTCGCCGCCCAGCAGGCCGGTGCAGAGTGCCGGCTCGTCGTCTACGAGGACGAACACCACAACATCGGCGACCCGGACCGCGCCATCCACCGGCTTGAAGAACTGACGACGTGGTACCGCCGCCACGACCCAGCCGCTGAGGAGGACGCAGATGACCCACATGGTCGAGATGGCGACGACGAGAGCGAGTCCTAGCGAGGACGTTCGGCGGGGCGAGTTACTCCGCGAGCGGTTCCGTGGGGAACTCCCCGGTTTCGATTTCGCGTTCGATTTCTGCGCGGGTCTCTCCGCCGACACCGACGAGGTGACAGAGTGGGTGCCCGGGTGCGGCGACGGGGTTCTCCAGCGTGCCCACGATAAGACCCGTGAATGGGGCCGTTACCACCCGCTCGCGAGTTTTGAAGTGGTTCGTGATGGTGCAGATGGTGTCACCCTCCTCGACGAACGGTGTCTCGTACTGCATTTCGACCAGACCACCCATATCCGCCCGGAGCCAGGATTTGTCCGAACTGTCGTCGATGACCCGTCGCCACCCGGGCCACATCACGGGCGTCCCTGGGAGCAGTCCGAACTCCGCGAGGACGCTCTCGATACCGTCGATGGCGCGGCCGATGAGGTCCATCTGAAACCGGTGGGCGCGGCCCATCTCGACGGTGATCGTCGGGATGCCGTCGTCGGTTGCAGTGCGCCGGAGCGAGCCCTCGTCGCCTGTCCCGGAGAGGTGGACGTTCGCGCTGAAGGCCCGGGCGAGGCGCGCCACGTCCGGGTTCTTCATGTCTGCGCGGACGTGGTACATCGTCGTCCGATTCCGGGTCGAGGTGTGGAGGTCGACGACGTAGTCACACTGGGAGACGAAACGGCTGTAGAGCGCGTGGGCCATCCGTCCGGCGGTGTTCGACTTTGCCTTCCCCGGGAACGAGCGGTTCATATCCTGGTCGTAAATGGGGATGTAGCGCTGTTGGGCCTGATAGCCGGGGACGTTGCAGACGTGGACGACGACGAGCGTGCCGTGAAGCTCTGCGGGGTCGTACGTGTCGGCGACCTCCTGGGCGGCTTTGACACCGTTGAGTTCGTCACCGTGAATCGCCGCAGTGACACAGACCCGCGGGCCGTCGTGCTCCCCGTTGATGACGGTGATCGGTATTTCGACAGGGTCACCCAGATACGTCTCGCTCACCTCGAAGCGGAGATATCTGGTTTCGCCGGGGTCAACCTCGGCGTCGTATCGGAACGGCTCTATCATATGCCGTTGCTCGTCGGCTCCGGCCAAGAGCGTTGCTTTCCGTCAGTCGTCGGTATCGTCGTCGAAACGCTGATGCTGCCGATAGGCGGCTCGGAACTGCTGACTGTCACGCCGCCCGTGGAGTGAGAGAGTGGCGAAGCCGACAAACAGGCCGATGAGGACCGGAGCGAGCCGCACCAAATCGCGCCAGAACGACCAGTAGGTCACCGGCTGTCGGAGAGTGAGCCAGCTGGTGATACGGTCGCCGAGCACCTGTGTCAACCCCAGAAACTGTCCTTTTGGACCCGTTCGAGGGTGTCATAGAACGATTCGCATGGAGTTTTTTCCGCCCATTCGGGCTGAACTATCCGTTCATTATACCTGCGAATTGACTGCTAAGGTTACTACCAGTTTCAGATGATGTTCAGAGTACCGTGCAAGATACAGGGCGCGAATCTACACAAGACTACTATGATTCTGGGTACAGTTGGTAGAAGGATGCGTAGGTAGTGTATGCCAAAGCTAAAGCCAGTAGAGCAAATCCTACCACAGCTGTCACCATTCCTATCCCGCGAATATAAACAACGCTAACCGCGAGAAAGAGCACCAATAAGAGGGCGGAGGCAACCAAAAAGAATAGGCTCAGTGTCGCCAATCGAAAGTCGCAACCGTTCATCGATCGAGTTACCGTCACGAAAGCTCTGAGAATGTTATCATCATTCGGATTAGAATCTGATCTGGCCACGGCCACCGTGTCCCTCGTGCTTCTTCCTCTCTTCGGCTCTTCCGCCTGCTCTACTTTCACATAGAGTTCATTCAGAACAGTCATATACAGCGCCACAGCGGGTAGAGAAAGCGCAATGGTTTGTAGAACTGTTCCGGCGGTATCTACCATACCCCTCAATAGTTCGAACCTGTAATATAACCCGACCCAAACAAGATGAGGTTGCTGACTACACCCTCTGTACTTATCGTTTGTCGGGTAGCCACGGGGGAGTATGCGAACTGTTCTATGACACCCTACCCGTTCACTAACGGCTCGATCTATTACACTTCAGCAGAACAGTAAACTACTGGGGCTTCAAGCCTGAACTACTAGATTTATCTACTTAGAGCACCTCTCTGTGGTATTCAGAAATGTTCTGAAGCCATCATGCCACGAACTCAGGAATATGTTGTCGATCTGTCCGCTGATGAACGA
>Ga0306907_1000185_pt1 | contig 32406 bp, 33 predicted proteins | sample AntRauTorcE11898_FD_190415 | JGI IMG/M metagenome (GOLD analysis project Ga0306907, IMG submission 190415) | Saline lake microbial communities from Rauer Islands, Antarctica - Metagenome Torckler E11 #898 (v2) (version 2) | ecosystem: Environmental > Aquatic > Non-marine Saline and Alkaline >... | reverse complement strand
AAATCCTCCGGTCCCGAGATCCGGAGCTGCTCCCGGCGCCGCGTTGCGAGTTTCCCGTCGACGCTCTGGGCCGCGTTGACGACGACGTGCATACGCGAGGGTCGCGCGGGCGAGGAATGGTCGTTTCGGTCGACTTCCGGGTCTGCCCCTCACTCGGTCGCCCACAGCCCCGCCGCCGCGACCGCCGCCAGCGCGAGCGCCCCGGCGAGCAGCCCGAACGCGGGTCGGAACCCGGACGCGTCGGCGATCGCCCCCACCGTCGCGGGAGCAAGCGCGCCGGCACCCATCAACAGGGTGCGGACGACGCCGAGCCCGCCACCAGCGAGTCGCTCGGGGAGCGCCTCGATCAGGTACACGCCGCGGACCGGGCGGAACCCGTGAGAACCGAGCCCGAACGCGACGACGAGAGCGCCGAGAACGATCGGTCCCGCCCCTGTTTCCCCTCTTGCGAGCGCGACGACGCCGACGAGAGCCGCCGCCGCGAGCGCGAGCGCAGCAACCATCACGGGGAAGCGGCCGAATCGGTCGGAGAGGTCGCCGGAGACGAGTTGGACGAAGGTGACCGCGAACAGCGCGGAGTACAGCAGATTTGCGGTCGCGGTCGACAGCCCGGCCGCTTGCGAGAGATACAGCGGGAGGAAGGCGACGGCCCCGTTGTACGCGAACGAGAAGGCGATCGTCACGATCACGAACGCCGCGAGTCGTCGGTCCTCGAACAACGCGAGGTAGTCGCTCGCGCCCGGCTCCGACCCCTCTCGCTCCGGGCCGCGGTCGGCGTCAGCCGGGAGCCGACCCGGAACGCGGAGGGCAAAGGCTCCCGCAAGCGCGAGCGCGATGACGCCCGTGACGACGAACAGGCCGCGCCAGTCAGCGCCCGGGAGCCGAGAGAGGAACCCGGCGAGCGCGGGCGGCGCGGCGACGAAGAGGGTGACCGCCGCGGGCGCGGCCACCCCGCCGAGCGCGCCGACGGTGTCGTGGGCGCCGAGCGCGCGCCCGGTCCGAACCGGGTACACCCGCGAGAGCAGCCGTATTGCGACCGTTTTGTGCGCGCCCGTCCCCGCGCCGATCACGAGCATCGCCCCCGCCAGCACCGCGAAGGGGGTGTCAAAGAGCAACGCGAGGGAACCGACACCGGCCACGACCGCGCCCAACGCGATCACCCGAACGGCCCCGACGCGGTCGGCGATCGCTCCGCTCGGGAACTGCAGGAGGGCATAGACGGCCATGAAACCCGAGAACGCGGCTCCGACGGCGGCGTTGCTCACCCCGTAGCTCGCCTGCAGGGGCTCGAACAGCGGCGGGAACGCGTACCGAACGAACTTCCCGAGAAACCAGATCAGCGACGTGAGCACGAGTACGTCGTACTCCCTGATCCGGCCGAGGGTCATCGCCCGTTGGTACCTCGGTCACGCTTATAAACGGCCGGGACCGCTCGGTCGCTTCCGGTCGTCGATCGGCAGGTATCCGGTGACAGGACGACTTATAAACGAATACTGCGGCGGCGCGTGCCGCCGAGCGCCCGAAGGGCGCGAGGTGCACGCGCGAGGGAGTCGCTGGCGGCAGAAGCCGCCAGCGACAGGGCGAGAGCGAAGCTCTCGCTTGCAACCGGACGTAGTCCGGTGACAGCGTGGCGCGTAGCGCCACGGGCAGCCGGCGGCGAAGCCGCCGGCGACGAGGCTGGGGAGGCCTGAGGCTGCGGTGCTGTGCGGTTGGGGTGGGACTCAAAGGGGCAGTCGCGATTTCCGCGAGCGTAGCGAGCGGAAAGACGGGAGACGAAGTCTCCCGGAAGGACGAAGCTCGACGACGTAAGCACTGCAGGGAGCGAACGAAGTGAGCGACCGAAGGGCGCAACGAGTCGCACGAGTCGTCGCGGCTGGGGCTTTGGCGGTGTTCACCGCGGAGTCGTCGATCACGTACTACCGAGCGGCTGGGGCTTTGGCGGTGTTCACCGCGGAGTCGTCGATCACGTACTACCGAGCGGCTGGGGCTTTGGCGGTGTTCACCGCGGAGTCGTCGATCACGTACTACCGAGCGGCTGGGGCTTTGGCGGTGTTCACCGCGGAGTCATCGATCACGTACTACCGAGCGGCTGGGGCTTTGGAGGTCTTCACCGCAGAGTCGCCGTCACCCATTTATAAATCTCTCACCGACGGGGCCGACACCGTTTTCTCGTCGACCGGCGATCCACGGACCGTGTCCGATCCAACCGCTCACCACGTCGGAATCACCGTCGCCGATCTGGACCGCGCCGTCGACTTCTACACCGAGACGTTCGGCCTCGACCGTCTCTCGGAGTTCGCGGTCGGCGGCGACGCCTTCGCTGAGGCGGTCGCCGTCGAGGACGCGTCGGCCGAGTTCGCACACCTCGACGCCGACGGCGCGATCGTCGAACTCGTCGCGTACGATCCGACCGGCGAGTCGGGAGACGTCCCCGAACTGAACCGGCCCGGCGCGACCCACCTCGGACTGTCCGTCGACGACGTGGAGGCGTTCTACGCCGACCTCGCTGACGACGTGGAGACGCTGAGCCCGCCGCGAACGACCGAAAGCGGGACGACGATCCTGTTCGTCAGGGACCCGGAGGGGAACCTGATCGAAGTGCTGGACGCCTAACCGGCGCAGGAGCGCCCGGCCGCGCGTCCGGAGAGAACCGATCCGTACCGACCGATCGCCGAGACCGAATCCGGTACGCCGGGTTTTACCTCGACACGAAACGACCCGAGACCATGCAGACGGACCTCCCGCTGGCCGCGGTCTGTGGGCTCTTGATCGCGATCGGCGTCTACGCGTTCCTCACTCCCGACCCGTTCGTCGCGACCGGGACGGCAACGGTGTACGCCGCGGCGAGCTACTTCTACCTCGCGTTCGACACGGCGCTGCTCGGGAGCACCTTCCAGTTCTCCGACTGGCCGGACAGAGCCGGCTACGCAGTCGGCCTGTTCGGGCTGAGCGTCAGCCCACTGGCGGTCGCGGGCTCCTACGCACAACCAGACGCCACGACGCTGCCGTTCGTGATCCTCTTTCTCGGCGCGATCGCGTTCCTGCACCTCGCCGCACAGGCGGACCGTCAGACCGAAATCGCCTGATCGGCACTGCGGTTTCTCGCTTACTTCACCTTCGTCCCCGGCCCGGCGTCCTCGTAGGTGGTGAGGAGGTCGGCCTCCTCGCCGGCGGCGAGCACCATCCCGTTCGACTCGACGCCGAACAGCTCCGCCTTCTCCATGTTCGCGAGCACGACGACCTTCGTTCCGGGCAGGTCGTCCACGTCGTGGAGTTGTTTGAGCCCCGCGACGATCGTCCGGGTCTCCGCGCCGAGGTCGACGCGGAGCTTCAGGAGGTCGTCGGCGCCCTCGATACCCTCCGCCTCCTCGATCCGGCCGATCCGGATGTCCAGTTCCTGGAAGTCGTCGAAGCTGATGCGGTCGTCGCTGAGGGGTTCGATGTCGGTCATGTCGGGTTCGTCAGTGGTGTCGTCGTCCGCTTCGTCGCTGCCGTCGTCCGCCTCGCCGTCGTCGCCGCTCTCCTCGTCCGCTTCGTCGCCGTCCTCCGCCTCGGCGGCGCGCGCCTCCAGCTTCTCGTTGAGCGCCTCGACGCGCTCGTCTTCGATCTGCTCGAACAGCTCCGTCGGCTCCGCGAGGTCGCCGGCGGGGCCCTCGCGGGCCGCCTCGACGGTGGTCTCGTGGACCGAGCCGTCCTCGCCGAGCTGGTCCCAGAGACGCTCGGTCTTCTCGGGTGCGATGGGCTCGAACAGGACCGCGATCGCCTTCGCGATCGCGACGCAGTCGTGGATGACCTGCGCGGCCTCCTCGGGGTCGTCGTCCACGAGCTTCCACGGCTCGCTGCGCTGGATGTACTCGTTGCCGAACCGGGCGAGGTCGGTGACGGCGTCGCCGACCGCGCGCACGGAGTAGTCGTTGACGGCGGCCTCGAAGTCGGCGATCGCCTCCTCGATCCGCTCGGCGACCTCGTCGCTCGTCGCGTCCGCGATGGGCGCGTCGTCGTAGTTGCGGTGGGCGAAGAGCAGCGAGCGGTAGAGGAAGTTGCCGACGGTCCCCACCAGCTCGGTGTTGACGCGGTCGCGGAACTTCTCCCACGAGAAGTCCACGTCCTGCTGGAACCCGCCGTTGGTCGCGAGGTAGTAGCGCAGCGGGTCGGGATGGAACCCCTCGTCGAGGTACTCGTCGGCCCAGACCGCGCGGTCGCGGCTCGTGGAGAAGCCCTTGCCGCCGAGGGTGACGAAGCCGCTCGCCATCACGGCGCGCGGCTCGGTGTGGTCGGTCGCCTCCAGCATCGCGGGCCAGAAGATCGTGTGATGTTGAATGATGTCGCGGCCGATCACGTGGACGATCTCGCCGCCCTCGGGGTGCGCGTCGCTCGCGCCCTCCTTCCACGCGGCCTCCCAGTCGAAGGCGTCGGCGCCGACGCGCTCGGTGTACTGCTTCGTCGAGGAGATATACTCGATCGGGGCGTCGACCCAGACGTATAAGACGAGGTCCTGCGGGTTTTCGCCGGGGTAGTCGATCCCCCAGTCCATGTCGCGGGTGATACACCAGTCTTGGAGCCCCTGCTCGATCCACTCGCGGGGCTGGTTCCGGGCGTTCGAGGTCCCCTCCAGCCGATCGAGGAAGCCGGAGAGGTACTCGGAGAACGCGGAGACTTCGAAGAACTGGTGGGTGCGCTCGCGGTACTCGGCGGGGTTGCCGGTGATCGTCGATTCGGGGTCCTCGACCTCGCCGGGTTCGAGGTGGCGCTGGCACCCCTCGTCGCACTCGTCGCCGCGGGCGTGTGCACCGCAGTAGGGGCAGGTCCCCTCGACGTACCGGTCCGGGAGGAACTGGTCGTCGACGGGGTCGTACGCGACCATGATCTCCTTCTCGTAGAGGTGGCCGCCCTCGTCGAGGTCACGGACGAGCTGTTGGGTCACCGCCGTGTTCGTCTCGTCGTGGGTGTGGCCGTAGTTGTCGAACTCGACGTTGAACTTCGGGAACGTCGCGGCGTACTGCTCGTGCCAGTCGAGCGCGAACTGCTCGGGGGAGACCCCCTCCTGCTCGGCGTTGACCGCGACGGGGGTGCCGTGCATGTCGGAGCCGGAGACGAACGCGGTCTCCTGCCCGAGTCGTTCGAGCGCGCGCCGGTACACGTCGCCGCCGACGTAGGTGCGGAGGTGGCCGATGTGGAGGTCGCCGTTGGCGTACGGCAGTCCACAGGTCACCACCGCCGGATCGTCGGTGGGGAAGTCGTCGTGGCTCATGTGGTGTGTATCGAAGTGTCGTGGATACGGGCCTAAAGCCCGCTGGTTCGGGGCCGTCGGGGGCCGCGCTCAGACCAGCCCGCGAACGATTCGGGCCGCGTCCGCGGCGGTCGGCGCGAGCACGTAGACGATCGGCTCGACGCCGACCGCGCCCGTCTGGTAGAGGACGAGGGTGTCGCTGTCGGCGCTGTCGCCGCCCGAGCGCTCCGCGTCGGCGACCGCATCGACGACCGCCTCCCGGGTCGGTCGCTCGGGGTCGAACTCCACCGTCGGATGGTCGGTGGCGAGCGCCTCGACGGTTCCGGGGGCGTACCGCACGTTCACCGCGCCGCGAGCGGTCGCGCCCGCCTCACGCGCGGCGAGCAGGACCGTCGCGACGTGCTCGCTCACGCCGAACTCGGGCTCGCCCGGGACCATCGCCCGTCCCTTCACGTCGACGAGGCGACCGGGCACGGCCGCCACGTCGTCGACCGTCCGCGCGTCGTCGAGACACTCGGCGACGTTGGCACCGACGTTCGGGATGAGCCCGGCGAACCCGGAGGCGTTCGTCAGGGTGCGGAGCCCGCGCCGGACCGAGGAGAGGACGCGCTCGCGCTCGCGGAGCCCGCTGTCCGGGTCGTGAACGGCGAACTCCACCTCGGCGTCGGCGAGCGCGGGCATCGCCTCCTCGTGGAGGTCCGCGAGGAGGTCGCCCTCCTCCAACCGGCGGATCAGCACCTCGATCTCGGCGAGGGCTGCGACCGGTGTCATCTCCCCCGTCGCGAGCCCCTCGCCCACGCGCTCGACGAGTTCGCGAACGCGCTCATCGGCGACGATCCGGTCGTGGCGGGCCACGTCGCCGTGGGCGTACTTCGAGACCGCGGACTGCGAGATGCCGAGCGCGTCGGCGACCTCGTGCTGGGTGAAGCCGCGCTCGCGGAGGTCCTCCGCCAGCATCGAGCGCACCGTCGGGAGGAACTCGTCGACGACGACCTCCTCGATGAACCTCACGACTCGTGCTCCGCCGCCTGGTTCTCGTCACTGTGAAACTCCGGATCGGAGCCGATTCGGGAGGCCTGCGGGCCGTCCTGGTCCTGATACTTCGAGCCGCGTTCGACGCCATACGGGCGTTTTGCGGGCGATTTGAGCTCCGTGAAGATGAGCTGTGAGACGCGCATCCCGGGCGTGAGCGCGACGGGCGCGGTGCCGAGGTTCGACAGTTCGAGCGTGATCTGCCCCTTGTACCCCGGATCGACGATCCCCGCGGTGGCGTGGATGACGATCGCGAGCCGCCCGAGCGAGGACCGGCCTTGCACGGTCGCGAGCAGGTCCGGCGGGATCTCGACGCGCTCCGTGGTGGTCCCGAGCACGAAGTCGCCCGGGTGGAGGATGAACTCCTCGCCCTCGGGGACGCGCGTCTCCGTGACGTAGTCGCCGACCTCGTCGGCCTCGGTTGGGTGGATACAGGGAATGTTCGTGCGCTGGAACTCCAGGAAGCGCTCGCCGAGCCGCAGGTCGACGCTCGCGGGCTGGACCTGCTGGTCGACGTCGTCGAGGGGTTCGACGACGAGGTCCCCCTCCGCGAGGCGGTCGAGGATGTCCGCGTCCGACAGGATCATGTCGGGAGAGGGACCCCGACCGGGTTAAAAACTCTCGAATTCGGGGGCGTCCCTCACACCGCTGCGAGCAGGAGCCCGAACACCGCGAGGACGCCCGCGACTGTCCCCGCGATCCCTCGGTCGAGGTCGTGGTAGGCTTCCAGCCCGCCGACGACCACGACCCACTGGACCGAGATCACGACCGCGGAGGCCACCAGAAGCGGCCCCTGCATCGTCGAGATGGCCGCGACGATCTCGGTCGCGATCGACTCCATCGTGGTCCCCTCGACCGTCGTCGTCGCGAGCACGTACCAGATCGCGCCGAGCCCGGCGACCAGCCGAGCCACCTCCGCGGCGATCGCCCACGCCGCGATGGCGAACGAGTCGCCGAGAGAGCCGGATCCCCCAGCGAGGCGCGCCCCGCCGTGGAGCGCGAGCGCGAAGATCGCCCACCAGATCGGCACGCCGATCAGCGCGTAGCCGACGTACTCGCCCGACGCGCTCCGCAGCTCCTCGCCGACATCCACGTCGATCCGCTCCGGCCGGTCGCACTGCTCGACGAAGACCGAGTCGCCGTCCTCGCCGAACGTCTCACAGGTCGACTCCGGCGGATAGTCGGGGTTGTCGACCGTCACCTCGCGGTCGATCGTCGCGTCGAAGGCGGCGCCGAGCGCGACGATTCCGAGGGTCGTTGCGAGGGTGACGAAGACGACGACGCCGACGGTGAGAGCCTGCTTGTCCGGCTTGAGCCATCGGAAACCGGCGCGCGAGCGATCGAGGAGGCCACTGACGAGTCCGGAGAGCGGAGCGAGCGGGGAGGGCATACGCGGGTGATCTGTGAGATCGAACAAATGTCTTGTCCATCGATCACTTCGAGGCCGGGGGACTTCGACTCTTTATAAATCGATCTGCGGTGGCGTCGCCGACGGCTTTGCCGCCGGCTGCCAGAGGGACCTCCGGTCCCTCGCTGGAGTCGGTCGTCCGGAGCAACGCGGAGGACGACTGACGAGGCTGGAGAGGCGTGAGGCGCTGTGCGGGGCGGGGTGGGACTTTGGAGGTGTTCGCCGAGCAGTATTCGATCGCTTTTGACATCCTCCCCGCGCTGAAGCGCGAGGATTCCCACGGCACCGCACCGCTGGGTTGGGATATTTTGGTTTACGACGTTACCTGTTCTTGAGGTGCGAACGCATCTGTTTCCTTGTCAAACAACAACGTCGATGGCTGTGCCAACCAGCCGTTACTCCTATTCACCGAGAGATTCGGTAAACAACGGCTGGGGCTTTGGAAGTGTCACCATCTATCTCCCGCCAATCGTCTATATACGCCCAACTGGCCCCGTTGAAATAATATTTTTCAAGGGATTATCATTGAAATACCCGGTCGCTTAAGAGTGCTTATTGCTCGGAGTAGATTCGACATAGGGTGTCGCTGATCCTCTATTTAACTTTTGACTTAACAGTTGTCCGTCGCCGCCTTACAGCGATTCTCTATAGCCACTGCCATCCGAGACCATGTATCACGATAACAGCCAGCACCCCAAAAGCCGCCAGACCCACCATGTAGAGAATCATTATAACTCCCATTTGTTTCGTTGTCATCTCACCTTCAAGCATATCTAAAATCCCCATGAGACTATATAACAAGCTGACTTGATAAATCCTCATAGATTTATCTCTTCCTGACATGTTATGAATTTCATAACAAATAATCTGGTAACGTATGCAGCTACCTCGGAGCGAAGTGCAGTGTATTTGTCGGGTGATCTGTCGTTTCGCGGTCTGTACTGAGCGATTGAGCGTGACACTATCGCCCACGGTGGGTTTCAACAGGGCTGTCCAACTGGTTCGTCCCGATCGCTCTCACTTATTAGTACCGGCCAACCGAACCGTCACGCAATGAGCCGTAACGACGAGGTCGCCGCCCTCCTCGAGGAGTTCGCCGACCTGCTCGAAGCGACAGGCGTCGAGTACAAGCCGACCGCCTACCGCCGCGCCGCGGAGAACGTCCGCGAACACACCGCGCCGATCGAGAACCTCGCCGGGGAGGGAGAGGACGCGGTCGCCGAGATCGACCGCGTGGGCGACGCCATCGCGTCGAAGATCGTCGAGTACTTCGAGACGGGATCGATCGAGGAGCTGGAGGCGCTCCGCTCGGAGCTCCCCGCCGACATCGGGGCGCTGACCGCGGTCGAGGGCGTCGGTCCGAAGACGGTCGGCAGCCTCTACGAGGCGCTCGGGATCACGACGCTCGACGAACTAGAGGCGGCAGCCGAGGCAGAACAGATCCGCGAGGTCTCCGGCTTCGGCGCGAAGACAGAGGAGAACATCCTCGACAACATCCCGTTCGCGCGCGAGGCCCGGAAGCGCACCCGCCTCGGCGACGCGCGCCCGGTCGCCGACGCCGCCCTGTCGTACCTCGACGACCTCGACGCGGTCGCGTCGGTCGAGGTGTGCGGCTCGATCCGGCGCTGGAAAGACACCATCGGCGACATCGATCTGCTCGTCGCCAGCGACGCGCGCGAGCCCATCGTCGAGGCGTTCACCGAGTGGCCCGAGGCCGACGCGACGATCGAGGCCGGCACCGGGAAGGCGAGCGTTCGCGCGAGCGGCACCCGGGTGGACCTCCGAATCGTCGACGGCGAGGAGTTCGGCGCCGCGCTCCAGTACTTCACCGGCTCGCGCGCCCACAACGTCGCGGTGCGCAACCGCGCGATCGACCGCGGCCTGAAGCTCAACGAGTACGGCCTCTTCGACATCTCCGACGTCGACGACCCCGACGCGGGCCAGCGGGTCGGCGAGCGCGTCGCGGGCGAGACCGAGGACGGCGTCTACGAGGCGCTCGACATGGATCCCGTGCCGCCCGAACTCCGGGAGAACAACGGCGAGGTCGCGGCGGCCGCGGCGGGCGAGCTTCCCAACCTCGTCGAGACCAAAGACCTGCGCGGCGACCTCCACACCCACACCGACTGGTCGGACGGCGGGTTCTCGATCGCGGAGATGATCGAGGCGGCCGCGGAGCGCGGGTACGACGCGCACGCGGTCACCGACCACGCCGCCGGCCCGGGGATCTTCGGCAACACGGGGCTCGACGAGGCCGAGATCGCGGCGCAGGCGGATGCGGTCGCCGACGCGATTGACGCGGTCGACGGAGCGGTCTGGGCCGGCGAGGGCGGAGCCGGCGAGAGCGGAGCCGGCGAGCCTACCGACGCCGACATCGAGGTGTTCCACGGGATCGAGGCCAACATCGACGCGGAGGGAGAGATCACCACCGACGACGACACCCTCGCCGACCTCGATATCGTCGTCGCCTCGCCGCACTCCGCGCTGGGACAGGACCCCGACGCCGCCACGGAGCGGCTGATCCGGGCGGTCGAACACCCGTATGTCGATATCCTCGGCCACCCGACCGGCCGGATCATCAACAGCCGCCCGGGCATCGCGCCCGACGTGGCGGCCGTGGTCGAGGCGGCCGCGGCCGCCGGCACCGCGATCGAGGTGAACGCGAACCCGGCCCGCCTCGACGCCGACGGCGACATGGTCCGGGCTGCGATCGACGCGGGCGCGACGATCGCGGTCAACACCGACGCGCACGCGCCCCGTGAGCTCGACAACGCCCGGTACGGGGTCCACACCGCCCGGCGCGGCTGGGCCGAGACGGCGGACGTGCTCAACGCGCGCTCCCCCGACGAGATCCGGGCGTTCCTCGACGGCTGATGCCGACCGACGACCGCGCGGCCGCCGATGACGAACCCCCGCGCGTCCTCCTCGACGCGATGTGCGGGAAGCTCGCGACGTATCTCCGGATGTGCGGCTACGACGCCGCCTACGCGCTCGACCGCGGGGTCGAGGCGGACGACCAGGTTCTGGCGCTGGCCGCGGCCGAGGCTCGGACCCTGATCACCCGCGATCGCGAACTCGCCGCCCGGACCGGGGACGCGGTCCTCCTCACCGAGCGCGACGTGCTCGACCAGCTTCGCGAGGTCGCCGCCGCGGGCTCCCCCGTCGCGCTCGTCGACGAGCCGACGCGCTGTGGCGCCTGTAACGGGCGAGTCGATCGGGTGTCGGCCTCGGACAGCGCCGACCCCGACGACCGCCCCGAGTACGTGCCCGACGACGTGGGGACGGCGGGGGCGCCCGAGTCCGAACCCGACACCGCCGACACCCGCCCCGCGTGGCGCTGTCGCGACTGCGGGCGCTGGTTCTGGAAGGGGAGCCACTGGGAGTCGATCGCGGAGCGACTCGACGGGATCTGAGACCTCGACCGCCACCGAACGAAACCGGTTTGCCCGCGACCCGCCTACGCCTCCTGCATGGACCGCGAGCAGGCCGTCGCCCGGCTGGAGACCCTCGTCGACCGCGTCGAACGCGAGACCATGCCGGTCCCCGTCCGCGAGGTGTGGGCCTTCGGCGACGTCGCACTGGGACTCGATCCGGTCGAGCGGCTCGACGTGTACCTCACCAAGGACGTGATCATGGGCGGCGATAGCGACGCGGCCGCCAACTTCGCGGCCGAGTACGGCGTGAAGGGCGTCGGCACCTCGGTACACGCCGAGTGGGCCGAGGCGCACCCTGACCGCGTGCGCACGAGCGACAACGGGTACGCCGCCCCCGAGAAGTGCCTCGCGGCCGAACTGGTCGACGACAGCGAGGCGCGGAGCGCCTCTGGCAGTCGGGCGAAGCCCGACGACAGCGAGCCGATCCACCTCGAAGTGTGTAACGCGAGCTTCGAGGACAACGTGCGCCAGCGCCTGAAGGGGGCGCTCGCCCGCGACGCCTACGAGGAGGTGCTCGACCCGCGGGGCGTCTGCCTGTGGGTCGATGGCACCCGCGACGAGGAGGCGTTCGACCGACTCCGCGAGGCCTCCCTCGCGATGCCGACGCTCTCCGCCGCGCTCGGCATGCTCGGCGCCGACGAGAACGTAGCCAACGAGGCCGCCGAGACCCTCAAGCGACGGCGGGCCGAACAGGAGGGGGCGTCGGTGCGCGGCGACATGGTCTGACTCGGATCGGGGCTCGCGGGCCGCCACCGATTCAAGAGGCTTGAAGTACCCCTCCGGAAAAGTTTGCGCCATGCAGACGCTGCTTTTGAACGCCGACGACGTCGACGAGAACGCCCGCATGGACCGCGTCATCGACGCGGTCCGCGGCGCGTTCACGGCCTACGAGCGCGGCAACGCCAAGATGCCGGCGAAGTCGTACATCGACCTGCCCGAGTACAACGGCGACTTCCGCTCGATGCCCGCCTACCTCGACGTACGCACCGAGGACACCGCCGAGGACGCCGGCTGGGACGCAGCCGGGATCAAGTGGGTGAACGTCCACACCGACAACCCCGCCGACCACGACCTCCCGACCGTGATGGGGACGATGATCTACTCCGACCCCGAGACGGCGTTCCCGCTGGCGATCCTCGACGGCACGACGCTCACGATGAAACGCACCGGCGCGGCGGCCGCGGTCGCCACCGACGAGCTGGCGGTCCCGGACGCGACCTCGCTCGGGATCGTCGGCGCCGGCGTTCAGTCGTACACCCAACTGGAGGCGATCGCCGCGGTGCGCGACATCGACGAGGTCGTGATCAGCGATCTCGACGAGGAGCGCGTCGCCGACTTCATCGACGCCTTCGAGGGCCGCTTCGACGTCCGCGCCGGCTCCATCGCGGAGGCCGGCCACTGCGACGTGCTCTCGACGGTGACGCCCGTCGAGTCCCCCATCGTCGGCCCCGACGACGTGGGCGACCACACCCACGTCAACGCGATGGGCGCGGACGCCGAGGGCAAACACGAACTCGCCGACGACCTCCTGTTGAACGCGACCGTCGTCATCGACGACCACGAGCAGTGTACCCACTCCGGCGAGATCAACGTCCCCTACGCCGCAGGGCTTCTGACCGACGACGACATCTACGGCGAGATCGGCGAGATCGTCGTCGGCAACCGTCCGGGTCGGACCGGGACCGGGAGCGAGGGCGACAATGCCGGGAGCGGCGCCGGCATCGACGGCGTCACCGTCTTCGACTCCACCGGCCTCGCGATCCAGGACGTGGCGGCCGCCCGCGTCGTCTACGAGCAGGCCGACGACAACGACAACGGCTATCCGTTCGACCTCCTCGGGCTCGGGGAGTAGCGCGGCGCTCTCGTCTCTCCGCTTCCCGTCCTCCCCGCTCCCCGCCCGGCCGGTTTTTTGTCGCCCGCGCTCGTAGGGCGTCCGTGCAACTCGTCAGCGTCGCGGCGCTCGCGGAGAACCGAGCCATCGGCAGGGACGGCGAGGTGCCGTGGCCCCACATCGAGGCCGACGTTCGGCAGTACCGCGAGCGCGTCGCGGGCTCGCCCGTCATCCTCGGCCGCCGCACCTTCGACTCGATGCGCGACCACCTCCCCGGCTCTCGCCAGATCGTCGTGAGCCGGAGCGTCGAGTCCGTCGACGTTCCGACCGCGGTCGTCGCCGACGGGGTCGACTCGGCGCTCGAACGCGCGGCGGAGATCCTCGACGAGGGAGATAGCGACGCCGACGACACCGACGCCGCTGACGACACCGTCTACGTCCTCGGCGGCGGCGGGATCTACGAGCTGTTCCAGCCCCACCTCGACCGGATGGTACTCAGCCACGTCACGGGGAGCTACGAGGGCGACACGTTCTACCCGGCGTGGGACTCAGCGGAGTGGACCGTCGCCGCCGAGACCGCCTACGACCGGTTCACACTCCGCGAGTGGGTCCGGAGCGGCGGCGCCGCCTGACCGCGATCAGCGCTCGCCGTCGATGTCGCCGTCGGCGCCGCTGCTCCGACGCAGTCGTCGCTTTACCGCCACTCCGACGACAAACACCGTCGCGGCGGTAACCAGCCCGGAGACGAGCGCGCCGCGCGGACTCGTCGTTCCCGTCGCCAGCGTGGTCGCCGAGGCGCCTCCGCCCGCGACCGCGGCGCCGCCCGCGATCCCGCCGAGCCCGATACAACAGAGGCTGAGCAGTCCGACCAGCGACAGCGATCCGAGGATTCCGTCACCGCTCACGGCGCCTCACTCACCCTCGTCGCTCTCGTCGGAATCGGGAGTACCCACGTCGACGCGTGTCGCGAACCCGAACCGCGGCTTGGCGTCGACGACCTCGACGGTCACCGTCTCGCCGACATCGGCGTCGGAGACGAAAATCGAGTACCCCTCGACGTACGCGATCCCGTCGCCCTCGTCGCCGCGCTCCTCGACCGTCACCTCGATCCGGTCGCCGGCTGCAACGGGGGCGGTGTTCAGCCCCTTGGCGACGAGGTACACCTCCGAGGAGGAGTCGCGCGAGGCCGGCGGCGAGACCGTCCGGAGGTACTCGAACTCCGCGCGGACGTCCTCGCGGAACGCGTCCAGATCCTCGCCCTGGAACACCTTCACGACGAAGTCGCCGCCGGGGGCGAGCAGCTCCTCGGCCACGTCGAACGCCTGCCGCGCGAGGTGGACCGACCGGGCGTGATCGAGGGCGTATTCGCCGGTCATGTTCGGCGCCATGTCCGAGATCACCACGTCCGCGCCGCGCTCGCCGATCGCCTCGCGCAGGTAGTGGCGGGTGCGCTCCTCGGTCATGTCGCCGCGGATCGTCTCCACGTCGTGGTCGTCGAGGTCGTCGATGCGCTGGAGGTCGACGCCGACGACGGTCCCCGACTCTCCCACCTCCTCGGCGGCGACCTGCAGCCAGCCGCCGGGCGCGGCGCCGAGGTCGACGACGGTGTCGCCGCGCTCGAACAGGTTCGCCTCCTCGTCGATCTGTTTCAGCTTGTAGGCCGACCGGGCGCGGTACCCCTGCTGTTTCGACTTGTTGTAGTACTCGTCCTTTCCACTCATTGCCCCGTCGTAGATCGTCCGGCCGTTTATCGGCGTCGTTCGCCGGTTCACTCGGCGTCGGCGCTGCCACCGCCGGCCGGGCAGCGACCGCGCAAACGGCCCGTCTCGACTTCGTCGCGTTCGCTGTCGACGGCGAACCCCAAATCGATGTAAAATCCCTTCAGTTCCGGATCGAACTCGGCGGTGACGACCGCACTCTCGGCGTCGCGCTCGGCGCGCCGCACCGTCTCGGCGACGAGCGCGGAGCCGATCCCTCGGCCGCGACGCGCCCGCCGGACGGCCACGGCGTCGACGTGAACTCGGTCCGACTCGGGCCGCGTCGCGACCAGCGCGCCGACGACCGCGTCCGTTCTTTTAAACCGGGCGACGAGTGCGTCGCCCGCGTCGATCGCGGCGTCGACGGTCTCGGCGTCGGTCTCCAGCATGGCGGCGTCGAGCACGCGGAGAATATCGAGGCGGTCGTCGGGTGAGGCCGTCCCGATTTCGATATTGTCCGGCGAGTCGGGCGAGTCGGACGGGTCGCCCTCCCCGCTCACGCGCCGCCGCCCGTCGATCCGCCCTTGATAAGCCTGAGCAGCCGGACCGATTCGGCGTCGACGAGGCGGTCGCCAGGAACCGGCGAGCCGTCGACCAGCGCCGACGCCTCCTGAGGATGGTAGCCGGCCTCGCGAATGAGGTCGGCGTAGGTGGCGTCGTCGGGGAGGTCGTACTCCGCCGTCCCCTCGCCGACGACCTCGACGGTGACATGCATCGACGACCTACCCGTCCAGCTCCTCGCGGAGCAGCCCGTTCACCTCGCCCGGGTCGGCGCTCCCGCCCGTCGCCTGCATCACCTGTCCGACGAGGAAGTTGATCGCGCCCTCGTCGCCGTCGTGGTAGTCGCTCACGGCGTCGGGGTTGTCGTCGATGGCGGCCGTGACCGCGGCCGCGACCTCGCCGGAGTCGGCGACGCCGAGCCCCTCGCGCTCGATGACGGTCTCGGGGTCCTCGCCCGCGTCGAGCATCTCACGGAGGACGATCTCCTCGGCGTTTTTCACCGTGAGCTCGTCGGCCGCGACTAACTCGATCAGGCGTTTGAACTCGTCGAGGCGGTCCTCCACGTCCGTAATCGACATCTCCCGGTAGTTGAGCTCGCCGAGGAGGTTGTCGGCGACCCACGTCGCGGCGAGTTCGGGGTCGAACTGCTCGGCCACGTCCTCGAAGAAGTCGGCCACCGCCTTCGTCGAGGTGAGCTTCGAGGCCGATTCGCGGTCGAGCCCGTACTCCTCGCGGAAGCGCTCGCGGCGGGCGTCGGGCAGCTCCGGGATCGGAATCTGCGATTTCCAGTCCGACACCTCCAGCGCGGGGAGGTCGGCCTCCCGGAAGTACCGGTAATCCTTCTCGGCCTCCTTCGAGCGCATGGAGACGGTGACGCCGCGCGCCTCGTCCCAGTGGCGCGTCTCCTGTTCGATCTCGCGGCCGCGCCGGAGGACGTTCTCCTGCCGGGTGACCTCGTACGCGAGCGCCTGCTCTGCGCCCTTGTGACTGGAGATGTTCTTCACCTCGGCGCGGTTCACGTCGGCGAGGGCGTCGTCGCTGATCGTCCCGTCGGCGGCGACCTCGCTCTCGGGGACCAAGGAGACGTTGGCGTCGACGCGCAGGCTCCCGTCGCGGGTCGGGTCGAAGACGCCGAGGTACTCCAACACCTCTTCCAGCTTCGCCAAAAAGGCGCGAGTCTCGGCCGGTGACCGGAAATCCGGTTCGGTGACGATCTCCATCAGGGGCGTCCCGGCGCGGTTGTAGTTCACCAGGGTGTGGGTGGCGGTCTCGATCGAGCCGCCGGCGTGCTGGAGGCTCCCGGGGTCCTCTTCGAGATGCGCGCGGGTGATTCCGATGGTTCGGGGCTCGCTGTCGACGCGGACCTCAAGCTCGCCGGACTGGCAGATCGGGGCGTCGTACTGGGTGAGCTGGAAGTTCTTCGGGAGATCGGGGTAGTAGTAGTTCTTCCGGTGGAACGTCGTCGTCTCGGGGATGTCGGCGTCGATCGCCTTGCCGATCTTCACGGCGGCCTCGACGGCGCCCTCGTTGAGGACCGGCAGCGCGCCCGGCAGCCCGAGGCAAGTCGGGCACGTGCGCGTGTTCGGCTCCTCGTCCTCTTCGGGCTCCGTCGAGCAGCCGCAGAAGATCTTCGTGTCGGTCTCGAGCTGGACGTGAACCTCCAGCCCGATCACGACCGTCCGCTCCTCCGTCGCGGCCTGAGTACTCATTACCGACCCGTTGCGGGCGGGTCACCTAAATCGTGTCGGGACCGATACGATGCGTGTTTTATTGGTGGATCTGGATGGATTCTCGTGTTCGCGGTTCCTCTCTCCGTCGTCGCCGTCGGTGACGCCGAGAACCTTTCCAAAGCCCCAGCCGCTTGCTTATAAATCGTCGACGACGGACCGACGGCGAACACCGCCAAAGCCCCAGCCTCGCCGCGGTGACTCCGCGTAGGTCACAGCACGTGGGTCACGGTTCCGCGTGGGTCACGGCGTCGTCCTCGCTCCGGTCGTCGTCTTCGAGGAGCGTTGCTAAACCCTTATCAGCGCGCGGGTGGGAGGAACGGCCGTATGAGCGATCTCCCGGACGACTTCGACTGCACCCTCACCAACTGGGAGTACATCTACGGGCTCTGCCGCAACGTCTCCAACGCGGTGAAGCGCGCCGACTTCGAGCCGGACGTGGTCGTCGCGCTGGCGCGCGGCGGCTGGTTCGCCGGGCGATGCATCTGCGACTTCCTCGGGCTCAACGACCTCACGAGCCTGAAGATGGAACACTACGTCGGCGCCGCCGAGAAGAGCGACGAGCCCCAGATCCGCTACCCGATGCCGGAGGGAAGCGTCGAGGGGAAAGACGTCCTGATCATCGACGACATCGCGGACACCGGCGGCTCGATCCGCCGCGCCGAGGAGTACGTCGACGACCGGGACGCGGGCGAGGTCCGGACCGCCACGCTCCAACTGCTCGGTACCTCCGAGTTCCAGCCCGACTTCGTCGGCGAACGGCTCGAACAGTGGACGTGGGTCGTCTACCCGTGGAACTTCCTCGAAGACATGATCGACCTCACCGAGGGCGCGATGGAGCGCGCCGACCAGACGGTCTTTGACCGGGAGGACGTTCGGCACTACCTCGACGAGTTCCACGGCATCGGCCGCATCGAGATGGAGGTCGCCCAGGCCGGCCGCCTCGACGAGGTGCTCGACGAGATGGTCCGCCGCGACGTGGCCGACCGCGCCGGCGAGAACGCCTGGACGCTCGCCGAGTAGCGCCCCGCGATGAACGCGGACGACGAATCGGATCCGAACGACGACAGCTCCGACGCCGGTCCCGCGCTCGACGCCCTCCTCGACGCTTACGCGCTGAAAGACGAGCGGCGCACGGGCTGGCAGCTCCGCGGCGTCGACGCCCCCGAGTCGGTCGCCGCGCACACGTGGGGCGTCGCGTACCTCGTGTTGGCCCTCGGCGACCAGTTCCGGGAGGGCCTGCCCGGCCTCGACCTCGACCGCGCGCTCCGGCTCGCCGTCGTCCACGACGTGGCGGAGGCCGAGACCGGCGACGCCGCGACGCGCGCCGATTCGACGGCGGACTCGGTGGACGCCGCCGCCAAAGAGGCGGCCGAGCGCGCGGCGATGGAAGACCTCGCGGGCGCGCTCCCAGACCGTATTCGCGACGCGTGGGAGGACTACGAGGCCCGCGAGTCGCCCGAGGCGATACTCGTCAAGGAGTGTGACCTGCTCGACGTCTGCCTACAGGCGGTGCTCTACGAACGCGGCGGCCGGTACGACCCCGCCGGCGGCGACCCGGGAGCGTTCCGCGAGTACGACGACCTCGACGAATTCTTCGCGACGACCGAACCCCGCCTTCAAACCGAGACCGGTCGGGAGCTGTTCGCCCGGCTCCGCGAGCGGTACCGGACCGCTCGCGACGAGCCGTAGCCCGTCGGGGCCCTCCGTCAGGGTCGCTTCGAGTACGACAGTTGTCGAACTTCAAAAACGACGACTGTAGGGACTCTACCGCCGGATCGGCGGCGAAGATAGCAAGAACGTTAACGACCGAGCCCGTTCTGAAGAGTGAGAGCTTTCACCACGCATGTCCGAGAACACTGATCTGATCATCGTCGGCGGGGGGATAAGCGGGGCGTCGCTTCTGTACACGGTGGCGAAGTTCACCGACATCGATGACGTGACGCTGATCGAAAAAGAGCGGGAGATCGCCGCGATCAACTCCCACCGGACGAACAACTCCCAGACGCTGCACTTCGGCGACATCGAGACGAACTACACCCTCGAAAAGGCCGAGGAGGTCAAGGAGGGCGCCGAGCTGCTGGCGGGCTACCTCGAAGGGACCGACCCGGACCGGGAGATGCACAGCAAGCGCAGCAAGATGGTCCTCGGCGTCGGCGACGAGGAGGCCGCCAAGCTGGAAGAGCGCTACCATCAAAACGGATTCGGCGACCTCTACCCGAAGCTCCGAGAGATCGGCCGCGAGGAGATCGAGGAGCTAGAGCCGAAGGTCGTCGAGGGCCGCGACCCGACCACGGCGCTCAAGGCGCTCCAGACACCGGACGGCTATGTCGTCGACTACGGCGCGGTCGCGAAGTCGTTCGTCGACGCCGCCCGCGAGGAGGACGGTGTCGGCGTCCACCTCGGCACCGCGGTCGAGAACGTCGACGAGGGGTACGACGGGTTCACGGTCGAGACCGACGACGGCGACTTCGAGGCCGACGCGGTCGTCGTCGCCGCCGGCTCCCACAGCCTCCAGTTCGCCAAGGAGATGGGGTACGGCGAGCACATGTCGCTGCTTCCGGTCGCGGGGAGCTTCTTCCTCGCCGACGACCTGTTGAACGGGAAGGTGTACACGCTGCAGATGAAGAAGCTCCCGTTCGCGGCGGTCCACGGCGACGCCGACGTGCACGACGGCGGAGTCACGCGCTTCGGCCCCACCGCGAAGCTCGTCCCCGCACTCGAACGCGGCCGACTCTCCACCGTGAGCGACTTTGCCGACGTGTTCGGCTTCTCGCCGGCGTCGGTCCTGAGCTACGTCAACATCCTCTCGGACCGCATCCTCTTCCCCTACGTCGTGCGCAACCTCGTGTACGACATCCCCGAGATCGGCAAGCGCGCGTTCCTCCCGGACGTCCAGAAGGTCGTGCCGAGCGTCGACGTCGACGACATCGAGCGCGCGAAGGGGTACGGCGGCGTGCGCCCGCAGATCGTCAATACGGAGACCAAGGAGCTCGACATGGGCGAGGCGAAGATCACCGGCGACGGGGTTCTGTTCAACATCACGCCCTCGCCGGGCGCGTCGACCGCGCTGAAGAACGCGATGACCGACGTACACACGGTTCTCGACTTCTTCGACGAGGACCACGAGTTCGACGAGGCGGCGTTCCGCGAGGCGACGATCGAGAACTTCCCACGGGTCGACGCCGACGCGGAGGCAGGCGCTGAGACCGAGGACGACGGCGCCGACGATCACGCTACCGCCGAAGCCGACGACTGACTCGGCCGGCGACTGTCCCGGTCGACGACTACATCGGTCGACGACTGCACTCGCTGTCGCGAGTTACGGAAAATTCGAGGCGAAAGCCTCGCCCTTCAGGGCGGGGATGAAGCCGACCAACAGTATTCAACCGCCGACGATGGCATAGACGGGGTTTCCAACGCAATCATTAACCCGTCCGACCGTGATAGTATGCATAGATGGTGAAGAGTACCCGTCACGCGAAATACGAACTCTACTACCACATAGTGTTCGTGCCGAAATATCGGCGTTCGCACCTGACGGGGAAGACGAAGGAACGTCTCGAATCCATCTTCGCGGAAATCTGTGAGGACAAGGGCCTCGAACTGGCCGAGTCCGAGGTCATGCCCGACCACGTACACCTGTTCATCGGGAGTCCACCGAAGAACGCCCCGTCGCTCATCGTCAACTGGGTGAAGGGCATCTCCGCCCGCAAGTACAACCAGCGGTACGACGACCGCGTGAAGTGGACTCGTTCGTACTACGTCGGAACAGCGGGAAGCGCCTCGAAGGGCGCTGTCGAACAGTACATCGCTGAACAGGAGGGTGACGACGAATGAAGCGTGCCAACACTTTTGAGGTCGTGCCACAGACCGAGAACGACAAAGAGTGCCTCCTACGGCTACTCGATGCATCCGCTTCTCTGTGGAACGAACTGACCTACGAACGTCGTCAGAACTACTTCGGTGACGGCGACGTGTGGGACACTTCCGAGTACCGAGGACGCTACAACGGCGTCGTCGGAAGCGCGACTGTTCAACAGGTCACGCGCAAGAACAGCGAAGCGTGGCGGTCGTTCTTCGCCCTCAAGGAGAAAGGCGAGTACGCCAACCCACCGTCGTACTGGGGCAACGAGGAGGACGGACGCGAACTCCGTACCTACATCCGATGCAACCAGTACACGATTGAGTGGGGGAAACGTAGCCGTCTCGAAATCCCTGTCGGGCAAGAACTGAAAGACGAATACGGACTCGGCTACCACGAACGACTCCGCCTCGAAGTCCGAGGCAACCCGAAGTGGGACGGCAAACAGGGTCGTCTGGAACTTGAGTACGACGAGGTTAGCGACACGTTCAGGGCTTTTCAACCAGTCACCGTACCTGATTCTCGACTGGATTCACCACTGGCTTCGGAAGAAGCCGCCCTCGACGTTGGAGCGAACAATCTCGTCGCGTGTTCCACGACTACTGGGAACCAGTACCTCTACGACGGTCGTGAGTTGTTCGGACGGTTCCGCGAGACGACAGACGAAATCGCCCGCCTACAGTCGAAACTCCGAGAGGGTCGCTACTCCTCGAATCGGATTCGACGGCTGTACCGACAGCGGACGAAGCGTCGTGACCATGCACAGAACGCGCTGGTGCGCGACCTCGTTGAACGGCTGTACGATGAGGGCGTGGCGACGGTGTACGTGGGCGACCTGACAGACGTGCTGGAAGCGCATTGGTCGGTCAGGGTGAACGAGAAGACGCACAACTTCTGGGCGTTCAAGAAGTTCATCCACCGTCTCGCGTGCGTCTGTGAGGAGTACGGCATCAGCCTCGAAACCGAGTCGGAAGCGTGGACGAGTCAGACGTGTCCCGAGTGTGGCGACCACGAGAAGACGGTTCGCCACGAGGATACGCTGACGTGTCCATGTGGCTTCGAGGGGCACGCCGACCTCACGGCGTCAGAGACGTTCCTTCGGGAAAACAGCAATTGCGAAATCAGGCCGATGGCACGGCCCGTGCGATTCGAGTGGGACGACCACGACTGGTCGGGGAAACTATACCCTCACGAAAGTCCCAAAGAAGTGCGCACGAACCCGCAAGTTGCCTCCGTGGGTCGGTAGCCGAACCCTCAACGGAGGAATCCTCGCGCTTTAGCGCGGGGAGGATGTCAAGCTTGCTTCGTCTCCCCGACCTCCCGCTCGAACGCCTCCGTGAGCACGCGGATCGCCCGCCGCTTCGTCCCGTCGGGGACGAACACGAAGGGGATCGGCACGTCGAACGCGCGGTCGCCGTACAGCCCCCAATCGCCGACGGACCGCGTCGTCCCGCCGTACGCGATGGGGATGTCCTCCAGTTCGTCGGGGTCGTAGGCCGGCACGTACGACCGGTCGATCCACACCTCGTGGACCGGCACGTCGAGGGCGTCGGCGAGGAGTCGTTCCAGCCGATCGTCGCCCTCGGTGAGCCACGCCGTGAACTCGTCGAGGGCTTCGCCGCCGTCCCCGCCGAGGTCGCCGTCGAGGTCTCGGCCCACCCGGTCGGCGAGCGCGATCCGGTGTTTCCAGCAGGTGGCCGGGAAGCGCCGCCCCCGGAAGCGATCGTACATCGACGCCAGCGTCGAATCGGGGCGATCGCGGGCGGCGATCCGGAGGCGCTCAAGCACCGCATTGTCGTCGAGCTCTCGGGAGAGCACGCCGTTGACCGTAACCGGGCTCTCGCCGGTCTCGGCGGCGTATTCGCCGAGCATCGCCTGGAGGAGCCGGTTCGCGTACACCGACTTGTGGTGCTGGGTGACCCACATGTACAGCGCGATCCGCCCTTCGAGGTAGTTGCCGATGGTCGAGAGCGCCTTCTCGGTGAGCGCCAGGCCCTCCTCGGGGTGAGCGGTGTAGGCGTCGACCATACGGTCGACGTCGAAGCTCAACACGCCGGCACCGGTCATGTAGTTGTCCCGAGTGATGTAGTCGAGCCGGTCCACGTCGATGGGTGAGTGGAGCAGCTGGGCGCCGACCCCGTACTGCCACGGTTCGCCGCGCTCGTACGCGAGGCTGTAGCCGAGCACGTACGCGCACACCTCGAAGGGGTCGACATCGAACGCCCGGAGCGCGTCGCCGTACTCCTCGACGATAATCACGCAGCCGAGTAGCTCGTGCGGGTTCGCCGAGCGGAGCGGGGCGCCGCCGACGCCGGCCGCGTCGAAGGCGTCGACTAAGCCCGTCTCCGCGACGCGCTCCCGGAGTACCCCCTCGTCGAGGAACCCCTCGGAGAGGTGCGAGAAGGGCGGATGGCCCACGTCGTGGAGCAGGCAGGCGCACTCTAAGGTGCGCTGGATCTCTTCCAGTTCGTCGACGGTCGCCTCCCGTGCGAAGTACGACTGCTGTCGGAGGTTCTCGAAGACGGTTCGGCCGAGGTGGTAGACGCCCAGCGAGTGCTCGAACCGGGTGTGATTCGCGCCCGGGTACACGAGGTGCGTCGCCGAGAGCTGGCGGACGTACCGCAGCCGCTGGAACGGCCGGGTGTCGACGACGCCCTCGACGAGCGCGTCCGGGAGCTCGACGTAGCCGTGGACGGGATCTTTGATCTGGGTGGTGGGCATTAGTTGTGGACATGACACCGCCCCGCGAAGTGCCTCTTTCGGTCCTTCCCCGGCGCGATTCAGCTTGTTCTCCTCCCGAAACGCCCCGAGTCCGACCTTATATATAGCGAGCGCGGCGATCCCCACGTATGGTATCGGACGCCGCCGACGGGCCGGGCGATCGGGCGGACAGGACCGGCGACCGGCCGGACGCCGCCGCCCGGACCGGCTCCCCGCTCGTCGATCGGTGGCTCGCACTCGACCGCGGCTGGCAGGCGCTCGTGCTCGGGCTCGCCGTCGTCGCCGCCCACGTCGCGGGACAGGTCGCGGGCGTCTTCTGATGGGAGTCATCTCTGCCGCTCGACCGTACCTCCCCGGAATCGCCTTTCTGGCCGTCGGCGCGATCCTCTCGCACCTCATCGCCGGCGCGGTCGACGGGCTCCAACCACTCGTCGTCGCGGTCGGAATCGGCGCGCTCGTCGGTAACACCGCGGGGACGCCGGACGCAGCGGAGCCCGGCGTCGGCGTCGACAAGCTCTTCTTGGAGACCGGAATCGTCCTGCTCGGCGCGGCGGTCGTCATCGAAGAGTTCCTCGCCGCGGGGCCGACCGTGCTCGGGCTCGTCGTCGTCGCGGTCGGCGGCGGACTCCTGCTCGCGGAGGCGATCGCTCGGGGTCTGTTCCGGCTCGACGGGACGACGCCCTCGCTTTTGGCCGCGGGCGCGAGTATCTGCGGCGTCTCCGCGGTCGTCGCGATCGGGCGCGTGCTCGACGCGCGGGGGTCAGCGATCACGTTCGCGGCGGCGACCGTCCTCCTCTTTGACGCCGTCACGCTCGTCGCGTTCCCGATCGCCGGCGAGTGGCTCGGACTCACCGGCCGCCAGTTCGGCGTCTGGGCCGGCGTGAGCATGTTCTCGACCGGCCCCGTCGCGGCCGCGGGGTTCGCGCACTCGACGGAGGCGGGCCAGTGGGCGACCGTGACGAAGCTCGCGCGCAACTCCCTTCTGGGGGGCGTCGCGATCGCCTACTCGCTCGCGTACACCGCGCGGTCGGCGACCGAGCCCGGCGTGCGGCGGCTGTGGGCGGAGTTCCCGAAGTTCCTGCTCGGGTTCCTCGCGGTCGCGGCGGTCGCGAACAGCGGGCTCCTCTCGCCGGCCGCGCTGGAGTCGATCGGACGGGTGTCGGACGCGCTCTTCACGCTGGCGTTCGTCGGCCTCGGGCTCTCGATCCGGCTCCGGGAGATGCGCGAGGTCGGCGGGGCCGCCGTCGGCGCGGTCCTCGTCCACCTGCTCGTCGTGAGCGCGCTCGCGCTCGCGGCGGTGCGGTGGCTGCTGTAGCTCCCCTTTCACTCCTTATAAGTAGCGAGCGGGCGCACTCCGGGTATGAGCACCATCGGCTTTATCGGCGGCAGCGGCATCTACGAGGCGCTGCCCCTGAACGACGTGCGCGAGGTCGAGTACGACACGCCCTACGGCGAGCCCAGCGACGCGATCACGATCGGCGAGTTCGGGGACACGGGGAAGGAAGTGGCCTTCCTCCCGCGGCACGGCTCGAACCACGGCGTCTCGCCCACCGACCTCCCCTACCGCGCGAACATGTACGCTCTTAAAAAGGCGGGCGTCACGCACATCTTCGCGTCGAACGCGGTGGGGAGCCTGAAAGCGGAACTGGAGCCCGGCACGCTCGTCGTTCCCGATCAGATCTACGACCGGACGAAGCACCGCGACCTCTCCTTTTACGGCGACGGCGTCGTCGTCCACCAGCCGTTCGCGGACCCGTACAGCCCCGAGCTGGTCGATCACCTCACCGAGGCCGCGGAGTCGGCCGTCGGCGGCGACGGGGAGGGTGACACCGCCGACGACACGAACGTCGTGAAGGGCGGCACCTACGTCTGCATCGAGGGCCCGCAGTACTCGACGCGTGCGGAGTCGGAGTTTTACAAGAGTCAAGGGTGGGACCTGGTCGGCATGACCGCGATCCCGGAGGCGAAGCTCGCCCGCGAGGCGGAGATCGCGTACGCGACGATCGCCGGCGTCACCGACTACGACGTGTGGAAGGCGGACAGCGAGGTGACGCTCGCGGAGGTACTGGAGAACGCCGAACAGAATCAGAAGGCGATCAAAGCCGCCGTCGAGGAGGCCGTGCGGACGCTCCCGGACGGCTTGGAGTGCGACGCCCACACATCGCTCGAAGGCACCGTCAACACGCCTACTGAAGCGATCCCGGAGGACACCCGCGAGCGCGTCGAGCCGCTGCTGGGCGACTACTTATAAACCGTCCGCGGGGCGTCGAACACCTCGAACGCCTCGAACACCCCCAAACATCGGAACGGCAGAGAGACGGGAACACGATTATACCGATTCACCGCCCATATTCACCCATGAGTCTCTCGCTCGACGCTGACCAACTCGACCGGTACTCCAGACACGTGATCATGGACGAGGTCGGCCCGGAGGGGCAAAAGCGCCTCCTCGACGGACGCGCGCTCGTGGTCGGCGCCGGCGGGCTCGGCGCGCCGGTCATCCAGTACCTCGCGGCCGCGGGCGTCGGCACAATCGGGATCGTCGACGGCGACGTGGTCGAGCGCTCGAACCTCCAGCGGCAGGTGATCCACGGCGACGCCGACGTGGGCGAGCCGAAGGTCGAGTCGGCGGCGCGGTACGTCGACCGGCTCAATCCCGACATCGACGTGGAGACGTACGAGACGCGGCTCGACGAGGGGAACGTCCGCGACCTGCTCGCCGGCTACGACCTCGTCGTCGACTGCGCGGACAACTTCCGGACTCGATACGTTGTCAACGACGCCGCCCGGATCGAGGGGCTTCCCGTGGTCCACGGCGCGATCTACAAGTTCGAGGGGCAGGCGACGACGCTCGTTCCCGACGGCCCCTGTTACCGGTGTCTGTTCCCGGAGGCGCCGGAACCGGGGACGGTGCCCGACTGTGCGACGACCGGCGTGCTCGGTGTGTTGCCTGGGACGGTCGGGTGCATTCAAGCCACCGAGGCGATCAAACTCCTGCTCGACACGGGTGAGACGCTCGACGGGCGCGTGCTCTTCTACGACGCGATGGACATGACCTTCGAATCCGTGCCGTACCGGCGCAACCCCGACTGCCCGGTCTGTGGCGACGACGGCATCGAGACGATCGAGGGGATCGACTACTCGGGCGGGTGTCGCGTCGACGCGGACTGATTCACAGCGACCGGTTCGTCATCGCCGCCCCCGCGGTCCCGTCGGACCCGTCGTCGACGAAGCCGGAGCGGACGCACCAGCGGCAGTACTGGTAGCCCGTCCGGTTCGCCGCGCCGCAGTGCCGACAGACGACCGTCTCGCCGTCGGTGTCGAGCGGGGGCGGGTCGCCCGTCGGCTCCGACTCTCCCGCGTTCACCGTGAAGTCCGTCGCGCCGTCGCGGGGCGGGTCCGGGCCGGGCTCGGGCTCGCGGTCGGGCCCACGGTCGCTGTCCCGCTCTAACTCGGCCGTCGAGTCCTCGGGAACCTCGCGCGCCGACCCGAGGAAGTCGGCCGGATCGCGGTCCCCGCGCGTGAACAGCCACGCGAACGCGAGATTGATCAAGGCCACCGCGCCGAGGATCGCGACGACCGGGGCGATGTCTGCTCCCGTCATATGCCGTGTGTTAGCACGCAAAGGATATAGGGGCAACGGTGGTGTGGAGAGAGACGCGTTCCCCGGGCACTCTTAGGGACGCCAGTCGAAGGCGAACGCGTATGAAGGAGACAGTTCACACCGACGCGGCCCCCGCGGCGGTCGGCGCGTACAGTCAGGCGACGACGAACGGCGACCTCGTGTTCACAGCTGGCCAGATCCCGCTGACGCCGGACGGCGACCTCCTCGACGACGCGTCGATCGCCGAACAGACCGAGCAGGCCCTCGACAACCTCGTGGCCGTGCTCGACGAGGCGGGCGCAGATCCGGCGGACGTGCTCAAAACGACCGTCTTCCTCGCCGACATCGACGACTTCGACGAGATGAACGAGACGTACGCGGGCTACTTCGAGGAATCGCCGCCCGCCCGGTCGGCCGTGCAGGCCGGCGCGCTCCCGAAGGGCGTCGGCGTCGAGATCGAGGCCGTCGCCGTCGCCGAGTAGATGGCCGACGGGGCCAATGGGGCCGACAGGGCCGACGAACAAGAGAGGGACGGGAACGAAGGGACCGCGGGCTCGCCCGGTGTCTCGGCGACCCGTCCGGCGAGGGCGCGATCCGCCGCCCTGTGGGGACTTGTCGGCGGGTTCGCGTTCCTCGTGCTCGCGCAGGGGTACCTGCTCGTCGACGGCGATCTCCCCTTCGGGTACGTCGGGCTGTTCGCGCTCGCGGGAACGATCGTCGTCGCGTCCGGCGGGATCGCGTACGCGACCGAGTACCGACTCCACGCGAAAAGAAGGACTTAACAGTCCCACCGAATTATCTCAGACCGAGCCAGGATGGCCGAGTGGTAAGGCGCACGCCTGGAAAGCGTGTTCCCTTCTGGGATCGGGGGTTCAAATCCCTCTCCTGGCGTTTTTGTTGTCGCAACAACGAACGAGGAGCGGAGCGACGAGTGAGTTCTGCGACAGCAAAAGCACCAGCGGATTTGAACCAGGGAGTGACGCGAGCGGAGCGAGCGGAACGACTGGGGCTCAACTCCCTTCGTCTGGCGCTTTTTGAGGATCTCGCACTCATAGCCCGGCGCAGCGGTGCCATTCGGTCACGTCACAGACGTTTCGATACACCGACACAAGACTCATTAGTATGGGTAGTGTTGACATGGATGACGATGCCAGACACGAAAGCAGGTCGCGAGCGGAAAGGGAGAAACAAGCGCCGGCAGTTAGAGAGCCGCCTCAACCGACGTGAGCTCGACGCCGCCGACGAACCACCGGAACCGACGCTCGACGAGATCGACTCGCAGTACCTCACCGGGAGCGACGAGCGCGACCGGTGACCGCTCGCGGGCGACCGCACGTTTCCGTTCTCGTTCGGTAATTCACACCGAAACACCGATAGCGACGTCGCAAAAGCGACATCCGACAGCGACATCCGACAGCGACGTTCGACAATAACACGCTCGACAGTAGCGGCTCGCAACGCCTCGAACGGACACTCATCGATCGGCGCAAATGAATATATAAACGACCCGCATGGGGGTATACAATCGTGATAAAGTTGCATGCTAACTATACACACAAATGTCGTTCGAAAGCCGCGGAGTCTGGCGGTTTTTGGCCTGTTCGTGTACGGTTCCGCGATCTCGATCGAACAGCAATCAACGACACATTTATATAGAATCACAATCAATCAAACGTTGTATGAGCCAGCGAATGCAGCAGGGTCAGCCGATGATCATCATGGGCGACGACGCCCAGCGCGTCAAGGACAAGGACGCACAGGAGTACAACATCTCCGCGGCGCGCGGCGTCGCCGAATCCGTACGTTCGACGCTCGGGCCGAAAGGGATGGACAAGATGCTCGTCGACTCGACGGGCGGCGTCACCATCACGAACGATGGCGTCACCATCCTGCAGACGATGGACATCGACAACCCGACCGCCGAGATGATCGTCGAAGTCGCCCAGACTCAGGAGGACGAGGCCGGCGACGGCACGACGAGCGCGGTCGCGATCGCGGGCGAGCTCCTGAAGAACGCCGAGGACCTTCTCGAACAGGATATTCACCCGACGGCCGTCATCAAGGGCTTCAACCTCGCGAGCGAGTACGCCCGCGAGCAGGTCGACGAGGTCGCCACACAGGTCGACCCCGACGACACCGAGACCCTGAAAAGCGTCGCCGAGACGTCGATGACCGGCAAGGGCGCGGAGCTCGATAAGGACACCCTCGCTGACCTCGTCGTCCGCGCGATTCAGGGCGTCACCGTCGAGGCCGACGACGGCTCGCACGTCGTCGATCTGGCGAACCTCAACATCGAGACGCGCACCGGCCGCGCGGCCGGACAGTCCCGCCTGCTCTCGGGTGCCGTCATCGACAAGGACCCGGTCCACGAGGACATGCCGACCGACTTCGAGGACGCGAACGTCCTCCTCCTCAACGACCCGATCGAGGTCGAGGAGGCCGACGTTGACACCGCCGTCAACGTCGAGTCGCCCGACCAGCTCCAGCGCTTCCTCGATCAGGAAGAAGAGCAGCTCCGCGACAAAGTCGACAAAATCGTCGAATCTGGCGCCGACGTGGTCTTCTGTCAGAAGGGGATCGACGACCTCGCCCAGCACTACCTCGCGAAGGAGGGCATCCTCGCCGTCCGCCGGACGAAGAAGTCCGACCTGACCTTCCTCAAGAACGTCCTCGGCGCGCCCATCGTCAGCGACCTCGATTCGCTCACCGCCGACGACCTCGCGATCGGTACGGTCAGCCGTGACACCGAGGAGGGGCTGTTCTACGTCGAGGGCGAGGACGCCCACGGCGTCACCCTCCTGCTGTACGGCACCACCGAGCACGTCGTCGACGAGCTCGAACGCGGCATCCAGGACGCCATCGACGTGGTCTCGACGACCGTCTCCGACGGGCGGACGCTCCCCGGCGGCGGCGCCATCGAGGTCGAGCTCGCGAGCCGTCTGCGCGACTACGCCGACACCGTCTCGGGCCGCGAGCAGCTCGCCGTCGAGGCGTTCGCCGACTCGCTCGAACTGATCCCCCGCGTGCTCGCCGAGAACGCCGGGCTCGACGCCATCGACCTGCTCGTCGACCTCCGCGCGGCCCACGAGGCCGGCGACACCGAGGCCGGACTGAACGTCTTCTCCGGCGAAGTCGAGAACACGACCGAGGCCGGCGTCGTCGAGACGGCTCACGCGAAAGAGCAGGCGATCGCCTCCGCCGCCGAGGCCGCGAACCTCGTGCTGAAAATCGACGACATCATCTCTGCGGGCGACCTGTCGACCGGCGGCGACGGCGACGAGGGCGGCGCCCCCGCCGGCGGCATGGGCGGCATGGGCGGTATGGGCGGTGCGATGTAACCACTCGGTAGGTTACTTACACTCTCGAGACGCCTCGTTCCGACCGCGCACCGCAATCGAACACGCACGCTCGCGTTCTCCGGTTTCGTTTTTTTGGCGCTGTTGAAGCCCGTAGCAGTCGGGTCAGTTGTTCCAGCAGCGGTCAGTACAAGAACAGCGACGATCACTTATAAAGAACGAGGCGGTGGCGTCGCCGGTGCGAGGGAGTCGGCCACCCGGAGCAACGCGGAGGGTGGCCGACGAGGCTGGGGAGGTGTGAGGTGCGGAGCGGTGCTGTGCGGGGTGGGGTGGGACTCAAAGGGGCAGCCGGCGAGGACGGCGCAGGCGACGTAAGGACCGCAGGGAACGAGCAGAGCGAGTGACTGAGGACCGCAGCGAGCGTGCGCCGTCCTCGCCGGCTGGGGCTTTGGAGACCTTCACCGTCGATCCGCTGGAAGCCACTTATAAGCGAGCGACTGGGACTTTGGAGAAGTCCACCGCGGGGTTGTCGATCACGACAGCCGCAGCGCTCGTCACTCGCTCACCACAGCCGGGGATCGCTTCGACGACATCGACGTCGCCACTACGCGACTGATACACGAAGAGAAGTCGGTCGGAACCGCAGCGGGCTTACTTGCCCTGCCGGTCGTTGCCGGTGACGCTCGGGCGGGTCTTCTCCGTACCCGTGCCGCGCGTGCGCTGGCCGCGACCCTTGGTGCCGGCGGAGGTGAGCCCGCGGAACGCGCGCCCCTTGTGGTCGTCCGAGGCGATCCAGCCGAGATCGCCGTCGTTCTCGATCGCGGGGTGGTTCGGGTCCACCAGGATCACTTCGTGCCACTTCTGGGAGCCGTCCTCACCGACCCAGTAGGAGTTGAGCACGCGGAGGTTCCGGTACTTGCGCGAGGCGCGCTCCTCCGAGATGCGCTGGATCGACTTGCGGCGCGAGAGCCGGTTGACACCCTGCCGCTTCGAGCGGCGGCCGGCCTTGTGTCGCTGCTTGCGCGAGCCGCCCTTGCGGACGCTCACGCGGGCGACGACGACGCCCTGCTTCGCCTTGTAGCCCAGCTCGCGGGCCTTGTCCAGGCGGGTGGGGCGCTCGATGCGCTCGATGGCGCCCTCGTCGCGCCACTCCTGTTTGCGCTGCCACTGTAGCTCTGCGAGTTTCCCCTCCTTGGGGGACCGCCACGCCTCCTTGATGTGCGAGTAGAAACTTCGTGCCATATGTTGTCCGCGGACGGTTGCGATTCAGCCGCGAAGCGGCCACATGTCGTCTCGTCCCGGGGCGCGGCGTCGACGGCCATCGCGGCGTCGAAGCCGGCTCCGGCGGCGAGTGCCCGCTGTGTCCGCACCAGCGAGTTACCCGTATTTCCCGCGGTTCGCCCTTAACCGCTTCGCAACGGCGGTCGCGTGGGGAATGGTGGCACTCGGCGATCGGTCAGGGTCGGGTGTCGGCGACGTCGTCGACGCCGAAGTGCTCGCGAGATCGACTCGATCGTGTCGTCGTCGTCGTCGAGTCCGTGATCGCGGCGAGCGTCGCGACTCGGGTTTCGATCCGAGTTCGACACCGCGTCGCGCGGGCGGCGCCGCGTAGCGCCGTCGCTCAGCGGTCGAGGCGGAGCGTCATAAAGAAAAACCGCGAAGGAGTCGGCCCGTGAGGGCCGGTGGTTAGCGAGTGTGGTGAGTCGCAGGTGCGTTACTCGTTACGCCGCGTCGCGAGGAGCGCAGCCGCGATGAGGGCGACGAGTGCGACGATGGCGCCGAAGCCGGGCGTGCCGTCTTCGGAGTCGCCACCGTCGTCACCGTCGGTGTCGTTACCGTCGGAGCCGTCGTCGGTACCGTCGTCGGTGCCGTCGTCGGTGCCGTCGTCGCCGTCGGTGACGTTACCGTCGTCACCATCCTCACCGTCGGTGACGTTGCCGTCGTCACCATCTTCGCCGTCTTCACCGTCTTCGCCGTCCTCACCGTCGGTACCATCGTCGACC
>Ga0306907_1000179_pt1 | contig 33444 bp, 33 predicted proteins | sample AntRauTorcE11898_FD_190415 | JGI IMG/M metagenome (GOLD analysis project Ga0306907, IMG submission 190415) | Saline lake microbial communities from Rauer Islands, Antarctica - Metagenome Torckler E11 #898 (v2) (version 2) | ecosystem: Environmental > Aquatic > Non-marine Saline and Alkaline >... | reverse complement strand
GCCGCCGCCGAAACCGACCGCTGGCGCCGGCTCTTCTGGGGCGAGATGAAAGAGCAGGGCATCTTCCTCTCCCAGAACCAGTTCGAGTCGCAGTTCATCTCCTACAGCCACACCGAGGAGGATGTGGCGGAGACGCTGGCAGCCTACGAGCAGGCGCTGTAACACAGAGCGCACCGTCACTCTCGGGCACCACACCCGAACCGCCCCACGAACGTACTCCTTTTCCCCGCCGACCCCCGACTCACGGCCATGAGCACCGACAGGACCCTCCGCCTCGCCACGCGCGGGTCCGACCTCGCCATGCGACAGGCCGCGTCCGTGCAGGAACGGGTGGGCACCCGCCGACGCCCCGTCGAACTCGTCAAAGTCGAGACCGATGGCGACCGGATTCAGGACGAACTCATCTCGAATCTGGGCCGCATCGGCGCGTTCGTCCACGCGCTGGACCAGGAGGTCGTCAACGGCGACTGCGACGCCGCCGTCCACTCGATGAAGGACATGCCGACGGAGTTCGCCGACGGCATCGTCGTCGCGGCCGTGCCCGAGCGTGCGCCCGCTGGCGACCTGCTGATAACCGAGGACGGCCGAGAACTCGACGAACTCAGAGAAGGCGCTGTCGTCGGGACCGCATCGCTGCGCCGCACCGCCCAACTGCTGAACGCCCGGCCGGACCTCGACGTGCGCCCCCTGCGCGGAAATATCGACAGTCGCATCGAAAAGCTGCTGGCGCCGAAACTCCAGCGCGAACACGAACGCCGCCTCGGTGACGAAGAGGACGACGAGAGCACGGAGATGCGGGAGTACAACATCGACCCCGAGGGCGTGCTTGACGAGGAGAACGAGGGGCTGGAAGCCCTGGAAAATGAGGAAGACGAGTTCGACATCAGCGTCGAGGACTGGTTCGACAGCCTAACCGAACTCGAGCGCAACGCGCTGGGCCAGGAGTTCGACCACGAGTTCGACGCCATCGTCCTCGCGGAGGCCGGCCTCCAGCGCAGCGGGTTGGACCACCAGATCGGCACCACCCGGCTCCCGGAGGACCGCTTCGTCCCTGCACCGGCACAGGGCGCCATCGCCGTCACAGCCGTCGACGAGGAGGTCGTGACGCGACTTCGCACCAAACTCGACCACCCACCGACCCGCGTCGCCACGACCGTCGAGCGAACGGTGCTCGCGGAGCTGGGCGGCGGCTGTGTCGCACCGCTGGGAGTTCATGCGAAAGTCCAGGGCCAGCACGTCAACGTCCGCGCACAGGTGCTCTCGACCGACGGAACGGAGGTCATCACCGACAGCCGGGACCTGCCAGTCGAGAACCACGCCTACGCCGCCGAGCAGTTCGCCGACGATCTGGCCGACCGCGGGGCAGCGACGCTGGTCGAGGCCGCGAAAGAGGTGTAAGATGCGCCGGAGCAACGGGCCATGAGCCAAGCGGTCCGCGCCGCCGTGTTCCGACCAGACGATGGTCGACTCGACAACGCCGTCGAACTGCTTGAGTCACTCGGGGCGACGCCTGTCCCCGACCCGATGCTCGAAATCGTTCCAACAGAGGAGCGCCCGCCCGTTGCGGATTTCGTCGTGCTCACCTCTTCGACAGGCGTGGCTATTCTCGCCGACACCGGCTGGGAGCCGGGTGACGCGAAGCTCTGCTGTATCGGCCCATCGACCGCCGAATCCGCCCGTGGAGTGGGCTGGAGCGTCGACAGAGTGCCCGAGGAGTACAACTCCGCCGGGATGGTCGCCGCGCTGAGAGACGAGGTTGCTGGAAAACATGTCGTCGTCGCGCGCTCGGACCACGGCAGCGCGACGATGCTCGATGGCCTCCGGGAGGCAGGTGCTGAGGTGACCGAAACGGTGCTCTATCGCCTCCGCCGTCCCGAAGACTCCGGGGAATCCGCGGCGATGGCTGCTGCAGGCGACCTCGAGGCGGTGTTGTTCACCTCTTCGCGGACCGTGACTGGGTTTCTGGAGGCCGCCGCTGAACGTGGGGTTCGGGCCGAGGCAGTCGCCGGCCTGGACCACGCCGTCGTCGGCGCCATCGCCGACGGCCCCGCAGAGACGGCTCGCGAGGCGGGAATTGTGGTGGATATCGTCCCCGAAGAAGCGGATTTCGACCTGCTGGCGGCCGAGGTCGTCGAGGCGGCGGCCCCGAGCTATCGGAACTGAACTCAGCGGTTCTCGCGGTGGACTGCTTCGCCCGCTTCGTGGAGTACGTCCGGAACAACCTCCACGTCGCTCCGGCCGGCCGCGAAGACCTCAGTCGACGGGAGGAGGCCGCCACTGCCGTGAATTTCGCCGGCCCGCTGGCCCGACACGCTGTAGACCACCTTGTCGAGCCCGACGAGGTCGATCCCGCCCGAACACATCGGACAGGGCTCCGTGGAGGTGTACATCACCAACGCTTCGGCGTCGTCGCGCTCCGCGGCGGCGCGTTTGGCGAGCGTGAGTTCCGGGTGGGCCCGCATGTCGCCGTCCGTGACCTCGGCGTTTCGCTCTTCCATGACGATTTCGTCGTCTTTTACCAGAACCGAGCCATAGGCCCCGTCGCCTCGGTCTGCGGCCTCGCGAGCGAGTTCGATTGCGCGACGCATGTGAGCCTCGTGGTCGAAATCGTCGAATGCCATGCCAGCCCTGGGAGCGGCGCGACTGTATAGCTTCGGCCACGGCCACAGTGAACGCTGACTCGGTGAGTAATCAGTCGTGGCCCTGCAGTGAGAACTCGCTCACAGCGTGGGGAGTCGCCAGCCGAACCGGAGCGCGCCCAGTCTGAGTGCGAGGACGGCCATAGCCGCCAGCAGCGTCGTCGCCCCAGCCTCGACGCCGACACCCGCTGTGACCCACGCGAACACCCCACCAGCCACCGCGGGCGTGGCGTAGAAATCCTCCTGCAGGACCGCGGGCACGCGGACGAGCAACAGGTCGGAGAGGCTGCCGCCGCCAACGCCTGTCAGCGTCGCCACCACGACGACGCCGAACAGCGAGAGGCCGGTCTCGATACCGACCGCGGCGCCGGTCGCCGCGAACGCCGCAAGGCCCACGGCGTCAGAAAGCACCAGCGCCGGCGATTCCCGCGGGTCGTCGCCGTACCGGACAGAAACCGCGACTGCGAACACGACACCCAGCGCGGCAGCCAGCACCTCCACGTCCGACTGGAGCGATGTTGGCACCCGCCCCACCAGCAGGTCACGAACTGTGCCACCGCCGAGCGCGGTGAGAAAGCCCAGTACGACCACGCCGAAGAGGTCGAGCCCCGCTTCCCGCCCCTTGAGCGCGCCGACGGCGGCGAAGGCAACGAGCCCCACCCGTTCATCGCCGCAAAGGCGAGGCCGGCGTCGACCACGGCTACTCGCTGGTGTCGGTGTTCGAGATCTTCCGAATGCGCTCGACGCCATCGACTTCGCGGATGGTATCGGCGACCGCATCGGGCACCAGCGACTCCCAGTCGCCGCCGGTGGTGAGCCGTTCCCGAATTTCGGTCCCCTCCAGCACCTCACGCTGGAACATGTGAGACTCCCGGACGTCGACGCCCGCCTCCTCGAACAGCCGGACGACGAGGGGGTTGTTGGAGTACGCAACGTCGAACTGCGGTGTCATCGAACGGACGTGGCTGGCCCAGACAGCGTTGCGGTCGAGATCCTCAATCGGGACGACGTAGGTGGTGATGTCGAGTTCCTTCAGTGCCTTTGTCACCATCATGACCCGCTCGCCCGCCGTGAAAGGGTTGCGCGTGGTGTGTGAATCACCCGCCGAACCGACACCGATGACCAGTTCGTCGACCTCCTCGGCGATTTCTGCCACCATTCGGTGGTGGCCGTCGTGGTACGGCTGGAACCGCCCGATGTAGAACCCACGCATATCCCGCTGTTCCGCCCGACTTGATATAAAAACGGCGAGTCGCCACACCGAATTCATTTATAAGCAAACGGAGGCGACTCCGGCAGCTTATTTGGTCCAGAGAGCGCCGCTACGTAGCGTTTTTGCGGTCGAGGCGAGGGATGGAAAGGGGAGAAAGTATATCAAGCCAGCGAGCCTCTCAAACGGTAGCGACAGCGTTCTATGAGCAACGACACGGACGATACCGACGTTCCCGAAGAGCGACCGGCGGAGGAAGAGGAATCTCCGTTCACGCTCGACGGGTCGGGCCCGCCCGAGGACGGCGAGCCCGGTGAACAGCCCCCGGCCGACTCCCCCCTGACGGAGGGGGTCCACAACGAATCCGAGGACGAACCCACTATCGAGGACCTCGGCAGCGACGTGGAGTTCGACGCCGAGGTCGCCGACGACGAGGATATCGACGACGACGACCTGCTCGGCGGCCTCCGGATCGACTCGACCGCGGAGATATCGGTGCCCGAACGGCTGGTCGACCAGGTCATCGGGCAGGAGCACGCCCGTGACGTCGTGCTGAAGGCGGCCAAGCAGCGCCGCCACGTCATGATGATCGGCTCCCCTGGGACCGGGAAGTCGATGCTTGCGAAGGCGATGGCGGAGCTCCTCCCCAAAGAGGAGCTGCAGGACGTGCTGGTCTACCATAACCCCGACGACGGCAACGAGCCGAAGATCCGGACCGTTCCGGCGGGGAAGGGCGATCAGATCGTCGGCGCCCACAAGGAGGAGGCTCAGAAGCGCAACCAGATGCGCAGCTTCCTGATGTGGATCATCATCGCCGTCGTGGTGGGCTACGCCCTCCTGGCGATGCAGAACATCCTGCTGGGCATCATCGCCGCAGCGGTCATCTACGTCGCGTTCCGCTACGCCTCGCGTGGCAGCGACGCGATGATTCCGAACCTGCTGGTGAACAACGCCGACACCCAGACGGCGCCCTTCGAGGACGCCACTGGCGCCCACGCGGGTGCGCTGCTGGGCGACGTGCGCCACGACCCGTTCCAGTCCGGTGGGATGGAGACGCCGAGCCACGACCGCGTCGAGCCCGGCGCCATCCACCAGGCCAACAAGGGTGTGCTGTTCATCGACGAGATCAACACGCTCGACGTCCGCTCCCAGCAGCACCTGATGACCGCGATTCAGGAGGGCGCGTTCGGCATCACGGGCCAGTCCGAGCGTTCCTCGGGCGCAATGGTCCAGACCGAACCCGTCCCCACTGACTTCGTCATGGTCGCGGCCGGCAACCTGGACGCGCTGGAGAACATGCACCCCGCGCTCCGGAACCGCATCCGCGGTTACGGGTACGAGGTGTACATGGACGACACCATCCGCGACACGCCGGATATGCGCCGGAAGTATACCCGGTTCGTCGCCCAGGAGGTCGAGAAGGACGGCCGCCTCCCCCACTTCACGGAGGACGCCGTCGAGGAGGTCATCCTCGAGGCTCGGCGCCGCGCCGGCCGGAAGGACCACCTAACGCTCGAACTCCGCTCGCTGGGTGGGCTGGTCCGGGTTGCGGGCGACATCGCCCGTGCGAAGGACGCGGAGTTCACCACCCGCGACGATGTGCTCGAGGCCAAGAGCCGCTCGCGCTCTATCGAGCAGCAGCTCGCCGACGACTACATCGAGCGCCGCAAGGATTACGAGCTCCATGTTTCGGAAGGCTACCAGGTGGGCCGTGTCAACGGCCTCGCCGTGATGGGCCAGGACTCGGGCATCATGCTCCCCGTCATGGCCGAAATTACCCCGTCACAGGGGATGGGCGGGCAGGTCATTGCGACCGGCCAGCTCAAGGAGATGGCCGAGGAGTCGGTGCAGAACGTCTCTGCCATCATCAAGAAGTTCACCGACACCGACATCGCGAACAAGGACATCCACATCCAGTTCATCCAGACCGGCCAGCAGGGCGTCGACGGCGACTCCGCCTCCATTACGGTGGCCACCGCGGTCATCTCCGCGCTGGAGAACGTCGGCGTCGACCAGAGCCTCGCCATGACGGGCTCGCTCTCGGTCCGGGGCGATGTGCTCCCCGTGGGTGGGGTAACCCACAAAATCGAGGCCGCCGCGAAGGCCGGCTGTGACCGGGTCATCATCCCCGCGGCCAACGAACAGGACGTGATGATCGAGGACGAGTATAAGGAGATGATCGAGATCATCCCCGTCTCCCACATCTCGGAGGTACTCGAGGTCGCGCTGGAAGGCAACGCCGACAAGAGCTCGCTGGTCGCCCGGCTGAAGAACATCACCGGCTCTGCGCTGGAGAGTTCCGACGTCACGACGACCGCCGGCGGCTCCGAACCCACGCCGCAGTAGCGTGCCCGACTGGACGGCCTTCGGGGCTGTCTCGGGCATCCTGACCGTTCTCGTTTTGTTGCTCGCTCGTTCGACGCAGTCCGCACTCGAGGCCCCGAGACAGTCGAGCGATGCCGTCGACGAAGCGGGAGTCACGAACCCCGCAGGTGCGACCCAACTGGACGCCATGTCGAGTGGCTTCCTGTTGCTGAACGTGTTTGTCACGCAGGGACTGTTTCTTCTCCTCCTGCTCACCGCCGTCTGGTACACTGAACTCCCGCTTGAATCGCTCGGCGTCGAACTCCCGACGACAGAGACGGTGGCTGTCGGTACTGGGCTGGGGGTTACCCTGTTCGGCCTGAACCGGCTCGGGGGTCGACTGGGGCGGCAGTTCGGCCTGGGCGGAGATGAGACGCTCCGGAGCGCCCTTGCCCCCGAGCGCCTCACTGAATGGCTGGCGCTGTTGTTGGTCGTGCTCCCGTCCGTGGCCGTGTTCGAGGAACTCCTCTTTCGTGGGGCGCTCGTTGGCGGCCTCGCCGCGGGGTTCGGGCTGTCACCGGGACTGTTGGTCGCTGGGTCGTCACTCGCCTTCGGCCTGGGCCACGGCGTACAAGGCTGGACAGGAATCGTCGTCACGGCGCTGCTCAGCGTCGTGCTCGGCGTGGCGTTCGTGGTGACGGGGAGCCTGACCGTGGTCGTCGTCGCGCACTACCTGGTGAATGCACTGGAGTTCATCGTGTGTGAAGGAGTTCGAGGCGGCAGTGGGGAACGCGGCAATGAGTTAGCGCCCTAATTCCCCGTCCAGCGCAGCAGCGCCAGTGTCCCCTCGTAGAGGACGATCATCGTCGCCGCGATGATGAAGGGAGTCATACCCGTCGGGTCGGGGTTGATGAGGAACGCCACGGTGAGGAACCCACCCCAGAACAGCAGGCGCTTGTCCTCGAGCCAGACACGGGTGACCAGCCCCATCATGATGGCGAGCATGATGAACAGCGGGATCTGAAAGACGACCGCCATATAGGCCATCAGCACCAGAATCAGGTTGAATGTCTCTGCCAGCCCGTAGGCCACGGAGACGTTCTCCTCGGTGTAGACGGTGAAGTACTCCATGATGGCCGGGATGATGACGTAGTGGGCAAAGGCCATCCCGACGGTCCCCAGAATGAGGCTCGTCGGCACTGCCGCGAGGTAGTAGCGCCGCTCATTGCGGTAGAGCCCCGGGCGCATGAACAGATACGTCTCGTAGACGAACACCGGGAGCCCGATGAGTAGGCCCGCCAGCCCCGTCACTTTCAACTTCGTCAGAATGAGTTCGAGTGGGCCGTAGAGCCGCGGTCGGCGCTCGGCCATCTCCGGGGCGCCCGGGATGCCGTTGTTCCAGAGTATGTCGATGAGTTCGACGGCAGTCGGCAGCCACTCGAACGCCTCGCCGAGCCCCAAGAGCGTCACCGCGACCAGCCCCGCGACGCCGAACACCACGGCCAGCCGCCGCATCATCTCCTCGATGTGGTCCGCCAACGGCATCTCCTCGTCGGACTTCGGCCCGTCCCCGAACAGGCCCTCGTCGGACTCCGACACGTTGCCAAACAGGTTCTTGTCGGACTCCGACCCGTCACCGAACAGGCTCTCGTCGGACTCCTTTCCGAGCATCTGCTGGGGAACGTCAACGCCGACCCCGGGTTCGTCCTCCGGGAGGGTTCGGCCGTCGTCGGTGTCCGAGGACTCGATTCCCTCGTCGACCGCTGAGTCGTCGTCGCCTGCGAGCTCGGGTTCGTACTCGTCGGGTTCGGGAACCGGATCGGCTTCCATCCCCGGGACGGTGAACTCCTCGTCGGCGTCGTCCGCGTCGTCGGCGTCGTCGGCGTCGTCGGCGTCTTCCGCTCCCCCGTTGTCGGCATTCGCCGCTCCGTCGTCGTCAGCATCTTCCGCGGTCCCTCCGTCATCGTGAGCCGCATCGGGCGAAAGTCCCCACTCGTCGTCCGCTTCGTCGGGGGGCTCCGCCGCAGAATGTGGTTGGTCGGCTGTGGGGTCCTCGTGCTCGTCCGCGTCCGGCTCCGTTTCGTCTGCCGGTGGCTCGTCAGCGTCGTCGGCCCCGTCGGAACCGGAGGGTTTCGAGTCGGGCGTCGGCTCCTCGCCCTCGTCGCGCTCCGGGTCCTCGGACATGGGTTGTCATCGCTTGCGCGCTCTTATAGGCCTTTTCGGATACGGCTGCCGGGAGGTGAAAAGGTTGATAACCAGCAGGGAGCACTATCAGGGCATGTCCAGCGCGCTCGACGACGACACCCAGCGCGCACTCGCCGACGGCCGGGATACCGTCGCTGCGATGCTCCGATCAGCCCAGAAGGACCTCCAGAAGGTCTTCATCGTTTTCCTCATCGGCTTCCTCGGCGCGTTCTACGCCCTCCGGCTCTACGTCTGGGAGTACCTCCGCGGGGTTACGACCGAGCGGATGGACCAGGCCACCACAGAGCAGTTCGACATCATCGCCCAGACGCCATTCGACGTCATCCTGCTCCAAGCGAAGATTGCACTCGTGGTCGGCATCGTCTTCGGCATCCCGGCCCTCATCTACTTCTCTCGAGACGCGCTCAGAGAGCGGGATCTCTGGCCCCAAGCGCCGGTCCCGATTTGGAAACTGGTCGGTATCCTCCTGATGTCGGGGGTCCTGTTTGCTGGCGGGCTGGCCTACGGCTACCTGCTCTTTTTCCCCATCATGTTCGAGTTCCTCGCGGGCAACGCGCTCGCGGCGGGGTTTGCTCCCTACTGGTCCATCGTGAAGTGGACAGAGTTCATCTTCCTGCTCACCGTCTCCTTCGGGCTGGCTGCCCAGATGCCGCTGGCCATCACGGCGCTCTCCTACACCGAAATCGTCCCCTACGAGCAGTTCCGCGATAAGTGGCGCTACGCCGTCGTCGCCATCTTCGTCTTCGGCGCCATCTTCTCGCCGCCAGACCCGTTCACCCAGATTCTCTGGGCGGCGCCGCTGGTGGGGCTCTACGGCTTCAGCCTCTATGTGGCGAAGTTCGCCGTGACGATGCGCCGCGGCAGCGAGCGGCTTGAGGTGCGCGAGGTTGCTGCCCGCAACTGGAACCTGCTCGCGGGGCTGCTGGTCGGTGGTGTTGCCCTGACGTGGGCGTTCTACCAGGTCGGTGCCCGCGAGGCGTTCAACAGCGCCCTCGCGGCGGCGGGCAGCAGCCTCGCCGTTGCCGCGCTGAGCGAGATGTTAACGCTCGTCGCCGGGATCGCCGTCGGTCTCTTCCTCGCCGTGCTCGGCCTGCTCTACGCCGCCTACGTTGAGCTCGAATCGATGGTCGGCCCGGACGGTGAGATGGGTGACCCGACGGGCATCGACCTCGAATCGCTGGACGAGGCTGGTGTGCGCGCCGCGCCCATCCAAGCGTTCCAGGCGATGAGCGAGCCCGAGGCGTTGCAGGCCGCCGAAGCCGCCATCGACGACGGTCACCACGCGAAGGCCCAGGCCATCCTCGACCGGTTCGACGAAGCCAACGAACCCGACCCCGACGCCCTCGAACCGGCGGCCTACGAGAGCGACCCGCTGTTCACGCCGGTTTCGGTGGTCGGCGCGGTACAGCGTGGGAGCGGCTGGGTCGACTGGGGCGAACGTGTCCGACAGCTCTGGAACCTGCTGGCTGGTGTCGCCGTCCTGGTGTTCGTCCTCGGCTACGCCCTGCTGGGCTACCCGGCCGAGGTCCAGTCGCTGCTTACCCGGGTCGGCTTCGGAATCACCGTGCCAACGAGCGGACTGAGTCAGACTGCCGCTGCAGGCGCCGTCGCCGCCGGGACGCTCGTTCTCGTCGGCCTCCTCGTCGGTGGCTACTACCTGCTCGCGAGCTACTTCGCGGGGAGTGACCCGACAGCACTCGACGTTCACACGCTCTCGACCGAGGAACTCGAACGAGCACCGCCAGCGACGTTCGCGGCGCTGGAGGAGCCGTATGCCAACTTCCTCGCAAATCAGGCACTGGAGGCGGGCGACGGGCAGCGCGGGCGACTCATCCTGGACCGGTTCGACGACGCCCACGCGAGCCCCGAGGGAGAGACCGAAGAGGAGGACGACGAGCCGGGCAGTATGGGCGACCGGACCCAGCGCGCCGGGAGCACGTTCCTCGAGGAGCTGACCGACGGCGAAACCGACGAGGACGACATCGGCGGCTACTACCGCGACATCCGCTACATCTTCGATGCGGTCACTTCCGGCGCATTCTGGATCGTCGGCACGTTCATGGCCGTGCTCGCGGCCACGTTTGCGTGGCTCTACACCGGCGGTATCGGCGAGGTGTACGCCGGCTTCCTCGCCCGAGTGCCCGGCCAGGTGCTCAAACCCGGACAGACCGCGAGCGAGGCGGCGAAAGTCATCGCACTCCACCCAGTCGAGGCGCTGGTGTTCGAAGTGAAGTTCTCCGCACTGATCGCCGGGCTGACGGTGCTGCCGATGATTGCCTACTTCGCGTGGCCCGCGCTCCGTGACCAGGGGTTCGTCCGAGGCCGGCGGCAGGTGATCTTCGGCTGGGCGGGCCTGCTCCTCGCTGGGCTGATCGGTGGCCTGGTGTTCGGCTACCTCTACGTCGCCCCGACGATCATCTCGTTCCTGGTCGAGGACGCGTTGGCGGCGAACATGGCCATCAGCTACCGCATCACGGATTTCTTCTGGCTCATCTTCTTCACCACCGCCGGCATCGGCCTGCTGGCGGATATCCCGATGTTGATGGTGCTGTTGAACACAATCGGCGTCTCCTACGGCGCGATGCGCTCGCGCTGGCGGGAGGTGATGGTCGGTATCATGGTGTTCGCCGCGCTGTTCACCCCGTCCGACATCATCACGATGTTCCTCGTGACGGTGCCGCTGATGGTCGCCTACGGCGTCGGCTTGGGCGTGCTCTCGGTGCTCACGCTCGGCGGCCGGCGCAACTTGGCCAAACCCACCATACGCCGGAAAGAGGACGACGTGACCGTCGAGTCGCCCTGAGGACGCGCTCCGTTTTCCGCGGCAGTTTCTTTGAGCAAATACTCGCCAGCGTCAGCGCCAGCGTTTCCCTGCGCCACCCACTTTGGTGACGTTCCCCCCCGGCACCGGTGAGTCTTCCTCGAAGAATCCTTCCCGAGGGCTCTGAGAAGAAAACCACGCATATAAATCCTCGATTCGCCTCACACCGGGTATGGCCAAGGTTTCCGTCGAGATCCCCAACGAACTGCTCGCGGACTTAGACGAGCACGTCGGCGATGAAGGGAAGTTCGTGAACCGGAGCGACGCCATCCGGGCGTCCATTCGCAAGACGCTGGACACGCTGGACGATATCGACCAGCGCCACGGCCGTCTCGAGGACGAGGACGGCTCGGAGGCTGGCGCCGAATGAACGCCGAGCGACGTCCACTCCCCGTCGAGCGGCTCGTACTCGCCGCACTGTTCGTCACCGCGTTGGTCACGGCCCAACTCACCGCCGCCAAGCTGCTGGCGTTCGGGCTCCCGGTCTCCATCCCGGTCGCGGGCCCTGCGTTAGTGCTCCCGGGCGCCGCGCTCGCGTACGCACTGACGTTCTTCGCCTCAGACTGCTACGCCGAACTCTACGGCCGTAGCGCGGCCCAGGAGCTGGTCAACGTCGCGTTCGCGATGAACTTCGTCGTGCTCCTGCTCGTGCAGTCAACCATCGCCGCTCCCGGAGCGAACCCCGAGTTCGCCGGGACGTTCGCGACCGTGCTGGGTGCCTCAACCAACATCGTCGCCGGGAGCCTGCTCGCCTATATCGTCTCCCAGAACTGGGACGTGCTCGTCTTCCACCGCATCCGGGAGTACACTAACGGCTCGAAGCTCTGGCTTCGCAACATCGGCTCGACGGCCACAAGCCAGCTGCTGGACACCGTCATCTTCGTCGGCGTCGCGTTCGCGGTGCTGCCGGCGCTCGGTGTCGGGGCTGAACTCGGCCTCCCGCTGACGGCTGCCGCGGGCCCCAGCATCGCCGCGCTGGTCGTCGGCCAGTACGTGTTCAAGCTGGGTATCGCCGTCGTCGACACGCCGTTTGTCTACGCAGTCGTTCGGATCGCCCGCGGCCGCGAAGCCACGGAGCGTCGGCTGTTCGCAGACTAAGTCGGCCGCCCCGTTTCCCACTGCAGATCTCGAACGAAAAGAGCGCTCAGTCGACTCGCTCGGCGAAGCCGAACTTCGGCTTTACGTCCGTCACCGTCACCTCGACCGTCTCACCCTTCTCCGCGCCGCCGACGAACAGCGTGTAGCCCTTGACTTTCGCGATGCCGTCGCCTTCGCCACCGGTGTCGGTGATGTCGACGGTGAGCGTGTCGCCCTCGGTCACGGGGACGTCAGTGTAGCCCTTGCCGACCAGATAGACCTCACTGGAGGCGTCACGCGAGGCCGGCGGCGCAATGGTTCGGACGTACTGGAACTCCGCTTCGACGTCCGAGCGGAACTCGTCGAGGTCCCGGCCTTGGAACACCTTCACGACGAAGTCGCTGTCGGGTTTGAGATATTTCAGCGCCGTCTCGAAGGCGGTGCGGGCCAGGTGGACCGAGCGGGCGTGGTCGAGTTCGTACTCGCCGGTCATGTTCGGCGCCATGTCCGAAATCACCACGTCGACGACGCGCTCGTCATCCTCGACACCGAGTTCGCGGCGCAGGCGGTCGCGGGTCTGCTCCTCGGTCATGTCCCCGCGCATTGTCTTCACTTGATGGGGCTCGAGGTCGTCGATCGACTGGAAGTCGACGCCGACGACCCGGCCCTGGGGACCGACTTTCTCCGCTGCGACCTGCAGCCAGCCGCCGGGGGCGGCGCCGAGGTCAACAACGGTGTCGCCCTCCTCGAAGAGGGTGGCCTCCTCGTCGAGCTGCTTCAGCTTGTACGCCGAGCGGGCGCGGTAGCCCTGCTGTTTGGCTCGGTTGTAGTAATCGTCCTTGCTACCCATGAGTCCCTCTCGAAACGTGGCCGGCGATGTCGCGCGTACGGTCGGTCATACTGCAACTGAGGCTGTCGACGCTGAAAGGGGTACCGCATCCGTGACCGTCGTTCTGGCCGCTGAACCGCCGGCGAGGGGCGCTACCGGTTGTGGCCGTAGGTGACGGCGGTCGCGAACTCGTCGAGGCGCCCTTTGACTCGGGCGAGTACCACCGCCGGGAACGAGGCCTTCCGGAGGTCGGATTCGTCGACTTCGATGCGGTCCTCGCCAAACGGGTCACGGCTGTTCCCCTCGCCGTCGGCCATCTCGACGACGCTGGTCATGCTACACCGGCCACACGCCTCAGTGTCTTTTCCTCCCATGGGCTTATCTCACATGGACAGTGGGCGTTCACCGACTTTACCGTTTGGGACGCGAGCAGCCGCCTCGAGCCAGTGTTTGGAGAAAACAGGGACGAAACCGAGACTCCACGAATCGGGCGAGGGTATTTGGGTGTCGATGGTATCTCATAGATATGGGCTACCAACACATGGTCGCCGCGGACATCGAGCCGACGCCGGATCGGCCGAGCGTTCAGCGGGCAATCAGTGACGCCGTCGGGCTGGAGAACGTGGCGGTGAACCGATACGAAGCCGAGCCGGGCGAGGCCCTCCCGTTGGCCTACCACTACCACGACGATCAGGAGGAGCTGTTCTACGTGCTCTCGGGACAGCTGGTCGTGGAGACGCCCGACGGAGAGTACGAGGTCGGCGCCGACGAGGTTTTCGTAGTGGAGCCAGACAGTCCCCAGTACGCTACCGCCGCGGAGGACGCCGACGGGACGACCCAAGTGCTCGTCGTTGGCGCACCGCGTGTCGACGACGTCCACCCCTACGAGGAGGCCGAGGAATGAGTGCGAGTGACCCCTACGAGAACCTCAAGGCGGCCGAAGAGAACCCCGACGTGCCCGAGTGGATAGACGAGTATCTCGACCGGGTGAGCGACCGGCTGATGTTCAACTACGACCTGGAGAAAGATTTCCGGGCGGGCGGGGAGCGCTTCGACCTCTACGGCGAGATGGAGATGCACCACGAGAAGCATTTCCTCCACCCCGCGCTGTCCTACGGCCACCACGACAACTACGAACACGTGTTCGCTAATCGAGCGGCGCACCTCGACGTGGCGGGGTTCGAGCGACTGGTCGACCTGGGCCACGATCTGGCCGACGAGTGGATTGAGGCGAGCGAGGAACACTACAGCACCGACTTCGTGTTCGTGCTAGTCGCCGACGACGGCGGGATTCCTGAGGCAGTACGTGACCACGTTGCCGAGTTCAAGGAGCGCACGATGCTGAACCACGGCTACTACGGTCACTACGAGATTCACCTACTCGCAGTCGACCCAGAAGGCGAAGAAATCGTCTCCAGCCGGGGTGCCCACGTCGAGGAGGCGTTCCGGCTGTGGGAGCCGATTGAGGAGAAAGACCCGTCGTGGTGGGACCTCCTCACCCGACGGTTACAGATCTAGTCGTCGCTCGGGGGTTCGGTGGCCCCCGTGTCGAACAGCGCGTCCCGTTCTTCGACGATGTTCGAATAGCCCATCCGGAACACTGAGACGGCCAGATACACCAGCACGAGCGCGATCACGATCTGCATCGCCGAGGAGAGCTGCGTGGCGAGGCCGACGTTCTCGACGCCCCAGTTGCCCAGAACGAACTTCTGATAGAGGTTCTGGTACAGCGCCAAGTAGAGCAGCGCCAGGGTCGTCATTGAGAACATGATCGCCATCGGGACACCGGTGGACAGCAGTTGCTTGCTGTCGTCCCAGTTGGCCAGCCAGACCGTCGCCATCAGCAGGGCGAGCGCGGCGAGGGTCTGGTTCGCGCCGCCGAACAGCGGCCACAGGTCGGCCCAGCGGCCGGAGGCGACCAGCAGGTAGGCCGGAATGACCTGGAGCGCGGAGTTGATGTACCGGTTGCTGGCATACTCCTCGAGTGCAGTATCGGGCGTGCCGACGGCTTCCTCGAGCATGTAGCGGCCCAGCCGGACTGCAGTGTCGGTACTGGTCAGCAGGAAGCTCACCAGCACCAGCCCCATGAACGTCGCCGCCAGCGTGGCGCTGATGGGGAACGCGTTGCTCCAGATCAGGCCGCCGCCGGTCGCGAAGTTCGGCAGGGCAAGGCCGATGCCGCTGTAGGTGCCCTGCGGAATGCTGAAGGAGACGCCGACGGTGATGAGCGCAACGGCGGCCAACAGCCCCTCGCCGAGCATCCCGCCGTAGCCGATGAGGCGGGCGTCGGTCTCCTTGTCGAGCTGTTTGGCGGTGGTCCCCGAGGAGACCAGTGAGTGGAAGCCGCTGATGGTCCCGCACGCGATAGTGACGAACAGGATGGGGAACAGCGGTGCGGCTACGGGAAGGTTGGGGTTGCCCCAGAACGTCGTGAACGCAGGCGCCTGAATCTCCAGTGCGCCAGTGGCACCCATGAAGGTGCCGACGACGACGGCGATGAGCGTCCCACCGACGCCGACGTAGAGCAGGCTGGACGTGAGGAAGTCACGCGGTTGGAGCAGCACCCAGACCGGCAGCACGCTCGCGCCGAAGCCGTAGAGCGCGATGACCGGGACCCACGCACCGAGGTTCCCGCTGCCCAGCAGCGCCGGGAACGGAAGACTCTGGAACAGCACGATAGTGCCCTCGGGATAGGGCGCGAACGCGCCCGCGCTCGCGGTCAGGGCGATGGGGTACTGGACACCGACCCAGACCCCAGCGAATATGGCGACGATGAACCCGGCCGCTCCGGGAAGGAACGGTAGGTCCAGTTGGTAGAGGTAAACACCGAACACCAGCGCGAGCGCGATGAACACCAGGCTCGCCGTCGCGGACTGTGGGTAGGCGGTGAACACCAGTGCCACCACCAGTGCGAACACGGCGATGACGAGAATGATGGTGAGGAACGCAAACCAGAGAATCATGCTCTTGCCGCGTTCGCCGACGTACTCGCCGATGATGTAGCCAATCGATTTCCCGTCGTGGCGCATACTGGCCGACAGCGACATGAAGTCGTGGACGCTGCCGAACAGCGGGTTCCCGATGGCTACCCAGAGGAACGCTGGCACCCAGCCCCACCAGACCGTCGCGGTGATGGGACCGACGATAGGTGCGCCGCCTGCGATACTTGAATAGTGATGCCCCAGGAGTACTGGTTTCTTCGACGGGACGTACTCCTGCCCGTCCTCGTATTTATGGGCAGGTGTGTCCCGCTCGTCATCCAATTCGACGAACTGTGCGAGATATCGTGAATACCCCAGATATCCCACACTGAACGTTGCCAGTACGAATACCACCAGCCATATTGCTTGTACCATGTTCGCTACCTCGCACGTATGGTATGGGAAGTCATACTTAAACCTTATACAACAGCATATGAATCTGACACCATTGTAACGGTAAATTAGTCGAGAGCGCGGAACTGACAGGGAGAACGTGGAAACTGATAACGGGAGAAATCGACGTCTCAACGGACGTCACAGCAGGCCGATTGGGTGAGACGCGACAGTTCAGGCGGGCGCTTCCGTCGAAATGTCCATATCGAGTTCCGTCGCCACGTCGGTCAGGAGCTCACCTTTGACCTCCTCGACACGGGTCTCGATCATGCCCACGAGCGGGATGCCAAAGGAGTCGCGGATGGCCGCGATGCGTTCTCGTTCGGTCGCCACCCGGTCACGCAGATAGCGGGCGCCGCGGCCCTGTTCGTCGTCGTCGGGTGCCGGCGTGATACGGTTGAGTACGAGGCCGTCGACTTCCAAGCCGAACTCCCGGAGCGAGGCGACCGCCCGGTCGGTCTCGCGGATGGAGAGTTCGTCGGGGTTGAGCACGAGGTAGAAATCGGCGTCCTCCCGGAGTGTTGTGCCGGCGAACTCAAACTTCTCTTTGCGCTGTTTGAGGTGGGCGATGATTGGGTCGCTCTCGAGCTTCCGGCGGGCGCTCTTCTCCCCGATGGCGGCTTTCTCGAACAGGTCGATGCTCTTCGAGCGCTTGTCGATGAGGCGCTCGATCCAATCGTCGAGAAACTCCGGCAGCGAGAGCAGCCGCAGGGTGCCGCCCGTCGGCGACGTGTCGAAGACGACGCGGTCGAACTCGTCGCTCTCGCGCATCACCTGAATGAAGCGGTCGAACAGCGCCGCCTCGTAGGCGCCAGGGGTCTGGTGGGCCAACTCAATCTGGCGGTCGAGTTCGTTCACGATGGCTGGGCTCACCTGCTCGCCCATCCGTTGTTTAATCTCCATCATGTGGCGCTCGACCTCCTCCTCGGGGTCGAGTTCCATGGCGAAGAGGTTCTCGTGGCCCTCGACTGCGCGTGGCTCGTCGTCGAACTGCTGGTCGAACACGTCGGAGGTGCTGTGGGCAGGGTCCGTCGAGACCACGAGCGTGCGCTGGCCGACCTGGGCGCATTTGAGGCCGTACGCGCTGGAAACAGTCGTTTTCCCGACGCCACCTTTGCCGCCGAAGAAGACGAATTTCGAGCCCTGCATCAGTGGAAGTGGTACTGCTGACCCTTGCGTTCGAGCAGCGTCTCGCGGTCCCACATCCGGCGCTCCCACTGTTCGAACTCCTCGGCCAGATACGGCAGGAGTTCGACCGTGTAGTACGACACCGGGCTGGGGATGCCGAACGCGTCGGCGAAGCAGGCAAACAGGAAGACGTCCTCGATGTCCTCGGCTTCCTTCTCGATTTTCTCGAAGGCCGGGTGCTCGATCATCCCGTGGTAGATGCCTTCGAGCCACTCCATCGCCCAGTAGCGAAAGCGGTGGTACCAGTGGTCCGAGGCCGGCCCGGCGTCGTGACCGTGTGCGTGGCCGTGGCCACCGTGGTCGCCACCCGCCTGGGCTGACCCGCGGTCCGTGTGGTCGTCAGTCATACATGAGCTTGTAGAGCCGGGGGCTTATAACGGAACGGCCGATTCAGCACGCACAGCCAGTCGACCCAGCCGAGCGTTCGAACTCCATCTCGTCGCCGCATTCAGAGCACGTCGGCGGCTCCGAACCCTCGACATCGAGGTCGAGGACGCGCTCGGAACAGTCGTGGCACCAGTAGCCCCCCTCGGACTCGGTGGTCCCCCCACCTCGGTTGGTGTTCTGGCTGGACGCTGCGAGAACTTCCTTAACCGTGGTAAGGATGCTCATAGTTAGTTACCTATTCGTGAGTTACCCTAAAAGCGTGTGGGAGGCTGGCAGGCGTGACGCACAGGCGCCTCAGTCGAACTCGGCCGCGAGCTCGTCCAGTAACCGCTGGAGCTCCCCGCGCCGTTTCCAGGCGGCGATTCGGTCCGAAATAGCCGGGAGCGGGAGGCCCAGGCTCACGCCCGAGGTGGCGGTCACGCGTGCGCCCTCGTTCTCCGCCTCCCACGAGAGGTGCGTCCACATGTCGTCGAACGGGCCGGCCTGGCCTGCCTGTTCGTAGGTCCAGCCCTGTTCGGTTCGCTCGAAGTGGAGCACGAGTTGGAGTCCGCGCGCGCCGGCGGTGATGAGGGTGAGGCCGTCCTGCTCCTCGATATCCAGCACCTCGAAGCTCCCCTCGGCGGTCACGATGCGTTCGGGCGTGAGCGTGCGCTCGAGCACGGGTGGCGTCGCCGGGACGAACCGCGCGACCTCGGTCTCGTGCATCGTCCGCGGGTTGGGGGGCCGGTTAATGAAGCTGCTGGCGAGCGCCTCAGCCGCCGACCAGCGGCAGCGAGAGCAGTAGGACTATCCCCGCGATGATGAGCATCAGGTAGAAGAGTCGGCGAAATCGGAGGCTGGCCGGCACCTCCCCAGAGAGCATGGGGGTGGCTCCGGTCACCTGCCGGCGGTACGCAGCTACCACGGTCGCGGCGAAGATAGCGGTGGTCACCCCGAGTGCCTGGAGCAGCCCGAGGCCAAGGGCCTGCAGATAGAGCGGCCCGAACGAGTAGAGCAGCAGGAACAGGGAGCCACAGCTCACGACGAACGGCACCACATCGACCGTCGTTCCGTCCCGGTTCCGAAACGCCATGGGCACAGTACGGGCGCGACCACCGAAAAAGTGCGGCCGGGTGTCCCGGCCGAAATCGGGTCGGTGCGGCTAAGGGGCCCGCGTTCTCACGAAAACCGATGAGCTCCTCGCGCTCCGACGGCGACTCGCGCGTCCTGTTCGTGTTGAACCTGCTCCTGTCGTTCGTCTTCAGCTACGTGGTCGTGTGGGGCCTCGCGTTCATCGGGGTCGGCACGTTCACGCTCCAGAACGTCGCCCTGGCCACGATTGCGCTGATGGTGCTGACCTATCTGACGGTGCTCCGATGAGCGCCTGGACGGCGCTCACTCCCGGGCCGCGCCTGAACCGCCGACCACCAACGTCGGGACCGCGGTCAGTCTGACCACCCGCTCGGTGGTGCTGCCGGCAGTCGCGATGCGGGAGAAACCGGTTCGGCCCTGTGTCCCCATCACGATGAGGTCCGCGCCATACTCTGCCGCCGCGTCGACGATCTCGGCGGCCGGCCGGCCGCGACGCAGGTGGCGGTTCACGGTCACACCATGGCGCTCCCCCAGCACCGCGATGGCGTCGAGCGCACGTTCGCCCGCCTCCTCCTCCTTCTCGACGGCCATATCCCAGTGCCCGACCGCGTCTTCGACGACGAACAGCGCGTCCACCGTGGCGTCGAACGCTGCGGCGAGGTCGATGGCGTGTTCGGCCGCCTGCTCGCTCGGTTCGCTCCCGTCAGTCGGGACGAGGATGCGCTGGTACATGCTGCTGTGCTATGGCGACGAGAGCAAAACCCTGCCGGCGATTTCGGCAGAATGGCCACACGACCACGCGGGCGCCCCTACTCAGCGTCACGCCACCGAAACTCCGGCGTCCAGACCATCGGGGAGAGTGCCAGCCCCCCGCGAGTCCGCCAGACCCACCACGCGATGAGCCCGGTTCCGAGGAGGACCGCAGCCACACCGAGGAGCCCCGCTTCCGGGCCGAATCGGCCGCCGGTCAGGAGCGTTGGGCCGGTCAGCTCCGTCTCGATGATGGCGACGCCGACCCGGGTACCGCTGACGGGGAAGCCGTACATCACCCCCTGTGCGTAGTTCCACGTCAGGTGCAGCCCCAGCGGAACGGCGAGCTCCCCCGTCAGCGCGTAGCCCGCCGCGAGGAAAACCCCCGCGAGTGCGATGCTCGCGGTGCTGACGACGGTCGCGTTCGGGTTTCCGGCGTGGAGCACGCCGAACAGCAGCGAGGTGAGTGCAACGGCGAGCACCGACCCGGCCCGTTCAGAGAACGGTCCAACGCCGGCAGCGCCCTCGGCGATGTTGGTGAGGATGACCCCGCGGACGAGCAGTTCCTCCGAGAGCGAGACGCCTGCGAAGGTGAGCAGGTAGCTGACAACCAACACCCCGGGGCTGAACCCCTCGCTCGCGACGCCGAACCCGGTCACCCGGAGCCAGCCAGCCCCCAGTGAGACGAGAAACAGCAGCGTCATCAGGCCAACTCCGAGGCCAGCACCGAACCCGAAATCCCGCCACCAGGCGCGATCGAGCCGGAAGCCGTAGTCGCTGAAACGCCGCCGGTCGACCACGAGCGCGAGAACGACAGCCGAGATGACGGCGGTCAGCGCCCCGAACAGCGTCGACCCGGTCTGGATTGCTACGTCGAGGGTGGTCCCGGCGAACAGCAGGGAGAACACACCACCCTGATACTGGTCGGAGAGCGCGGCGAAAACAGCGCTGATGGCCTGTCCGACGAGTAGAAAAACTAGCGCGACGGCGACGAGGCGGACCGGTGCCCGAGGCCGGCGCTCCTCGCGGTTCCAGACCAGGCCGAGCGTTCGGTCGAGGAATGACGACACGCTGAATCGTCGCTCGTTCGGTGCAAAAGCGTGGCGACCAACCGCAGCGGAGTTGGGACGAGTGACCGGGTTGGGCTCGCAGAAAGCACCGCTGTCGCCGCCCCGCCAAGCAGCAGGACGAACCAGTACGTACAGAGCCGGAACGCGAACGCGACCGCACCGGCCGTCGCCACGTCCAGCCCCGAAAGCGCCACGAGCGTGCCCGCAAGCACCAGTTCGACGCCGCCGATGCCGCCGGGAAGCGACAGAGCGTTCAGCAGGTCGCTGACCCGAACCGCGACAAAGACGACCACAAGCGGGAGCGTTTCCCCAGCGCGGCGGCGACAGCGAGCCCCGTGAGGCAGAACAGCAGCAACCCAATGGCCGGCGACACCATCCCGAGTCGGAGTACCGCGGCGTCTTCCGGGGGATATTCGAGACGCTGGGGCTGCCCGCGCGGGTTGACGAATACACCGGCGTACACGCCGAGCAACTGGTGAGCCGTACCCGAACGGCCTTTAGCCCAGCACCGAGAGTTCACGGACGATGACCGGTTTTCTGGCAGTCCTCCTGACCGCCGGCTCCCTCGGGGTGTTGCTGGCGGTCGCGCTCCGCCGTAGGAACGAACCCGCCGCCGTCAACATCGTCGCCGCACTACTCGTCACGCTCACCCCTGCTGCCGTCGAGTTCGTGCTTGGGCCGGCGGTGTCGTTCACCTCGCTCCTGACCTACTGGATCGGCGGTGCGAGCGTGCTCCACTGTCTGGGGATGCTCGGCCGCTACGAGTCGGTCCCGGGGTGGGACCACCTCACCCACGGTATCTCGTCGGCGCTGGCGACGGCGCTGCTGTACGCCGGTTTCCTGTCGGTCGTTGGGCTGGATGCAGCCGAGGCCGCAGCGGCGACAGTACTGACCATTCTGGGTATGAGCGTCCTCTGGGAGGTTGCGGAGTTGGTGCTGCGGGAGGTCGGCGAGCGTCGCGGCATCGAGCCGCTGCTGACCAACTACGGCTGGCGCGACACGGCGCTGGACCTGCTGTTCGACGTGGTCGGGGCGGCGCTGGTGCTGGCGCTCGACGTTCGCGTGTTCGTTTCCGTCTTCGAGACGCTACCCTCGGGCTGAACGCCGCTGGGACCGGCCACCGTTCAGGTCGCTTCGGCCGCCTCATCATCCCGAAGTTCCTCGATACGCCCGTGGCGTACCTCAACCGCCGACTCCTCAACCTTGCCCGGGAGGCAGCCAAATCAGTCCTCTGCTCGGCAGTCGGCCAGTCAGTCCGCGAGCACCGATTCGGGCAGATACGCTGTCACCGTCCAGTTGGGCGCATCCACGACTTCGCTGATTTTGAGGTCAACTGCCGTCGAGCAGAGCACGTACGCGTCCGCCCGCGAGAACCCTCGCTGCTCGTGGAGATGCGTAATCATGTGACTCACCGCCTGCTTCGTCGCGTCCATCAGGTCCGGTGCGATTCCGGTGGTCGCGTACATCTGCTCATCTTGGCCCGTAGGCGTGAACGGCCCGGCCGTCTCGAACTGCGGCGCTGTCACCTCACGGTCGGCCAGCGAGAACCGCGCGGTGACGGTCATCGGCGCCTCAATGCCGTTGATACAGACCTCACCGTCGCCCTGTGCGGCGTGGCAATCTCCAATTGAAAAGAGCGCCCCGACGACCTCCACCGGGAGTGAAAGCGTCGACCCGACGGTGAGGTGTTTCACGTCCATGTTCCCGCCGACGTTCCGGGGCGGCATGGTGTCATGACTCCCCGCTTCGCCCGGTGCAACGCCGATGTTTCCGGGGAACGGCTGAACTGGAACAGCCACGTCCGGCGCATCGTCGGCAACGAACCTGGCGACCTGGCCGGGCCCGTGTGGGACGGCTCCGTCGTCGTCGACGAACTCCCAGCCGCGAACGTGGGGGTCGGGAAACTCCTCGGGTAGCAGGCCGCCACCGCGCTCTTCCCGTGGCACGACAGTCACGCCCCAGCCCTCGTGCTCGAAGGCGAGTAGGTCCACGCGGAGCGTGTCCCCTGGCTCCGCACCCTCGACAAAGACTGGCCCAGTCAGGGGGTGGCCCTCGGATTCGACGGCGTCAAGGTCGGCGACGGTGGCGTCGGGCGGGAGTTGGCCATTGTAGACGTCCCGGCAGTCGAACTCCACCACGGCACCGGGCTCGACGGTGAGCACCGGTTCGTGGGCGTTGTCCCAACTGTGGTGGACATTTTCGGCGGTGGCTTCGAGGCGAAAGTCCGGGTCGGGAGCGTCGTCGACGGCAACGCGACGATCAGGCATGGAACGGTCTGTGTGGGGCGGCGGTATAACGCTGCGCGATGCGGCGAAGACATCAGCGGGTCGCCGGAAGCTGAACCCTTTTTGGGCAGCCAGCCAACATCCGACTGTATGAGTGACACCGACATCGGCTTCGTGACGTTCGGCGACAGCGGGCTCCACTCCAGTGAGCTCCAGTTCGGCACCTGGCGGTTCGGCCGTGAGACCGCCGAGGGCAACCTCGAAATCGGCGAGGAGCGCGCCTACGAGCTGCTCGACGCCTACGCCGACGCCGGCGGGCGCTACATCGACACCGCCGACGTCTATGGCGGCGGCGACAGTGAGCGCTGGATCGGGAACTGGCTGGGTGAGCGCGACCGCGAGCGCTACACAGTCGCCTCAAAACTCTACTGGCAGATTCGGGATGGCGACCCCAACAGCCGCGGGACCAACCGGAAGAACATCCGTCACCGCGTCGAGGCCAGCCTCGAACGGCTGGACACCGACTATCTCGACGTGCTCTACCTCCATCGCTGGGACGAGGAGACGCCCACCCGGGAGACGATGAAGACGCTGAACGCGCTGGTCGAGGAAGGAAAAATCCACTACCTGGGCGCCTCCACCTACCGCCCGAACGGATGGCGGGTCGCGAAGGCAAACGCCATCGCCCGGGCGGAGGGCTGGGAGCCATTCACCGTGCTCCAGCCGCGCTACAACCTCGTCGACCGGGAAATCGAAGGAGAGTACCTGGAGATGGCCCGCAACGAGGGGCTGGCGGTCTGCCCGTGGAGCCCGCTCGGCCAAGGGTTCCTGACCGGCAAGTACGACCGTGAAGAGGGGCTGACCGGCGAGTCCCGGGCATCAGAGTCCACCAGCTTCGAGGAGTCCTACCTCACCGAGGAGAACTTCGACGCCCACGATGTGCTCGACGCGGTGGCCGAGGAAGTCGACGCCAGCCCCGCACAGGTCGCGCTTGCGTGGCAGCTCCACCGTGACGGCATCACCGCGCCCATCGTCGGCGCTCGGACCGTCGAACAGCTGGAGGAGAACGTCGCTGCCGTGGACATCGACCTGACCGAGGAGCAGGTCGAGCGGCTGACCGAGGCGAAGGGCGGGCCGTTTGCGGAGTTATGAATTAGGCGAGAAAACCCACCAGTTTACTGGTGGGATGAATCGCCGCACATCTCGCAAACGCCAAAATCGAGATGATTAAGTGCCTCACAAGCGTATACTCTGTCGTCGCGCGACGGGCAACCGTCGCGTCTCGACACCCCACAAACTGGCAGTTGACTCGGTGTTTGCCTCATCAAACAAGTAAGCCCGTGGGATGCAGACCGACGCAAAATAATCAGGTACCTCCGAGTTCCTTGCGGGTAGGAGTAACGGGGGCCTGGCACTCCCATCGATTCGTCGGGTCGGAAACCCGAAGAGACCAACGAACCGCCCTTTGGTGGGCGTGGGAAGCCCACGACTTCAGTCGTGGGAGGATGTCACAGCACGCCACCGCACACCTTTTCTCCCCGCCTCTCCCACCGCCAGTATGGTCGTAGACCTCCGTTCTGACACCGTTACCAAACCCTCGGAGGCGATGCGCGAGGCCGCTCGCACCGCCGACGTGGGCGACGACGTCTACCAAGACGACCCGAGCGTCAACGAACTCGAGTGCCGTGCCGCTGACGTGCTGGGGAAGGACGCAGCGCTGTTCGTCCCGACGGGGACGATGGGCAACCACGTCGCCATCCGCACCCACACCGACCGCGGGCAGGAACTGCTCTGTGACCAGCACGCCCACGCCATCAAGTGGGAGCTGGGCGGTGCCGCCCAACTCAGCGGCCTCCAAACCCGACCCATCGACTTCGGCGACGCAGCCGTCCCGACGCCCGAACAGGTCGAAGACGCTATCGTCGGCGAGGACCTCCACAAAGCCGGCACTGGACTGTTCTGTCTGGAGAACACCCACAACTACCGCGGCGGCGTCGCGGTCCCCAAGGAGACAATCGACGCCGCGGCAAAGGCCGCGAGCGCCCACGACGTGCCGGTCCACCTCGACGGCGCGCGGCTGTTCAACGCCGCGGCCGCCCTCGACACCGACGCCGCCGAACTTGTCGAGCACGTCGACTCCGTGATGTTCTGTCTCTCGAAGGGGCTTGGGGCCCCCGTCGGCTCGATGGTTGTCGGCAGTCAGTCGTTCATCGACGACGCCCGTCGCAACCGCAAGCTGTTCGGCGGCGGCATGCGCCAGGCCGGTATCATCGCCGCGCCGGGGCTGCTGGCCCTGGAGGACCGCGCCCACCTCGAAGCCGACCACGAGCGTGCGGACCGCCTCGCGGACGCACTCGACGGCCTCTCCGGTGTCGAGGTTGGTGAACCAGACACGAACATCGTCGTCGCTGACGTCTCCGGAACGGGCCACTCTGCGGAGGCGTTCGTCGACGAAATCGAACGCCACGGTGTGCTCGCGGTTCCGTTCAGCGAGACAACTGTCCGCTTCACCACCAACTGGGACGTCGGTGACGAGGATATCGAGAGCGCCATCGACTCCGTTCGGACCGCGCTCTCGCAGGATTAGACGCGGAACTCGAAGCGCGCACCGCCGCTTTCGCTCTCCGTCACTGAGACCGACCAGCCGTGGGCCTCCGCGATGCTCTTGACGATGGCGAGACCGAAGCCGGTCCCCTCCTCGCTGGTGGTGGTGCCGGTCTCGAACGGGTCGATATTGGGGTCGATACCCGGCCCGTCGTCTGTGACGGCGAACCCCTGCCAGCGGCCACCCGCCTCGATATCGGTCACCGTCACCGTCGGCGCCTCGCCGGCGTGTTCCACCGCGTTTCGGTAGAGGTTCTCGAACAGTTCGACCAGCCGGTCGCGGTCGGCGTCGACGGTGCTCTCGGTCTCGACCCGGAGCGTCGCCTCGCCGGTGTGGACGTGGCTCCACGCCGTTTCGGCGACCTCTGCAAGTTCGACCGGCGCGGTCTCTCCCACATCCCGGCCCTCGCGAGCCAGTCGGAGCAGGTCCTCAACGAGCGCGTCCATCCGCTCGAGTGCAGCCGAGACCTGGTCGAGGTGGTCCTCGTCGCCGCTCTCACGCGAGAGTTCGAGATAGCCGGAGGCGACGTTGAGCGGGTTGCGAAGGTCGTGGGAGACGACGCTGGCGAACTGATCGAGACGTTCGTTCTGCCGTCGCAGGGCCACTTCACGTTCGCGTTGCTCGGTCACGTCGGTGTAGATGGCGTAGCCACTCGAGTTCTCCTCGCCGACGGCGAGTGGGATGACCTGGACGAGGAAATAGCGCGGGCCATTGGCCGTCTCGCGCTCGATCTCCGCCTGAATTCGTTCCCCACGTTCGAGGCGTTTGTTGTACGTTTGGGCCTCGGCTTCCGCGTCGAGCGGGACGATGAAACTGTCCAGCGGTTCGTCGAGGACGGTTTCGGTATCGTAGCCGAACGTGGCCTCGAACCCGCTGTTGACCCGGCGGATCACCGGCTCACCGTCGACCATCTCGTAGCTGATCGCGGCACTGGGGATGTTCTCGAACAGCGCTTCGAGCCGGTCGCGCTGGCTCCGCAGGTCCGCCTCCGCGCGGACCCGTTCGAGCGAGACGGCAACGTGCGCCATCAACAGCTCCGCCAGATGGGTATCGTCGTCGTCGAACGCCGACGGGACGGAGGCGACCGCCTGAAACACACCGAGGTCGCCAATGGGGACGCTGATGGCCGACCGGTAGCTCTCCTTGACGGGTGTGGCGTCACCGTCGTCGCCGATCTCGTCGAGGCGGTACGTGTTCCCGCTCCGATAGGTCTTCCCGGCGACGCCCTCCGAGAGGTCCATTGGCCGGGACGCGCCGTCGGGACTCTGGCTCGACTCCGCCACGGGGACCAGCAGCTCCCCGTCCCGGAGCACAATCGTACATTTCTCGAAGGAGAGAATCCGTTCAGCGGCGTCGATGGAGCGGTCGAGAACCCCCTGTTCTGTGTCCGCTGCCGCGATATCTGAGGCGGCGTCGTGGAGTCGCTCGATTACCTTCCGAGACTCCCGGAGCGCCCGCTCGGAACGGATTCGGGAGAGGGTCGCGCCGGCGTACGCCGCGAGCAGTTCCGCGAGTTCGAGGTCGGCATCATCGAAGGCGTTCGGTTCGGCCGAGAGCGCCTGAAAGACGGCGTCGTTGCCGACGGCGACGCTCAGGCCGGACTGGGTCGAAGCGTAGATGGGTTTGGCTTCGGGGCTCTCCGACAGCTCCCGAACCAGATACGACTCCCGCTCTTCGTGGGTCCGATAGAGGATACTCCCCTCCGGCGGCACTCGTTCGAGCCCCTCGCCGTGACCGGCAACGACGGAGAACTGCCCGTCCTCGGAGATGAACATCGACGAGCGGTCGAAGTGCAGGACGCGCTCAGCGATGCCGACGACTCGCTCGAACAGCTCCGTCTCGGTCACGGCGTCGATGAGTCCCGGCGCCGCCTCGTGGAGTTCGGTAATCGTCCGTTGGCGGGCGCGGAGGTCAGCCTCTGCACGAAGTCTGGCGTCGACCTGGGCAGCGTGGCTCGCCAGAAGCTCCGCGAGCTCGAGATCTGTCTCGTCGAACGCCGCGACGGCCGTCGAGAGCCCGGCGAACACGCCCACCTCGCCGAACGGAACAGCGATGCCTGAACGGTACGCCGAGCTGTAGGTGTCGGCCACATCGTGTTGATGCACGTCGTCGACAATCGCGGATTCTCCCGTTTCGTACACCTGTGCAGTGACGCCGTGGTCGGCCCCACGAGTCTCACTGATGGCGTCGTCAGTCGTCGCGGCGCGACGGAACTGGTCCTGTTCGTGGATGAACACCACCGAGACGTCGAAATCCAGCACCTCGATTCCGAGGTCGACGGTGCGGTCGTAGAGCGCCTGCTGGTCCTCGACGGCGACCAACTCGGCCGCGCTCTTGTGGAGGCGGGTGATGCGGCCACGCTCGCGCTCGGCGCGCACGATGCCGTCCCTAATCTCCGCTTCGAGCCCATCTGCCCCATCGCCCGTGCAGTCGACGACGGGAACCCCTTCACTGGAGGCCTGCACAACCAGGGTGGTCGGAACCGTCTCGGTGCAGACCACCACGCAGTCCGGCTGCTGCTCCTCAAACGCCGGCGTTGTCTCGCCGGGGTCGCAGGCGCGGCCGACGAATCCGTCGCTCTCGAGCAGCGACCCCGCCGCAGTGCAGGGGTTCTCACGGACGACGAGGATATCGATAACACGAGACACGGGTCAGACTGTCTAAAAGTCGGTGGCGTGAGTATCGCATAGATGTTTCGGTTGAGCCGCCCCTCAAACCCCCGCGAACCGCCAGTCCCGGAATCCTTTTGGCTGCCGGTGGACGACTGCGGGTAATGAGCGAACTCGAGAGCGAATATCGCCTCGACTATTTTGCGGAGAACGGGTTCGAACGCCAGACCTGTTCGTCCTGTGGGGCCCACTTCTGGAGCCGGGACCATGACCGCGACAGCTGCGGCGAGCCGCCCTGTGAGGATTACGACTTCATCGACGACCCCGGCTTCGACGAGGAGTTCTCCTTGACGGAGATGCGCGAGGAATTTCTCTCCTTCTTCGAAACCCACGACCACGAGCGAGTCGACCCCGCACCTGTTGCCGCCAACCGCTGGCGAGACGACGTGTTGCTGACCCAGGCATCTATCTACGACTTTCAGCCCCACGTCACCAGCGGCCAGTCGCCGCCGCCCGCGAACCCGCTAGTGGTCTCCCAGCCCTGCATCCGGATGCAGGACATCGACAACGTCGGGAAGACCGGCCGCCACACCATGGCCTTCGAGATGGGCGGCCACCACGCGTTCAACGCCGACGAGGGGACTGACTACGCCTACGAGGGCGAGGTCTACTGGAAGGACCAGTGTGTGGAGTACTGTGAGGAGTTCTTCGCCTCTCTCGGCGTCCCCAAAGAGGAAGTGACGTTCATCGAGGATCCGTGGGTGGGCGGCGGCAACGCCGGCCCGGCGTTCGAGGTCATCTACAAGGGGCTCGAACTGGCGACGCTGGTCTTCATGATGCTCGAACAGGACCCCGACGGGGAGTTCGAGATGAAGGACGGCAACACCTACTCGAAGATGGACCGCCGGGTCGTCGACACCGGCTACGGCATCGAGCGCTGGACCTGGATGAGCCAGGGCACACCCACAGTGTACGAAGCCGTCTACCCCGAGACCATCGAGTTCCTGAAGGAGAACGCCGGCATCGACCACACCGAGGAGGAAGAAGAGCTCATCCACCGCGCCGCCAAGCTGGCGGGCCACATGGATATCGACGAGGCCGAGGATATGGAAGCCGCCCGGGACAACATCGCCGAGCGCCTCGACGTGAATCAAGGCCGGCTCGAGGCGCTGATGGAGCCGCTGGAAGCCATCTACGCCGTCGCGGACCACTCGCGCTGTCTGGCCTACATGTTCGGTGACGAAATCGTCCCCTCGAACGTCGGGACGGGCTACCTCGCGCGAATGGTGCTCCGCCGCACCAAACGGCTGGTCGACGACGTCGGCATCAACGTCCCGCTCGACGAACTGGTCGACCGACAGGCCAAGCGCCTGGGGTACGAAAACCGCGTCACTATCCGTGACATCGTCCGCACGGAGGAGCGCAAGTACAAGGAGACCCTCGAGCGCGGTGGCCGGAAGGTTCGACAGTTGGCCGACAAGCACGCTGAGGAAGGGACCCCGATTCCGACAGAGACGCTCATCGAACTGTATGACTCCCACGGCATCCAGCCATCGATGGTCAAACATATCGCCGAGGAGCGTGGCGCCAGCCTCGACGAACCCGACGACTTCTACTCACTGGTCGCGGCCCGCCACGACTCCGAGAGCGCACTTGAGGAGGACGCCGCCGAGGAGAGTCGGGTGACGGACCTGCCCGAGACCGACCAGCTCTACTACGAAGACCAGGACGGGATGGAGTTCGAAGCGGTCGTGCTCGACGTCCTCGACCGCGAGGAGGACGGCTACGACGTGGTCCTCGACCAGACGATGTTCTACCCCGAGGGCGGTGGCCAGCCTGCCGACCACGGCCGACTGGTCTCAGAGGAGGGCAGCGTCGAGGTGACGGACGTCCAAATCGAGGACGGCGTCATCCGCCACCGCACGACAAAGAGCCCCGGCAAGGGCGAGTTCGTCACGGGCAAAATCGAGTCCGAGCGCCGCCGCCGGCTGATGCAGCACCACACCGCGACCCACATCATCGGCGCCGCAGCCCGGCAGGTGCTCGGTGACCACATCCGGCAGGCTGGTGCCCAGAAGGGCGTCGACAGCTCCCGCCTCGACGTCGGCCACTACGACCGCGTGAGCCGTGAGGAGGTCACGGAGATCGAGACGGTCGCCAACGAGATGGTGACCGACGACACCGCCGTCCACCAGGAGTGGCCCGCTCGCCACGAGGCGCAGGCGAAACATGGCTTCGACCTGTATCAGGGCGGGATTCCTGCAGGGGAGAACATCCGCCTCATCCACGTCGGCGACGACGTGCAGGCCTGTGGCGGCACCCACGTGAGCCGCACGGGGAAAGTTGGGACCATCAAAATCCTGACCACTGAACCGGTGCAGGACGGCGTCGAGCGGTTCGTCTTCGCTGCGGGGCCGGCGGCCATCGAGGCGACCCAGCGGACCGAGGACGCGCTGTACGCGGCCGCCGAAACGTTCGACGTGAATCCTGACGAGGTGCCCGACGCCGCCGAGCGCTTCTTCACGGAGTGGAAGCAGCGCGGCAAAACCATCGAGGAACTCAAAGAGGAACTCGCAACAGCCCGCGCCAGCGGCGGCGGTGGCGGCGAGGAAGTGGATATCGACGGCACCACGGCCGTCATCCAGCGCATCGACGCCGACGCAGAGGAACTCCGTGCGACCGCGAACGCACTGGTCGAGGAAGGGAACGTGGCAGTGCTCGGCTCCGGTGCCGGCGGCTCCGCGCAGGTCGTCGTTGGCGTGCCCGACGGTGTCGATATCGACGCCGGTGCGGTCATCTCCGCCCTCGCTCGAAAGGTTGGCGGCGGCGGTGGCGGCCCGCCGGACTTCGCACAGGGCGGCGGCCCGGACGTGGACGCGCTCGACGACGCGCTGGAGGACGCGCCGAACGTGTTGCGGGAGAAGCTGGCTGCCTGAAACCGCGACTCAACGTTTCTCGAGCGTTCCGTCACACCGCGGGCAGCTATCCGGCGCCGCGCCTGCGAGTTCGACGGTCCGTTTGTTGTAACACGAGGAACAGAGCAACACGCCACAGCCGCTGCACTCGTACCCGTCGTAGCTGGCGAGTCCCAGTGCGTCCTTCAACCCCCCACCTTTCGCGTCCAGTTCGCTCCCACACCGTTCGCACTCGGGCATTACTGTGAGTATCACCAGACCCGGTGTTCAAGCTGTTTCTGAATTAGGCGAGAAAACCCACCAGTTTACTGGTGGGATGAATCGCCGCACATCTCGCAAACGCCAAAATCGAGATGATTAAGTGCCTCACAAGCGTATACTCTGTCGTCGCGCGACGGGCAACCGTCGCGTCTCGACACCCCACAAACTGGCAGTTGACTCGGTGTTTGCCTCATCAAATAAGTAAGCCCGTGGGATGCAGACCGACGCAAAATAATCAGGTACCTCCGAGTCCCTTGCGGGATAGGAGTAACGGGGGCCTGGCACTCCCATCGATTCGTCGGGTCGGAAACCCGAAGAGACCAACGAACCGCCCTTTGGTGGGCGTGGGAAGCCCACGACTTCAGTCGTGGGAGGATGTCACCAATCAGACGAGAGATAGCGCCCGGAACCGTCAACAGCCGGCCGCCCCACGACCACCTATGCCCTACGCGAGCAACGACGGCGTGTCGCTCTACTACGAAGCCGACGGCGGCGGCAAGGCGATACTCTGCTGTGGCGATATCGGGCTGGGAGCGTGGCAGTGGGGCTGGCAACACGCCGCCCTCGCCGGCCCCTACGAACTCCTAGTGGGTGACACCCGCGGCTGTGGCCGCTCCGACGACCCACCCCAGGACTGCACGGTCGAGACGCTGGCGAGCGACGCGGTGGAACTCCTCCGGGAGCACAACGTCCGCGCGGCCCACGTCGTCGGCGCCGGGCTGGGCGGGATGGTGGCGCTCGAACTCGCTCGAACAACTGGTCGGGTTCGCTCGCTGGTCCTCATCGGCACCGCGCTCTCGGGCGACGGCTACGACCCCGAACCGCTGTTCGCCGACCCGAACGACAGCGAGGCGCTGCAGGAGTCGATGACGGCAGCCTTCTCTCAGGAGTTCATCGATGCCCATCCCGGCCCCGTCTCCGAGATGGTGGAGTGGCGGGCCGCCGAGGATGCAGACACCGACTCGTGGGCGAAGCAGGCCGCGGCGCTGGAAGAGTTCGTTATCGAGAAACCCTACGAGATCACCGACCCCGCGCTGGTGGTCCACGGGAGCGAGGACACGCTCTGCGCTCCGGCCCAGGGAGAACAGCTTGCAGCAGATCTTCCGAAGGGGGATCTGTACGAGGTGGCGGCGGCGGGCCACCTGGCCCACATCGAGGCGTCGAAGGACGTGAACGACCGGATTCTGGGCTTTCTGGACGACGGCTGACGACGGCCACTGAGAGACCCTCTTTCCGAATGACGATCACTACTCAGCTTCAACTTCGGGTGTGGAATACGACTTCACGCGCTCGGTCGCCCCACTGGTCGTCATTGTCGCCGTCGCGGCAGTCGCGCTGACGTCAGTGATGGCTCCCTCGACGGTGTTCATGATGGTGCTGCCCTCGATGATCGTCTTCTCGGTCATCGCATACTTCTTCGGGCTGAAACACGGCGAGTTCCGCACCAGTCGGTAACTGTCCCGGTCAGTCAGAACGGCCTGCGGGAGCGAGCGATTTTCTGGGGAGTGTAGCGTCGGTGATTCACTCGCAACCCAACGTCGCGAACCAAGGCGTCGTCCCACCGTTCTGGATGAACACGTCGGCTGGCAAACGGTTGTTCGCGTAAACTACCCCGCCCTACTCGCTCCCTCGCGCCTTGCGACGGTCGGTCACTCCTTGAGGGCGGGGCTTTGCCGAACCGACATTGTGCCCCACGCCCCGTGCATGGGCGCGGCCCGGCTTCCTCTTACCGTCCACCGGTCGGGCGGGGGCTTTCAGGCCCACCTTCGACCCGTCCGGTGGATTGTCCCGCCGATTTAATTCCCGGTGTTCTCGCGCTCTACCCTCAATCGAGGGACGGGAGTCAAAACCCGTTCGCGGTCGTCGTTCCCGAGTATCGGGTGCGTTGGAATCGCACCACAGGA
>Ga0306907_1000178_pt1 | contig 33662 bp, 30 predicted proteins | sample AntRauTorcE11898_FD_190415 | JGI IMG/M metagenome (GOLD analysis project Ga0306907, IMG submission 190415) | Saline lake microbial communities from Rauer Islands, Antarctica - Metagenome Torckler E11 #898 (v2) (version 2) | ecosystem: Environmental > Aquatic > Non-marine Saline and Alkaline >... | reverse complement strand
ATCCGCGACGGCAGCCCCGTAGATCCGGGAATTATGGATTTTATGAACCCTTCTGAGCTCATCATTCCGCTGGATGTGCACTCGGCACGGCAAGCCCGGGCGCTGGGTCTGCTTAGCCGAACCTATAACGACTGGAAGGCCGCGTTGGAGCTCACCCAAACACTGCGGCAGCTGGACCCGGCCGACCCTGCCAAGTATGATTACGCCCTCTTTGGTATTGGGGTGAATAAGAAAAAGATACCGGATGCGTTTGTCTTGAATTCTAAATATGTTCAGTGAAGCTCACATTATCATGCGATAATAAATACAAACCCAAACGCTTATCTACTAAGATAACTGCGTGTGCGTAGGCACATTCCAAATTTCAACTTCAACTAAAAACACTATGAATAAAAACGTTACTATTGCATCTTCTGTCGCCTTACTGATCTTATTTTTCTTTCCATTTTCAAACACATCTCAGGCCCAAACCACCTATAAGGATGATCCGGGTGTATTTGCATCGGTAGAGTCTCTTTTTTTTAGCGGCGGCTCGTTTAAATCTACCCAGCTCATTGGTCCGGCCTTCGGCTATCGCTTCAATGAAACATTTGATGTATCACTGCATACCGAACTGCTGTTCAGCGAGGTGCAGTATAATTCCACCGATAGCGGCGAAACCTCCTTACTTAATCTGGGTCTGGTATTGGGAAAAACCACCCGCCTTGCCGAACAGTGGATGGTTCGATCTGAAATTTCACTGTATAAATCATTCAATTTCAATGTCAGCGGCTTCCCCGACCAAATAGAAGATCCATCGCTGAATTCGGCCCTCACTTCTTCGGCTATTTACGCCCGGCTACCTGTTTCTGATACTTTTATATTACTGCCCAATGTGGGCGGTTTTCTGGGATACGGCGACTACGAGTCTCCGGTAACTGATGCCGGACTCACCCAGGCATTCGAGGGTTTTGTGGCCGGTCCCGAGCTGGGCCTGGACTTTTTGTTTGATTTCTCGGACAATTTCTCTTTTGCTCTGCAACCGACGTTCCGGAGCTACTTTACCTCGGAAAATGATCTTAGAAGCCAAGTAATTGTTGACTTTCAGTTTAATTTTTAGAGCGCTTTGCAGAACCGCTGAGGAGTCTTCCCCGAGTACTCGTGGTCGTTCCTCCTCATTGCGCTCAGACTGACGTCATATTGAGCGCAACGGAGTGAAGTCGAAATGGGACGTCAGTAATGCAAAGTCCTCTTTAATAAAAAAAATCGCATCATAAACGTACGGTTTTTCTAACATTTCCTTCTTAACTATGCGATCAATAATCATCCTACTGCTTTGTATGGCTTGGCTTACAAGCCCTGCACAAGTTGTTGAACCAGAACAACAGAACGTCAATTTTAAAGTGCAGTTGCATTCTGCTTATATGTCCAGCTTTACCGTACGCGAAGCTTCCGACAACAATGTGCAGCCATTTGGCATACGGGTGATGGCTTCCGATTACGATCGCTTACCTTGGGAGATTGGGTTTCATGCGTACGGTAAGTACGGGGAGGTGGCAAGTTTTTCATATGGCATAAGTTTTGCTTACCTGATTGAGATTGGTTCATCAAACATCTTTAAAGCGGGCTTGGGCTTGAGCAAAATTGAATTGGAAGACGTAGATGCCAATGAGGACGAATTTGGACCTCATGTAGGTGATGTAAACTTCGACGACTTTAATCAAGAATTTTAGACCATACATCGAGTGGGAGTTGAAATTTTCGGGTTTCAGCTCACTCTTTTTCCAATCCGGCTACCGCATTATCAGTGGTGGTAAGAATGTAACCACCGATATTCAGAGAGATGATTCTGGCACTCGAAGAATCAAACGCGATTTCACTTTTTTCTATGCTGCTTCAGGAATTGATTTTGGCGTAGGTCTTAGCATTAATTTCTGACATTTATCTCATGTGAAAGAGTAATCCAAGGGAATGCCTTCAGCACAACTCCTTCACAACATCGAATCCATCACAGTAATATCGAAAACCTTTGTGTCTCCTCTGCATAACTGGGTGGTAAAATGAACCCACAAATTAATTACAGTTTAAAAAAATTATTCTTATATTAGCGAGCCGAGTTAAAAATAATACAACAAAATTTATATGATTGGAGTAGAAGTAAAAGATAATGAAAGTGTTGACCGAGCCATTAACCGCTTTAAAAAGATGGTTACGCGCTCGCGTATTTTAAACGAATACAGAGATCGTCAGCAGTTTACCAAGCCTTCAAAAAAACGGCGTGAAGCCCTGAAGAAAAGCATCCGTGATCAACGGCGACGCGACCGGGATCAGTTTTAAGTATGATTTTAGCGACTCAAGCCCTTTAGCGTTGCTACAGGGCTTTTTTTATGGCTTCAATACTATTACCCACCTTGGTAAGGGATAAATTCTTGCCCGCCTTCCCTATTTTCGATGACTTTGGAATAAATGCACTGGTAAAGCCCAGCTTTTGTATTTCCGACAGGCGTTGGTCAATTCTGTTAACCGCCCGTAACTCACCGCCCAGGCCCGCTTCGCCTAAAAACACCGCATCATCCGAGAGCGGCTTATCCAGCAGACTTGAAACCAGAGCTCCCATCACCCCTAAATCGCCGGCGGTGTCATTCAATTTGAGCCCTCCGGCAATATTCAAATACACATCCTGTCCCGAAAATTGGTATCCGCCTCGTTTTTCCAACACCGCCAGCAGCATAGAAAGTCGACGGTGATCAAACCCATTAGCAGTGCGCTGGGGCGTCCCGTAGTTACTGGGGGTCACCAACGCTTGCACCTCAATCAGCAGCGGACGCGTGCCTTCAATGGTACATACCACCGCGTTGCCGCTGACACCGCTTTCCGTCTCCGATAAAAATAGCTGCGAAGGATTCAGTACATCATGCAAACCGTCTTCGCGCATGGCAAAAACGCCCACCTCGTGGGCCGCACCAAAGCGATTTTTTAAGGTCCGAAGCATGCGGTAAGCATAATTGCTGTCGCCCTCAAATTGCAGCACTGTATCCACCATGTGTTCTAAAACGCGCGGACCTGCAATGCTGCCCTCTTTGGTAACGTGGCCAATAAGCACGGTGGTAATATCCTGTTTTTTGGCCAGCTGCTGCAACAAGGCAGCGCACTCTTTTACCTGCTGAATGCTGCCGGCCATGCTGGAAAGTTCCGTTCTATATACGGTTTGAATGGAATCGACAATGAGCAGATCGGGCTGGAGCTGCTGGGCCTGCTCAAGAATATTGCTGACATCGGTATCGGTATAGACATACAAATTTTCTGAAGATACCCCCAGCCGCTTTGCACGCTGTTTAATCTGTCCGTCAGACTCTTCACCGGCACAATACAGAATTTTTAGATCAGGCCGGGATTTTCCTATTTGCAGGGTTAGCGTGCTCTTGCCAATGCCGGGATCGCCGCCAATAAGCACAAATGAGCCCGTCATAAATCCGCCCCCCAGCACGCGGTCTAATTCAGGAATTTCGCTTTTGAAACGCGCTTCTTTTTTATGTTCAATCTCCTCCAGCTTTTTCGGCGATGCTGATTTTTCCAGGCCTTCCACTTTTCCTTTGTGTTCTTTCTCCTTTTTGTCGGCCCCTCGCTTGACAGTTATTTCCTTGAAAGTATGCCAGGCTCCACAGTTGGGACAGTTGCCCAGCCATTTGGTGGAGGTATGGCCGCAATCACCGCACACATATTGAACTCTTGATTTAGCCACGCTATTCTGTTTTTGATGATTGGATTTGATCTGCATATTCTGTTTCATCAGCCCCAAAATTATCTACCATCGAGCGGTTGATGTACCAGGTGGCAGCCATCATCCCAAAACCTACGCTGATGTAATAGCTGATGATACGCCACAGAAATACGGCCAGCCCAATAAAGGCCATTCGATCAATAAGCGGGCCCTGAAAAATAGCAAACAGCCCTTCAACCCCGCCGCTGCCGCCGGGAGTAGGCATAATTAAAAATGCAAGATTCATAGCTAAGCTGCGCAGTAATGATAAAATTTCGTTGGCCGGTAACAGGCTCAAAATCACGATCGTGGGAAGTGCTATACGGCATATCCACGACATGCTGGAAAGCAGAAACGTTTTGACCAAAAAGCTTTTTGGTTTTTTGCGCAGCTCGTGGGAATATTCTTCCAAATGTTCGGCTTCAGTTTCTACGGTATCTTTCCAACGCCGTAAAAACGGGAGCTTAAATACCCAATTGACCACCTTTTTTAAGGCCGCCGGGTTTCTCAATACTCCATAAGCTAACAGCCCGGCATAGGTTAACAAGCCTGCATACAACAAAAGCATGGATACCTCACCCACAAGCCCAATATTCGCAGGCACCACTTCATAATAAATGCCTGCAATCAGCAAGAGGGGTATGGCCATGGCAAACCAGAGCTGGTCGAGCAGTACGCCGTATAAAATGATGGCCGTTGACTGCCCCAGCGAAAGCCCTTCCCGGCTCATGGCATAGGTGGCCATAGGCGCACCCCCGATGGTTGATGGGGTAATGGATGAGGTGAAATCCCAGGCAAGTACAATGCGAAACGATTGAACCCAGTCCATTTTTTTTTCGGCCAGATAACGAATTTTGGCCGCTACGAACCACAACCTTAGAAAAGAAACAAAAAGCGCAATAAAAAGTCCGGGCAGCCGCTTTGGCTTCAAATGTTCAAGAACGCCCGGTGTATAAGTCAAATAAATGACAATACCCATGGCTGTCAGGCTTAATGCGATAGAAATAAATAAATATTTCTTGGAGAAATACTTATTGGGATCATCATTTATTTGGGAAGAATGGTCGGCCAAAAGAATTGAGTTATTTATTAAACAATCGTCAGCTAAATTTCATTACGCCACAATGGTACTTACAAAAATCAGGCTGGATATTAAGACCCAGCCTGTAAAAAATACATATACTTACTGCGTAAACAATACCGTTTCGATAACGATTTAAGCCACCGTTATATTTTCATCGAGGTAAACATCCTGGATAAAGTGCAGCAATTTTATGCCTTCATCCATGGGCCGTTGAAACGCTTTTCGGCCGCTTATCATACCCATGCCACCGGCGCGTTTGTTAATTACTGCGGTGCGTACTGCCTGCGCAAAATCATTATCGCCCGAAGCACCGCCCGAATTGATTAGACCGGCGCGGCCCATAAAGCAGTTGGCCACTTGGTAACGGGTTAAATCGATGGGGTGATCGGTCGTCAGATCATCATAAATGCGGTCTTCCAATTTACCGTAAGAGTTTTCACCTTTATTGAGCGCCGGATAGCCGCCATTATTTGTCGCCTGTTTTTGCTTAATGATATCGGCCTGAATGGTAACCCCAATATGGTTGGCCTGTCCGGTAAGATCGGCCGAAGCGTGATAATCAGTTCCGTTCACCTTAAACGCACTATTGCGGGTATAACACCACAGAATAGACGCCATGCCCAACTCATGGGCACGCTCAAACGCCCGGGCTACTTCTTGAATTTGTCGCCCCGACTCTTCCGAGCCAAAATAAATGGTCGCGCCCACAGCCACCGCGCCCATGTCGAAGGCTTTTTCTACCGATCCAAACATAATTTGATCGTAGCTATTGGGATGAGTCATCAATTCATTGTGATTGAGTTTTACAATAAAGGGAATTTTGTGCGCATACTTGCGCGCTACCGAACCCAGCAAGCCAAAGGTTGATGCCACTCCGTTGCAGCCGCCCTCAATAGCCAGCTTTACAATATGCTCGGGGTCAAAGCCGGCTGGATTCTTGGCAAATGATGCGCCCCCGGAGTGCTCAATACCCTGATCAACCGGCAATATGGAAACATAGCCGGTGCCACCCAGGCGCCCGTGATTAAACAGGGCTTGCAAATTGCGCAGCACCCGCGGGTTACGGTTTGAATCTTGGGCTACCCGGCTCACAAAATCGGGCCCAGGCAAATAAAGATTATCTTTTGAAATTTTGCGGCATTGATGATTTAATAAATCACCCGCTTCATCCCCGAGTAAGTCTTCAATATTTTTTGCTGCTAACGCCATAATTTCACCCTTTAATGTTCAACATTTTAGTTTTGCTCATTATACAAATTTTACGCATTCATATCATTAGTCAAATGTCAAGAGTATTTAATTTTAATGTGACTTAAAGTCCGTTGACTTATAATCAACAAAGATTCATTCATGGAACCATTATCCGCTACGAGAGGGTTTTACCCTCAAGCCTTACGACTAGTATTTCGGAGGTGCAACCTCCTCACAGCCTTAAGAAAGTTCAGCACGTCTCATGATGCTAGTCAGTATAAAATTCAGTTAGTTTTTTAAAGGTTCCGCAAAAAAGCGTTCCCTTTTTAGGTTGATCAAAGACTGCTTGCTCTCTGTATTCAGCAACTACCCTGTTATCATTTCTCTGTTCAATTGATTGAATAAAATTAAATAACAGTTTTTTTTCTTGCTTTGTGATTACGGGAAATTGATAATGAATATTCTTGTATTTAAAAGCCCCGGATCCTTTTTCGTTAATACGCTCTCCTACAAAATGTTTATGATCTAAAATCCTTTTCCGAATTCTGTCATTCAGAAAATTAAGGTTCTTCCCATTTAAATATTGAAAAATAGAACCCGAAAACGTTTCATCCATCTCATAACCGAGACTATTTCTGCCAGCACACATGGCTGCTAAAGATGTCGTGCCGGTTCCCAAAAACGGATCTAAAACTACGTCGCCCTTTACCGAAAACATATTGATTAGCCGATAAGGGATTTCAAACGGATACGCCGCACTTCGCTCTCTGCTTTCATCTTCGTTTAACTGTTGGCGAACACCTTTCAGATCCCATAAATCAGAAAACCATTGATTACGTTCTTCCCAAAAATAAGAACTCGCTCTCCGATTTTCTTTTTCATCCTGCTTAAAAGTACGCTTTCCTTCTTTTCTGAAGATTAAAATATATTCGTGCTCCAGCGTTACGTAGGCGCTCGGCGGCAACATGCCGGAACCCATAAATTTATTGGGAGCATTCGTTTGTTTCCTCCACAAAATATTCGGCAAATTTTGAAATCCCAGACCTACTAAAGCTGTTATAATTCGGGCATGATTTGAATAAAGCTGAAAATCTTTACCAATTTTTCGCGTTGCATCGCCCACATTTATACAAACCAATCCTCCCGGTTTTAAAACCCGGTAGAGTTCTTTCCATATTTTATCGAGCTCATTGTGCATTAACTCGAATGCTTGTGGGCCTTCATTCTCTGCTAAAGCAAGGCTAATGTTTGCATTCATATTGACAAATATTTCATCCCACATTTCAATCATTGGATAGGGCGGAGAGGTAACAACCAAGCCAACCGAATTATTTCTCAACTCCATGTTTTCAGCATTTTCAAACATTATTTCATGCGCTGTTCTCATAATTCCTGCGATTATAGATTTTTGCCCGATGATTAATCCCAAAATATATTATATCTGACAAACAATCGACGTTTTCTCCCAAAACCCGTATATTTCCACGCTATTTAAAATTAAATGTTTTGTTTTGAAAATTGGCCCAATAGATTTAGGAAATAAACCCCTGCTGCTGGCTCCCATGGAGGATGTCACCGATTCGCCTTTCCGATATATGTGTCGAAGTCGTGGAGCCAGCATTGTTTATACGGAATTTATCAGCTCGGAAGCCATTATCCGCGATGCCGACAGCGCGATGCACAAAATGGATTTTGATGAAGAGGAACGGCCGTTCGGCGTGCAAATTTTCGGCGGTCGTGAGGAAGCCATGGAAGGGGCTGCAAAAATAGCTGAAGCCAACAACCCTGATGTAGTAGATATTAATTTTGGCTGCCCGGTCTATAAAATTGTCAAAAAAGGAGCCGGGGCCGGATGCCTTAAAGATCTGGACCTGATGGAGCGCATGGCCGGCTCGGTGGTGGATGCCGTGGAATCAAAACCGGTGACGGTTAAAACACGCCTCGGCTGGGATGACGGCACCATTCGCATTCAAGAGGTGGCGCTGATGCTGCAAAGACTGGGCGTTAAAGCGCTGACAGTACACGCGCGCACCCGCTGCCAAAAGTATAAGGGGGATGCCCGCTGGGAATGGCTCAAAAAATTAAAAAATACCCCCGGACTCGAAATTCCCATCATTGGCAATGGTGATGTAACAACTCCGCAAGATGCCAAACGCATGTTCGATGAAACGGGTGTGGACGGGGTGATGGTGGGCCGCGGCGCTATCGGGAATCCCTGGTTTTTTGAACGAACGCGCCATTTTCTGGAAACCGGCGAAATGCTGCCGGAGCCTACGGTAAAGGAACGGCTGGAACTCTGCGCTGAGCAGCTACGGCGGTCAGTCGATCATCACGGCGAACGCTACGGCGTCATCATTATGAAGAAACATTACGGGCAATATTTAAAAGGCATTCGTAACAGCCGTCAGCTACGAGCTAATATCATGGAGCATAAAACAATGCAGCCCATTCTTGACCTGCTGCTCAATTTTAAAGAAGAAGAGTTATTTGCCGTGGCCTAAGCGGTGAAACCTTGTGAGACCACGTCCCGTATCCCAAGAGGAATATTTGGCAGCCCGGCCGTTAACGGTGGGGCTACCAATACAAAGCCAATTTTATGTATAACTTATGTGGTCTCGATTGCTGCGCATCTTTTCAACTGCATTGAATGCCTGGCGCTTTTCTTCTAATCCGATGAGCTTTATACTCGGGCTCATCTCCATTCTTATAGTGCCCTACCTGATCTATCTTTTCTGGGGCAGCCTAATCTTATTTGTTCTGCTTGGCTTGGGTGCCTGGTTGATCTACCGATGGTTTAAAAAGAGATCAAACGCCCGGTACCGTTAAAATATATCATCCAGCTTAAGCTGAACGCCCACCGAAAAATAAAATCGCTCGTAATTGAAGGCCGGCTGTGCACCTGCATTTCTGGTAAGTCCACCCTGCCATTCCACTCGAACACTCTTAAAAGCAAAGCCCGAAAATAGAGCAGGCTCGAAGAACAAGGCGCTGGTTTTATCCGACATTTGTAATTCGGTAACCTCCCCGCGTGCAAAAAAATCGTGGAATGACACATAGCTTAATTTGGGCGAAAAACCGATAAAGAATACTTCCGAAATAACAGCGATATTTGATTGTAGCGAAAATTTGGAGTAGCGACCCTTGGCAAAATTTTCGCTCGAAGATTCTTCACCTCCGCTGTTTCGCAGTTCTTCACCTTCACCCAGCCCCACACTTCCTAAAAATTCTAATTTTACTTCCGGCTCGGAAGGAGATCTGCTATCCAAAAAACTTTCGGCTTTGGTTGCAGGAGAATCGTTCAAATTGAGATAGTAAACGAGGGACAACTCCCCGTACTTATGCTTTTGGAAATCATTCTGTTGCTCAAAATTACGAGACATGTAGTTAGCACTGCCTGCTATGCCAAAACGATCACTAAAAGCATAAGCCGTATGCACATCGGTACCATTGCTGGAGGTATATGCCGCGGCGTTTATGTTCCCTTTTTCTTCCAATAATGGCGTAGGGTGAGAAATGGGTACATAAACATCTGCGGTGCAGGCCTGCACCCACAATACAGCACAGAATATCCACAATTGTTTTATCCTTGCAGCCACTACTAAATTAGCTTATTAATTTATTTAAAGAGGCCTTTGAAATACTACCTAAAAAGTCTTCGACTACATTCGCCCGATGAAATAATCGAGGTTCATTGCGCTCAGACTGACATCATATTGAGCGCAGCGAAGCGAAGTCGAAATAGACGTAGGTAATGCAAAGGCCTCTCAAAGACTATAACATTGATTTGTAATAAGCAAGTAAGCCCGCGGCTAACGCCAAAATTTATGTCTCCTCATCTACGAACAATACGCCGCGAATGAGGTCTTTGCTGTCGGCGCGTCCGCCAAGTGAGCCCGCCAACACACCAAGCGCAGCAACAAACAGACTCAACTTTAAGTGATCAAGAATGCGAATGGCCGGATCCACCGTGGGCCAGGTCTCCATAAGCTTGCGGGGAAATATGGTAACGGTGCCCAGATATGAAAGTCCCATAAAAAGGGTGAAGAGAAGCAGCATCGTTAGAAATAAACTTATCACAGTGGCTGCACCGGTAACGGCGGTGGACTCAGCCAATACGCGTCCGCGACTGAGCATACCGCTAAAGGCAAACGCCCGATAAAGTACGGCTGTAGCGGTAACCACAGCCACTGCAGAAAACAGTATAATTTGGTACAGTTCAACCGTACTGCCCACATCCCACACCTCAGCACTGAAAAACATGACGATCATGACCGAAAGCGCCGCCGTGATCATGGTCGGAAGACGCGTGATGAGCTGAAAGGGGTTGGCGCGTATCACCGCACGGGCAATGCTACGCCAATCACGAAAGAATGTACGGATCGCAAATAACCAGTGGTTTTTATTACTGGTTCGCTCCCGGGCCTCTCGCGGGAGGGCTTGTTTCATCTGTTTGCGCTGCGCGTCGGTAAGTTTTTCCATAACCGCAAGCTCTTCAACGCTTGCAAAGTCGTACATAACATTAGTGTTATCCTGGCTGTGTGATAAGTTTAGCAGGTGGCCGAAACTGTGGAAGAGCAATGCGGACAAATGCCGAACAGAGAGCGCTTCGTTATTCTCGTCACCCCAAAACGCAGGATTGAGCCTCTTCGTGGATACAACCGCCACGTTTGTTAACTGGCTTGGGAGTGCAAGTGTGTACGAAAATGTTTGTGAGGAGAGGTCCACCTCGGTGACAATAAGTAGAAAGTGAATGTCGCGCTCCAGTTTCTCGGCCATGCCTATCTGAAGAAAGTCGAGCGGGGAATACCCACCGGCCGCCGGCCTTAGGTGCGGCCCTTCAAAAGCAAGCAGCTCCACCCGCACCCCAAGTGCACCGGTAAGGGTCTCTTTAAACGCATTCGTCGCTTGTGCTACCTGCCGCTGGAAACGCTCGGAGTGTTTGGCTTCAACATCCATCGTCATAACGCCCACTACATATTCTTTGGAAGAGGCGGAAGCAGATTGTGATGATGAAGCCGATGCGATTGTATGATTTTTAGTCATAAGACAGTAAATCTGTTTTTGAGCAAGTACAGCAGCAACTTAAGCTTTCCCTTCTTTTTCAGAACGGGCTTCGGGTTCGAGCTGCGTCATTTGAACGGGAATAGGTTTGCTTTCTGATCCGGCATAGAGCGAAACGTGCGGAAATGGAATTTCAATACCTTCTTTGTTAAATCGACTTTTCACTTCTTCCTGAATAGTATCCTTGAGCAAAAGCCAATCATCCACCGGGGCCCAAATCCTAAAATCAAGATCGATGGACGAGCTGCCAAACATTTCAAAAATAACCTGCGGCTCAGGTTCACTTAATGAATACTCATTCTTTTCGGCTACCTCTAAAAGCAAGCTACGCACTTTTTCCACATTTTCTTTGTAGGCTACCGAAATCTTGGCACTAAACCGCCGGATGGGAAAACGGGTTAAGTTTATTACCTCTGTTTTTATAATGGTTTCGTTGGGAATGCGCACAAATTTATTATCAAAGGTACGCAGCTTTACCGAAAGCACATCTATGGACATCACAAAGCCGGTAGTGGTGCCCACAGTAATGATATCATCCACCTTAAAAGGCTGTTCGGCAATCAAAAATAGTCCACTTATAATATTGGAAACGCTCGTTTGTGATGCAAAACCCAGCGCAATACCTACAATACCGGCCCCGGCCAGCAGCGGAGCCAAACTGATACCCAGCTGACCCATTACCGTTACAATCATGATGATGATGCCCGAATAGAAAATCACTTTCCCGGCCAGCATACCGTAATGCGGGGCATATTTTTTTGTAAAAAAAGACCGCGCCCAGCCACGCAGTAGAAATAATCCGGGAACGGTGATGGCAATGATCAGTGCTATTCGTAGCACTTGATGCACCGTTTCTTCAGAAAAGTAATTATAGATATTTAACAATTCCATGATGATTGAAAATTAATGCCCAAGCAGATTTAAATCTCGAAAAAATCGTTTAAACGTTCGTGTAGCCAGACTCACCTTAATTTTTTTGCGCGGCTGGGTGAGTAAATTTTTCCTGCTCATTCCTTTAGGCAGCTTGCCCGTCATAATAACCTCACTGTGTGAGTCTCCGCCCTGATATAAAATCTCGGTCTCATCAGCCCAAAGATCACTTGCATGCTCAAACATACTCAGCCGTTCAACCCGAAAGCAGAAACGCTCAAAATTAAGCTCACCTTCCGATTTATTAGTGATGGAAATGGGGCAGCTTACCAAGTACGGTTTCTGTTCTACCCGGGCAAGATCCCGGCGCGCTTTTGTAGTAGCATGATAACATAATTCGCCCTCAACCGGGCTGCCAAACCATGTACGGGATAATTTGATTGTAGGCAGCTCAACAAGAACGTAATTATTCTTTGAAAGACAAATGCGCACCCAAACGGGAATACGGGTAAAAATCTGAATGTGCGTTTGTGGGCTCACCTTCAGCTCGTATTCCGAATGCACCATAAGCGGCATATCGGGAAATACGGGAAGTATTTTTAGGCTTCCCGAACCCAGCTTGTGGGCCCAGCGAGACCAGTCATGATTTTTAGGCGGGGCGTCCGCTTTTGGTTTTTTCTCAAAATTATCACTGTACCCGTGCGCAATCCATACTTCTTTGTTATGATATTTGAGCCACAAATGCAGATTGCCTAATGTAAAATAGCGTACGGCTCCATCCTCAATGGAAACATCACCCCAAATTTGCTGATCCATAATAAAATCGCTCCTCCTTTAAATTAATCAACGCCTTTAGTTATGCCCGCAATATATCCATTTCCATAAAAAGGCGCAGCACCTCGGGCACAGCAATACTGCCATCTTCTTGCTGATATGTTTCCAGAATGGCTGCAACTACCCGCGGTAGTGCCAATCCCGAACCGTTGAGTGTGTGCAGGGTCTCAGTATTTCCATTCTCATTGCGAAACCGCAGCTGCATGCGGCGAGCCTGGTAGCCGCCAAAATTTGAGCACGAACTTACCTCAAGCCAGCGCTGCTGGCCCGGACTCCAAACTTCTAAATCATACTTTTTGGCCTGGGTGAACCCCATATCACCGGTGCACATTAGGAGTGTCCGGTACGGAAGGTTTAGCGCCTCCAAGAGTGATTCTGCATAATCGCGCAGACTTTCCAATTCATCAAATGCCGTCTTGGGATGTACCATCTTGACCAGCTCTACCTTGTCGAACTGATGCAGGCGATTCAACCCGCGCACATCTTTGCCATACGAGCCGGCTTCACGCCGCCAGCAAGGCGTATATGCTACATATTTTAGCGGTAGATTTTCGGGGTCAATAATTTCATCTCGGTGAAAATTGGTTACCGGCACCTCGGCGGTGGGAATGGCAAAAAACTCATCCCGCGGTACCTCGTACATCATATCCTCTTTATCGGGAATTTGCCCCGTACCGCGCGCCGAATCTTCATTAATAAAATACGGAGCCTGCATTTCGGTATATCCATTTTTAGTAGCTTCATTTAAAAAATAATTGATCAAAGCACGCTGCAATTTCGCAACCGGTCCCAAATAAAAAGGGAATCCGGCCCCTGTCACTTTTGAACCACGTTCAAAGTCAATCCAGCCCTGTTTTTCTACTAAATCCCAATGCGGGCGGCGCCAATCTTCACGCGCTGGCTCGCCCCAACTCTTATGCATTTTGTTATCATTTTCGGATTCTCCAACCGGTACTGATTCGTGCGGAACATTGGGGATATTGAGCAGCATTTCATCACGCTTATTTTTTATTTTGCGCAAGTCTTCTTCAAGATCTTTGATCTGCTTTTTAAGTTTACTGGTATCCCGGATGATTTCCTGAGCTTCATCTTCCTTGCCCTGCCCCATGAGTTTACCAATTTTCTTGGCCTTCACATTGCTTTCGTTACGCAAATCATCCGTCTTTTGCACCAGCGAACGCCATTGCTTATCGGTGCTTAATACCTCCTCAACGATGTTGGTATTCTTCTCTCCTTTCTGGCGCATTCCCCGCTTTACTGCATCGGCGTTGGTGCGAATAAAATCTATATCCAGCATAATAATATTAAATAGTTAATTGCATGAATGTCCGCTAAAGATACAAGAGTTTGGTAAAGGTTGGAACCCATTTTAAAAATTGAGATTCTTAAAATAAATCATAAAAAATATGTGCATAATGATAAATTTCTGTTGAACTCCTAATTAATTAAACCTATTTTCCTTAATTCATAGAAAATTAAAGCAAAGTATATTATGGCTCAAAATTTAGACAAAATAGATCTGCTCATATTAAATCACCTGCAAAAAAAGGGACGTGCACAGCGGAATAAGCTGGCAGAAATTGTGGATTTATCCGTACCTTCTGTTTCTGAACGTATGCGTAAACTTGAAGAAAAAGACCTTATTCAGGGATACCACGCCGAATTGGATTCGAAGCAATTTAATTTTGATATCACCGCATTTGTATTTGTTGAGGTAGATGGTTCAGACAATTATAAATCATTTGTAGAAAATGCCACTAATGAATCTGAAGTTTTAGAATGTCATTCTATAACCGGAGATGGTTCTCATATCTTAAAAATACGAACAGAAAATACCGAATCGTTTGAGAAGCTTCTTTCTGAAATTCAATCCTGGAAGGGCGTCAGCAAATCACGCTCAAATATTGTTTTAAGCAGTTTTAAGGAAACCCACAACATTCCTATTGACAAGACTATCCATCCTAAAAAATAACCCGCATTTTTGTTCAAGGATTTTTGTGGGGCGAATATTAGCAACGCTGTTTTTTTTGCTCGTTTTTTCATCGAACGGTCTTGCCCAACGATCCTTTGGCGTGGTTTGGGAGGTTCCTTCCGAACCGGAAGTCATCCGGCAGCAACTTCGTGAATTTAAAGAATTGGGCATTACATACATCGAGGTTAATGAGCCAATAACACCTACTAACTGGCAAATAATTTCGGGATATGAATTCAATATTTTTGCCCGGCTGCCGATCTATTTTCCGGTGGCACAGTCTTTTACAGAAAATAATTCCGCTAAAAAAAATGCCTTAAAGCAGCTAATTGGAGAATATGCTACTCAACGGTCTATTAAAGCCATCGGCTTATTCTCTTACGGTCATACCAGCAATCCCGCCTTCCGAGATACCCTCTCAACAGTCATTGAAGAAGTAAGATCCGTTTATTCCGGCCCGCTCTATTATCATTCGGCGAAACCGGAACCGGATGTTGTACAAGATTATTTCAGCTTCAAAATTCAACGTATTTCAAACGCTACTTTTTCTCACAATTCCACTACGGGCGGTTTCTTTTATCAACCTGATGAACCGAATAGATGGAAATTAAAACAGCTCAAAACCTTTTTAAACAATACCGCAACGCAAGCAGATATTCCCATTTTTTTTGAAGCTTCATGGCTAAAATCCATGCTGCAGCAGCATCCCGGCTTTGGCAACACCTTGCGCTTGTATGCAACAACACAAAATCCTGTATTTGCGCTACCCAACCAGCAGGGAGAGCAATTTTACGGCCATAATTCAGTGATAGCAGCACTCATTATAGCCTGGTTTATTTTTGCTTTGACCTACTACATCAGCCCGGTGTACCGAAAGGCTCTTGTTCGATATTTTACGGGCCACACCTTTTATATTGATGATGTTTTAAAACGACATGTCCGCACGTTTTTGCCCGGTATTTCATTGTTTATACAGCACGCTTTAGCCGGCGGAATCGTCATGTATTGTTTCTTTTATACCGGCTTTTCTTCACTTGGAGCGGAAACTTTATTCTATCATTTTCCCTTTTTGTCGTTTTTTAATGCAGGGGCTAATTCCATCCTCATTCTGGGGTTTACGGTAACGCTTGCCATAGAAATAATCTGCATCATTTGGCTTTGGCTTGCCCTTCCTTCCATCAACTATTTGTATCAGGTTTTTAACCTTTACCCGTGGTCGTTACAGATAAATGTGCCGCTTGCTACCATAACGCTTGTACTTTTTTTAACCGGAATGCACTGGTTCTTTATTTTTAGTACGGCCGCTATTTTCTTGCTCATATTCATCGCCTCATTCTTTATTACTTCCATGGATGGCATACGATACGCAAACGCAGCTAAATTCAAATATCTGGCCGCGAGCGCGGGGCTCTACACAGTGGTTATTCTTGGGGTGATAATCTGGATAAGCCTGTCCGATAAATTAATAAATATCATAGATTTAGCCGCCTCATTGCCTATGTAATTTGCTTGCGCAGACGGGCAACCGGAATATTCAGTTTTTCTCTGTACTTGCTAACCGTACGCCGTGCAAGCTCGTAGCCGCGTTCGTTTAGCTTTTCGGTTATTACTTTGTCGCTTAAAGGCCCGGCCTTGTCTTCATTATTTACAATTTGGCGTACCGCATTTTTGACTTCCCGGCTGGAAACTTCTTCTCCGTCTTTTGTCTGAATACCCTCACTGAAAAAATATTTAAGCTCAAAAACTCCAAAATTAGTCTGCACATATTTACCGTTCACTACCCGGGAAATTGTAGAAATGTCGAGGTTAATACGTTCGGCTATATCTTTAAGAATCATTGGTTTAAGACCTTCACCGGTTTTGAAAAAATTTTCCTGAAGGGCCACTATCGTCTGCATGGTATTCATCAACGTATTCTGGCGCTGCTGAATGGAGTTAATAAACCACTGGGCTGATTCAACTTTATTTTTTATAAAACTTTTAGTCTCTTTAGTCTTGCTGTCGCTACCATCTTTATTTTTCAAATTATTCCACATTTCTTTGTAGCGTGGTGATATTTTGAGTGGCGGCACGTTTTGATTATTGAGCGTAATTACAAAGTCGCCCTCTCCACTTTTTTCTCCGTTGGTAAATTCTTTGTAGGTGACTTCAAAATCAGGTTCAATATAATTTTTGGTGTCATCCACCTCATTTCCCGTGCCGCCGGGTTTAGGGTCCAGCCCCTGGATGCATTTAAATGCGGCCTGCAGCTGGTCGTCTTCTACATCGAGCTTCGTCTTCAGTTTTTTGAAATGCTTCTTTTGGAAGGCCTCCCATTGCTGGGTGATGATTTCGAGAGCAAGCTGCTGTGCTGTGGTTTTATCGTCCACCAATTTAAGCTGCATCTGCAGACAGTCTTGCAAATTTTTAGAAGCGATGCCCGGCGGATCAAGCCGCTGAATTTGGCGACGAACTTTTTCCACGGTTTCTGCATCGGTAAGTACGCTGTGATTAAAAGCAATATTATCGACTACGGCTTCTATTTCGCGCCGAAAATACCCGTCTTCATCCAGCGAACCCAAAATCTGCACGGCAATAAGTTTTTCATCCTCATTAAAATTGAGCAATGATACTTGTTGCTCCAGCTCTTCAAGCAGCGATTCATGATAGGGATTCGGTAAATCGCGCCAATGGTCCCCGCCCGATGAGCTGCCCCCGTATCCTCCGCTGTAATCGTTGCCGTCGTACTCTGTGTTATTCATGAACTCATCCCAGTCCACCTCTTCATTCTCATCAACCGGGTCCACCTCATCATCTGACTGTTCCCATTCCTCAACACGAGGTTCATCAGCTTGCTCAAGCTGATCATCATGGCGAGCTTCCTCAAGCACCAGATTCATTTCAATCTCTTCTTTAATGCGCTGTTCGAGCGCAATGGTAGGCAACTGCAGCAGCTTGATATACTGAATCTGCTGGGGGGACAGATGCTGCTTTTGCACCTGCTCTTGGTTCATCTGTTGATTTTGACTGCTTTTAAGCATACTTACCAATCATTATTTATAACAAAATACTCACACGGGAACGCAATATCAGGATTCTGCCGTTTAATTTTATATCATAAATCAAGATACTATTAAAAGAATAAATCAAAAAACCCTTGGCGGTCAGCCGCAAATTTTGCTACCGTTTTTCAATCCAAAAAATAACTATGAAATATACGATCTTCTTTGCTACTCTCATTTTCAGTTTCCTCAATCTTGAAGCTTTTGCCCAACAACCCACACCCAACAAAGAGCAAACGTCGCAAGGTCTGCTGACTATTCAACCCATACAACACGGCACGCTGGTACTCGAAAGAAATGGTAAAACCGTGTATGTTGATCCCGTTGGCGGGGCCAAAGCTTTTGAAGGACTTAACAAGCCTGACCTCATTCTTATCACCCATATTCACGGCGATCATCTCAGTGTAGAAACGCTAAACACGCTGGATACCGAAGATGCGACCTTCATCACCCCGCAATCGGTGGCCAATAAATTGCCCCAAAAATTTACCTCTCAAACTACCGTGCTCGGCAACGGAGAAGAAACTACGCATTCCGGCATTGATGTGAAAGCTGTGGCTATGTATAACCTTCCGCCAAGCGAGGATGCCCATCACCCCAAAGGCCGCGGAAACGGATATGTGATAAGCGACCCTTCCGGTAAAATTTATATCTCCGGAGACACCGAGGCGACGCCCGAAATGCGGGCACTCAAAAATATAGATATTGCTTTTGTGTGTATGAACCTGCCGTACACCATGGACGTGCAACAAGCCGCCAACGCTGTTCTCGACTTTGCCCCGCGCATTGTGTATCCCTACCACTACCGCGGCCAGAATGTGCAGACGTTCAAAAAAATTGTGAATGTACAGAATGATGCCATCGATGTACGGCTCTTAAACTGGTATGAAAATTAGTTGCCGACCAAAACCAAATGCGTGTGGAATTTGTCAAATTTTAGTATGTTGGGTGTAATCTAAATGGAGTTTTAAAAGCATTGAAATGCTAAATGTCATTGCGAACGCAGTGCGGCAATCCCCTCCCCAAAATTGTGTGAATGGAGATTGCTTCGCAGGCTCGCAATGACAGATCAGGGTTAGATGGGTATTTCAATGCCTCTACTAATAAATTTGATTAATTATTTTTGACAGAAAACGAACAAACCTCACAAAGCAAAGTCATTTTAATTACAACCGCCGTCCTTATTGCCGGACTGGTGGGCGCTTATTTTGTGATTCCCGGCTATCAATCATTTATTGATGAGGCATGGCGAATTCTAACCAGCGGTGATGATGAGAAAATTGCCCAATGGGTAGAGCAATTTGGTTTTTGGGGGCCGGTTTTAATTATCTTTACCATGACCGCGCAGATGTTTCTTTTTATCGTAAATGCAACGTTGCTGGTTTTGGTATCGATTTTAGCATATGGGCCGTTCTGGGGATCACTGCTGGCTTTATTAAGCATTTGTGTGGCTTCAACCGTGGGATATTTTATTGGGCAGGCTTTGGGACGGCAGGCCGTGCACAAACTAATCGGAGAAAAAACCGAAAGGAAAATTTCAGGCTTTATGGACAGTTACGGTATGGGAGCGGTGGCCATTGCACGGTTCTCTCCCTTCCTGTCGAATGATGCCATCAGCTTTGTAGCCGGCATTCTAAAGATGAGCTACTGGAAGTTTATGGGTGCTACCCTGGCGGGCATCACTCCGCTTATCATACTTATTGCTTGGCTCTCAGAAAGTATGGACCGCCTGGAAACAGGCCTCATCTGGATTTCGGCCATCAGCCTTGCAGCATTTATCGGTTATATAGTGTATGACAAATACTTTAGCGGTGATTCAGATACTGATTAACGCAGCTCAAAATTTTTGCCCGCTGTCTGACGGACGCAATCATGATTTCTAACTGCGGAAATGTTAAAATGTTTTTTAGCCTTTTAAATTCATTATATATAATTTAGATTGGTTTAAGGCTATTTTATTCCATAAATAAGCAATCAACATTATGATAGAAACACAAATTAAAGATAACCTCGTGGATAAAATTAGGAAAATCGAAGACCCCAAAATAATTCGCGAGATATATCGTCTGTTAGAAATCGATACGGATGAAGATATTTATAAAACGAATGATGCCCAGAAAAAAGCTATAAATACCGCTTTGTCAGAAATTAAAGATGGTAAAACTTTAACTGAACAAGAAGTAAATGAACAAACTACAGAATGGCTCAACAAAAAAAAGTAGTTTGGAGTGAAAGAGCACAAAAAGAAAAGTTAAAAATACTGGACTTTTGGATACAGCAAAATAAATCCACTTCTTATTCTGAAAAGCTTAACAGCGTAATTGAAGAAACGTTAGAATTGCTAAAAAACCATCCTGAAATTGGTAGAAAGACTGATATAGGTGAAGATATAAGAATGAAGTTTATCGGAAATTATGAAGTTTTTTATCAATTAACTAAAGAGACCATTTATATACTCTCTATTTGGAACACTCGAAGAAATCCCAGTGATTTTAAGCTGTAATATTTAAACCAACTCAAAATTTTTGCCCGCTGTTTGCCGGACGCAGTCTTGCATCTCCAGTTCCAAAAGCTTTGCCAAGAGCTGATGGGAAGATTCTTCAAGTGAGTCACTTAAGTCATCAATGTGCATGGGATTTTTCTCAAGCAGCTTACAAATGGCTATAGACTGTTCATCCAAATCCACACTTTTCCAATTTTTTTGACGGCTTGATTCAGTTTCCTGCTGCCCAGAATTACCAACTGTCTGATAGTTGGGAAGCTCTTCCAAAATATCATCCACCGATTGAACCAACTTGCCGGCGGCCCGTTTGATAAGATGATTACAGCCCACGCCATTCACATTATCCAGCGAATGCGGCACCACAAATACTTCCCGGTTCTGCATCAGCGCGGATTGCGCGGTAATCATACTCCCGCCCTTCAAGCCCGATTCCACCACCAGCGTGCCCAGCGTAAGGCCACTCACAATACGGTTACGTTCCGGAAAATTACCGGCATCCGGCGGGGTGCCCGGTCTGTATTCTGTGATAAGAGCCCCTCCCTGTTCGATAATTTCTGCGGCTAAACCGGCATTTTTCTGTGGATAGATTACGTCAATACCCGAGCCAAGAACCGCAACCGTGGTACCCTCAACATCAACCGTGGCTTTATGCGCAGCCGCATCTACACCATACGCCAGTCCACTTACAATCGTTAGATCATGTTTTGCAAGTTGTCCGCTAAATTCCGTTGCCCGTTTTATTCCATAATCGGTAGCGCGGCGGGTACCCACTACGGCCAGCCCGGCGGTATCCAATGCATTAATATTTCCTTTCACCCACAGCAAAATAGGCGGATCATATATTTCGCGCAGCAGCCCGGGATAAACATCATCATAAAAGGAGATTATTTGGGCTCCATTTTTTTGGGTTTGGGCAAGCACACGATCAACCGTTGCCCAATCTTCAAATTCTAAAATGGCTCGTGCAATGGCTGGACCAATGCCGTCCGCGGTTTCGAGTTCAGCTGAGGAGAGGGTAAAAATTTCGGCGGGGTGATCCACTTTTTGCAGCAACAGGCGGATGCGCTGCGCTCCAAGTTGATGAACGGTACGTAAGGCAATCAGCGCCTCAACCCGGTTTTTCGATTTGTCAGTCGACAGCTTCAACGGCTTGTAATTGTTCCCAAATTTTTTCTTTTAACACATCCATGTTGTGCCCGGTGGCCGCTGATATCTGCACAGTAGGTATATCGAGATCCACCGGTTCATCCAGTTCAAAATTTTCCTGTAAGTCCATTTTGGTTACCGCCAAAATACGTGGTTTATCAAGCAGATCTTTCCGGTATGATTTCAACTCCTTCAGCAGCGCATTATACTCGTATTCAATATCTTGTTGGGAGCTCACCATAAAAAGCAGCACGTTATTGCGCTCAATGTGGCGCAAAAACTGGATACCCAATCCGCGACCTTCATGCGCATCTTCAATGATGCCCGGGATGTCAGCCATTACAAAGGTGCGGTGATCGGCCAACGTAATAACTCCCAAATTAGGTTTGAGGGTTGTAAAAGGATACGAATCTATCTTGGGTTTAGCTCCGCTTATGGCAGAAAGCAACGTACTTTTCCCGGCATTGGGAAACCCCACAAGCCCAATATCGGCCAATAGTTTAAGTTCAATTTCAATGGTGCGCTCTTCGCCCTCTTTCCCATCTTGTGCGTGGCGGGGCGTCTGATTGGTTGAACTTCTAAAATGCCAATTTCCCAATCCGCCTTTACCGCCCTCGGCTATGCGTATTTCCTGCTCGTGCTCCGAAATTTCTCCCAGGCGTTCTTCGGTATCAGCTTCAAAAATTACGGTGCCGAGCGGAGCTTCCAGAATGCGGTCGTCTCCCCCTTTGCCTTTGCGTTTGCTTGCGCCGCCGTTTTCTCCATCTTTAGCATTTACATATTTTTGATAACGCAGATCAAGCAGCGTATTTAACTGCTCATTCCCTTTTAAAATAACATCCCCGCCATCGCCGCCGTCGCCACCGTCAGGGCCGCCTTTAGCTTCGTATTTTTCTCGTCGAAAATGCACCCGACCGGCACCGCCGCTGCCGGCTGTCACATAAATTTTGGCGTAATCAGCAAATCGCATGAACTAAAAATTATAAATGTTCTGTGATAAAGTCATTAAGCATTCGGTACAAGTGCCGGCGCGTGTTGCCGCCGTAAATACCGTGATTTCGATTGGGATAGTACATGCTCCGGAACGCTACATTATTGGCCACCAGCGCGTTAACCCACTCCATCGAATTCTGAAAGTGTACGTTATCATCACCCGTACCATGTACCAGTAGATAATCGCCATTTATTTTATCCGCATAATTAATTGGTGATCCCTTTTTGTAGCCCTCCGGATTCATCTGCGGGGTCTGCATAAAACGCTCCGTGTAAATCGTATCATAAAAACGCCAGTTGGTAACCGGTGCAACCGAAATGGCCGTTTTAAAAATATCATGGCCTTTTGAAATACCCAGCGCTGCCATGTAACCGCCGTAACTCCAGCCCCAGATGCCCATACGTGTGGCATCAATATAGCTGTGCTTATTTGCCAGGAACTGAGCAGCGGCCATCTGATCTTTTATTTCCAGCTGTCCCAATTTTTTATAGACCTGCTTCTCAAAATCACGACCCCGTGCGCCGGTGCCGCGGTTATCCACACTTACAACAATATAGCCCTGCGCCGTTAAATGTCGGTGCCACATGGCGCGCTGACCTGCAGCAAAACGCTTCGTTACCGTTTGGCTGCCCGGCCCGCCGTACACATAAAAAATCACCCCGTGCTTTTGGGTTGAATCAAAATCGGCCGGTTTAAGCATGTATCCGCTTAAAGTTACATCGGAAAGGCTCAACGAGATAAATTCTTTGGTGGGCATTTTGTAGTCATTAAGCGTCTGCTGCAAGGGCTTATTATCTTCTAAAACCCGCACTTGCCCGCGGCCACTTTTGTGCAGCGTATATTTCGGTGGCGTTCGGGGTGCCGAGTAGGTCTGAATATAGTACCTGAAATCCGGGCTCATATTCACGCTGTACCAGCCGGACTTTGCGCTCAATTTCTGCTCGTTATTTCCGTCAATTCCAATACTGTAAAAATGTTGCTCCAGGGGTGATTCTTTTGTACCGGTGTAATAAATTTTGCCCGAGGCTTTATCATATCCCAAGAAATTCGTGACCTCCCAATTTCCATCGGTAATCTGACGGATAAATTTCCCCTCCATATCATACAAGAAAATGTGGTTGTAACCGTCTTCTTCACTGGTATAAATAAAGCGCTGGCCGCTCTCCAAGAACCGCAGATCATCATTCACATCAATCCAGGTTTCGCTGCGCTCGGTTTTTATAGTGCGCGATTGCCCCGTATTTGCGTTGGCCAACATTAAATCTTGGCGGTTTTGCAGACGGTTCATCCGCCGGATGGACAACATGTCGGGATTCCGGGTCCAATTGATGCGCGGAATATACTGGTCGGTTTTTTCGCCAATATCCATCCAGGTGGTTTCATCTGATTGCAAGTCATAAACGCCCACCTTTACGATTGAATTTTTTTCGCCCGCTTTCGGGTATTTATACTCTACCTGCCCGGGATACAGCGACCCCCATTCGGTGTAGAAAAACTCCTTAACGCGTGATTCATCAAATTTGTAATACGCTATTTTTTGTCCATCGGGCGACCAGTACCACGCCTTGGCAAAACCAAATTCCTCTTCATACACCCAGTCGGTTGAGCCGTTGATGATTTTATTTTTCTCTCCATCATTGGTGATCTGCGTTTCTTTGCCTGTGGCCAGATTCACCAAAAAAAGATTATTGTTCTGCACATAGGCCACTTTGTCTCCCGCAGGCGAAAAGGCCGCATACTGCTGCTTATTCTCAGATTGGGTTAACTTACGGGTTGAATCAGACTTTAAATCATAAATAAAATAATTTTCCTTGGTGCTGCGCCGCCAGATGGACTCGATATCCGTTTTTATCAACAGTTTTTGCTCATCAGAAGAGAACTGGTAATCTTGAATGGTGATGGGTTTACTCCGGCCTTCCACAGAAAGATCAGATGAGGCCACCAATATTTCATGATCACCCGAGGTAATATCATATTTTCGCAGTTCAACGTCCTCATCGGTCTGTTCAATGGCGGTATAATATTGGCCGTTTTGCATCCAATTTACTGACCGAATGCCATCGGGACTGAAGGTACCGTCAAAAATTTTATCGAAGGTAATTTCTTTTTTCGGCTGGGCCTCTACCGGCTGAGGGATGACCCAGCTGATCACAAAAATGAGTAATAGTAGTTTTTTCATAAGTAGTGATGGTTTAAAAGAACATCAAGATTATTAGTTGAGGAGGTGCTCTCAGTGTTCAAATTTATGGAGCACCAGCTTTAGTAATTTACTGAGCTCTGCTCTCATTTTGGTACGCGGAACAATGAGATCTAAAAATCCTTCTTTAAGCAAATATTCCGACGTTTGAAATCCTTCCGGCAAATCACGGCCAATAGTTTGCCGAATAACCCGCGGACCTGCAAAGCCGATGAGTGCTTCGGGCTCGGCAATATTAAAATCACCCAGCATAGCAAAACTGGCCGTAACGCCGCCGGTAGTGGGGTTGGTCATATATGAAATATACGGAACGCCGGCTTCTTCCAGTTGCGCAAGTTTGGCCGAGGTTTTTGCCATTTGCATAAGGCTGAGCACGCTTTCTTGCATACGCGCACCGCCCGACTGTGAAATAATAATCAACGGTTGCTGCTGCTCTCTGGCACGATCAATGGCCATGCCCAGGCGTTCGCCAACTACCGACCCCATGCTGCCGCCCATGAAATCAAAATCCATGCAGGCAATCACAACATCAAGCTCATTCATTTTGCCCACACCCACGCGGGCCGCATCGGAGTGATTGGTTTTTTGCTGATATTCATCCAGGCGGTCGGAATATTTTTTACGATCTTCAAATCCCAGCGGATCAGTGGGTACAATTTCCTGCCCTATTTCCTCAAATTCTCCGCCATCAAACAAAAAAGAAAAATACTTGTCGCTTCCAATACGGAAGTGATAATCACTCAGCGGATCAACCCATAAATTATCTTCCAACTCGCGGCGGTGCACCGTTTCACCGGTTGTGGGCACTTTTATCCACACGCCTTCCGGCATTTCTTTGCGCTGATCTGTTTGAATGTTTTTGTCTTTACGCTTGAACCAAGCCATATTTTTACGCTTTATTTATTTTTTTATCTTAAACAAAATAATGAATAAGTAGTGAAGGAGAAATGATTTTATTTTTCATACTTACTTTGAGGTATAATATTGGGGATCAAATTGCGCAGGCGAAATTTTGTGAGTGAAATTATTGGCCTTCAGTTGATACAATTCAATAAGCGACGTTGCTGATATTATCTTTTTTGCATGTGTTTTTATGCTACCCCTCACCTTCTTGCTGAAGCGATCAATACCCGTTCCCATCAGACAATCATCATCTTCTAAGGCAGCCTCCAAGGCTGTTATTTCTATGGTATTCACCGCTGATTCCGCACGCAACTGATTATCAATCACGTTAAACTGCTGGTGATACACATGCTTGCGCCGCGCATCAATGATTGCGTGAATGCGAGAGGGCGGCGGCTCTTTTTTGAGAACAGCCCCAGCAAATGATGCTAATGTAGGAATTCCATAGAGCGGAACTTCCGATCCGAAAAGCAACCCTTTGACCCCGCTGGCAGCAATGCGTAAGCCGGTGTACGATCCCGGACCTTCGCTGACCAGCACGGCATCAAGATCATCAACCGAAAATTGATGGACCTTCATCAACGCTTTAATGAAAAGAAAAAGCTTTTCGGAATGCGAACCGCGTGATTGGATGCGTTCCTCAAAAATTTCGCCGGACTCATTTTTAAATGCTACCGAACAAACATCGGTGGCGGTTTCTATAGCTAAAATCATATCAATTTTGATCTCGTTTCGTACCTCCGGTGCAAAACCTATTTTCTCGTTCCCGGCCGGAGGTCAGGAACGAGAAAGACCATCATTTACGAAGAAATTAATTCCCTCAGTATAAAAAACTCGCTTCTAATTGTTGGGAGGAGGTTGTACCTCCGAGCAAAATAAAAAAGCAGACCGCATTTGCTGCCTGGCTCTCCAAAGATACCTAAATTAACTTCGCTTTACTACCCGATGAAGTCAATCATCAGCTCATTGAGCGTTTGGGTGTGGGTATAATTGAGGCCGTGCGGGGCCCCTTCAATCACTTCCAACCGGCTGTCGGTAATCATCTCATCCGAGCGTTGCCCGCTTACTTCCAGCGGCACTACTTGATCTTCGGCACCATGTACAACAAGTACCGGCACGTCTATTTTTTTCAGATCATCCCGGAAATCCGTCTCCGCAAACGCAATGATGCAATCTTGCGTGGCTTTCGGAGAAGCAAAGGAGGCAATGGTCTTATTGTAGTGAACCAGATCCTCACTAATTTTATCGCCACCGAGGTCATCAAAGTTAACAAACTGCTTGCCAAAATCGTCCAGGAAGGCAATGCGATCGCCTTTAACGCCTTCCATAAATCCGTCAATATCTTCCTGTTCAAGTCCGCCATCAGGGTTATCGGACGTTTTCTTCAAATACGGCGGTACCGCGCTTATAAGCATGGCCTTGGATACGCGGTCGGAGCCAAAATGACCCAAGTAGCGTGCTACTTCGCCGCCGCCCATCGAAAAGCCGGCAATGATAGCATCATTGATATCTAAATTGACAAGCAATTCGTGCAGATCGCCCGCCATAGTATCGTAATTGTAACCGGTCCACGGCTTATCGGAATCGCCAAAGCCGCGACGGTCGTACGCAATACAGCGATACCCGGCCTCCGTAAGAGCATTAATTTGGTATTCCCACATGCGTTGGCTCAACGGCCATCCGTGAATCAAAATAACGGGCTGCCCTTCGCCACAATCCTGATAATAAATATTGGTTGGTGTATCTCCTGCTTTACTCTTAATAAATGGCATAAATACGTGGTATTTAATTAAAAATATATGGTAAATAATTTAACATCATATAGAATATGTAGCGTTCATTTCCACGCGCTATCTATCATTCGCTTGAAAATTGTACCCCCATCAGCTCTCTGAAGAATGCGTTTGGAGGAATTTCTGTAGCTCATTTTCCAGCGACTGCTCTTGTTTTTTTGACTCATAAATTTTAGGCTCAGCTACGCGCTCCCGGCAGTCTTGGATGCCGCATCGTTCGCACGATTCATTGACAATGCGCGATGGGATGTTGGGATCATCCAAAAAGTTGACGGCCTTTTTTAGTTTATCATCAATAAGTAAACCCAGGGTAATACAAGAATTTTTTCCTTCGGATATTGCCAGCGGACGGGCCATGGAAATACACAGGTATTCATTTTCCGTGCCGTGGAAACGCGATTTTTGAATATCAATAACCGGTGTACGGTATGTGCCTTCCCTTAACTGTTCTGCTAAATCCTGTAAAATGGTGATGGTTACCCACCGCCGGCAATAATGTTCGTTGCGGTTGATGCGGTGCGGATTATGCAACTGTGAGAGATGCAGCTCTTTAGTAAGCTTAAATTGCTGGGTGCCCGATGGATTGTGAAACCGAAGAAAGAAGAGCTGATCAAGCCCAAAATGATGGGGCAAAATCTGTGTTAAACGGTGAATAAGGGTTTCCGGAGTGGTTGAAAAATAATCCAGTATAGATTGGAGCGATTCCGGTTCCCACTGCTCCTTGCTGAAAAAATCGTTCAACTTTTCAACAAGCAGAACACTGTTAAGCATTACGGCCCCGGAGAAGTAGGAGGCTTTAAAGTTATTAAAAACCTGATCGAATGATTCAATATTAATCCAGGATGATGACAGTGCCCGTTCCTCTAAATTGAGTTTCTGGTAGCCAAGCTCACGGCTCATTACAAACGCTTTCTGGGTATCTTTGAGTCCTTCATTCACATAAAGTTTGGGAGGGCTGCCGGGAACCAGCACAGAACGGAAGGCCCGCAGTTGGGGTTGTTCATCAAATGAGCTTTCCATCACTTCATATTCGTACGCTGTTTCCAGCAATTTTTTTAACTCTCTGTATGGTATGGCAGGGTGATTATTCCAGTTTTGATCAGACAAAAATTGCTGTACCTGCTCTTCAATATCCCCCATGTAATTATCATTCAACTCCTGGTACGACCGCAGCGATGCCAGCAGCAGATGCTCAATCCGCACATCATAATTTCGGGCTACTTCAAACAGGGCATGCATCAGAGCACTGAATCGGGCCGGATCATCGCCCATCATGCCAATAAGATCACTGATCTTTATGCCAAAAAGTTCCAGTGGTATTTCATGCAATGCGTTGCTTTTAAGTAAGTCGGAAAGTTGACCAAGTTGTTTGCCCAGCTTTAGCGATACCATCTCCTCATACTCTACGCCAAGCGCCCCGGCCAAGGCCACAATTTTATCTACCTTGGGGTATTTCTTTCCTTTTTCAATCTCATTGATATAGGAGGCCGACACCCCGGCTTTTTTAGCAAGATGCTGCGTGGAAAACCCTTTGGCTTCACGGTATTGGCGAAGCTTGAGACCAAAGATCGCTTTTAAATTTTCTTCCTGAACCTGAATGGGCATTTTAAACGAATATTAGCTGTTAGTGAAAATTCCTATGCCTAACCTAAGAAAAAATCATCATTCATACAGCTTAAAATGGTGTAGAGGTAGTTTATAAATCTAATTCAGCGAATTATAATATTTAGCGAATATTCGCTTGTAATTTATATTCGTTTTTATTTATTTGTGATGGAACGGGAAATCGCATCTAAATCACTACTAACATGGGAAAAGTAAATACCAAAGAGCGAACCGATACTTCGCTTAAGATAAGTGGAGAAGCTCCGGACACCTCAATACAGAATCTACTAAACAAAGAACTGACCGATTTACTGGTTGAGCTTCATGAAAAATTAGATCCAGAGCGGCAGTCGTTGCTTTGGAGCCGAAAGGTGAAACAGTCAAAATTCAATGAAGGAGAAGCTCCGGAATATCTGAACAAAAATAATGCTGCCGTTGAGGGGGACTGGAACATAAATCCACTGCCTGAAGATTTAAAAAAACGCCGGGTTGAAATTACAGGTCCGGTAAACTCGGCCAAGATGGTCATTAATATGCTGAGCCGAAATAAATCCGGCGATCGCGCTGATATGGCCATGCTCGACTTCGAAGACTCAATGAAACCAAGCTGGCCAAATATTGTGGATGGCTATAACAATGTCATCGGTGCGGTACGGGGCGATCTGCGTTTTAAACAGCCGGCCAAAGGCGACCGCCCCGCTAAAACATACAGCCTCAATCCCGATGATATGCCCGGGGTTATGGTGCGTGTGCGGGGCCTGCACCTGAATGAGCCTAACATTACAATCAACGGCGAACCCCTCTCGGCCGGCCTGCTTGATTTGGCGGTCACCTTTTACCACACAGCTGCCCTGCAGGTTCAAAAGGGACGAACACCCAAATATTACATTCCCAAATGTGAATCATACCAAGAAGCGCGCTGGTGGAACCGCCTGTTTACGGTGCTTGAAGATCGGCTGGACTTTGAAACCGGCACCCTGCGCGCCACCTTTTTGATTGAAACCCTTACGGGTGCCTTTCAAGTAGAAGAAATTCTGTACGAAATCAAAGATCACGCTGCCGGTTTAAATGTGGGTCGCTGGGATAAAATATTCAGCGACATTAAGGTACTGCGATATCACAAAGATCGTATTATGCCCGACCGAAGCACTATTGACATGAGCAAACCCTGGATGGATCAATATGCCAAACGGTTGATTAAAATCTGCCATTCTCGCGGAGCTATGGCCATTGGAGGCATGTCGGCCTTTACGCCCGGCAAAGATGCCGAACTGCGAAAAGAACAAACCGCCAAGGTAAAGGCTGACAAGGAAAATGAATTCAATATTGGTCATGATGGCTGCTGGGTTTCTCACCCTTATTTCATCACCCCAGCTTTAGCCTGTTTTCCGGAACAGAATCAGCTGGAGTGCACCTTGCCAAACCAAGATAAATATCCCGATATCTTGCCGCAGGGCGGTGGCGAGGTTACCGAAGCCGGCGTGCGGACCAACATCCGTGTGGGCATTGCGTACATGCGGGGCTGGAACCAGGATATCGGCTGTGTGGCATGGGATAATCTGATGGAAGATTTAGCCACGATGGAAATTTCACGAGCACAAATATGGCAGTGGATTTATCATGATGTAACCCTAGCGGATGGCCGCAATGTAACGCGCGAACTCGTTGATACCATGCTTGATGAAGAACTCGATAAAATATTAGCCGAGGTTGACGAAACCATGCAGGGGGCGCCGGAAAAACAAATAACAACCATCAAGCAACAGTTTCGGGAAGCACGCGAAGATACAGGAGCAATATTTGTGCTCACCAGCCTGCCGAATTTCCTGAACACTGCAGTCGAAAAAATAAAATCCAACTAAAAATTAACCACCCTATGAAAACAGTTGAACAACTTAAAAATGAATGGGATAACGACGAGCGATGGGAAGGCGTCAAGCGCAATTATGCACCTGAAGAAGTTGTAAAACTTCAAGGGTCCATCGTTCCCGAGCATACACTGGCAAAACTGGGGGTTAAACGCCTTCGCAAGCTGCTGCAAGAGGAAGAATTCGTCTCATCACTGGGCGCCCTGACCGGAAATCAAGCCATGCAACAGGTTAAGGCCGGCTTGAAAGCCATTTATTTGAGCGGTTGGCAGGTAGCTGCCGATGCAAACGTAGCCGGTCAGATGTATCCCGATCAAAGCCTGTATCCAGCTAACAGCGTGCCCAAGCTGGTAAAACGTATCAACCAAACGTTGATGCGGGCTGATCAAATTCACCACATGGAAGGCGACCATTCCACGCACTGGCTGGCTCCCATCATTGCGGATGCCGAGGCCGGATTCGGAGGATCGCTCAACGCATTTGAACTGATGAAAAGCATGATTGAGGCCGGGGCCGCAGGCGTTCATTTCGAAGATCAGCTTGCTTCTGAAAAGAAATGCGGCCACCTGGGTGGAAAAGTATTGGTTCCGACTTGCCAATTCATTGAAACTTTGACAGCCGCGCGGCTTGCAGCTGATGTGCTTAATGTGCCAACCTTAATCATCGCACGCACCGATGCCGACTCAGCCAAATTGCTGACCAGCGACATTGATTCATATGATCATCAGTTTATGAGCGGCGAACGTTCTCCGGAAGGATTCTATCATGTAAAATCCGGGCTGGAGCAGGCTATCAGCCGTGGACTTGCATACGCGCCCTACGCCGATTTAGTCTGGTGGGAAACATCGCGGCCAAATCTGGAAGAAGCACAAATTTTTGCAGATGCAATCCATGAGCAGTATCCCAACCAAATGCTGGCATATAATTGCTCGCCATCTTTTAACTGGAAACAGAATCTCTCGGACAGCGAGATTGCGAACTTCCAGCAAGAAATTGCCGCCATGGGGTACAAATTTCAATTTGTGACACTGGCGGGTTTCCATTCCTTAAATTACAGCATGTTCAACCTGGCCAACCAGTACCGGGATAAAGGAATGGCTGCATACTCAAAGCTTCAAGAACAGGAGTTTGGAAGCGAGTCGATTGGTTATACCGCTACCAAACATCAACGCGAGGTGGGAACCGGTTACTTTGATGCCGTGAAAAATACCATCAACAGCGGTGAAAGTTCTACGCTGGCACTCACCGGATCAACCGAAGAAGCGCAATTTGCCTGATTTCTTAGACGGGGCACAACAGAAAGCAACAGAAGGGGCAGGAATTTTCCGCTCCTTCTGTTATGATTTATGATTCTATAAGCCAGCTACTGTTGCTCAAGTGTACCCATCGCTCATAAAAATTCAACAGCCGCGGATATACATCAGTGGAAAAGGTTTTACGCGAAATATCAATGTTGAACTGATAGCGCAGCGTATTAGAACCCATATTATATTGCTCAGAAAAGCTGGCGCCGGGCAACTGTATTGTACGGTCATTGGGCACTGCGGGCAATGCCATACCTTCGGACAAAGAAATGTTGTATTGCAGGTTGAGGCGTTCCGGGGCATCGAGGGTTACCGGCAGGTTCCGCTGATTTTCGTCAAATGGATTATTTCTGAGATAGCCCACCACCATGGGCGAAAATTCAAGCCCGTCGGTATAAGACACAGCATAATCTTCAAGCGTAAAATCAGCGGCAAGCCTAATGGGCGCATTATAAGCATGCAGATTTTGGAGTGATGCATTTGAAAGCTCAACCTGCGGGTAGCCGTCCAGCACCGCTTCCTTGATAATTTGTGAAACCGGCGTCCCTTCGGCCTTAAGTTGACGTATTTTTTGGGCCGGATAGCCCACGATATGCGACTGAAGACGCCCCTGCAGATTGCCTTGGCGGTCAAGCGCTGCATCAATATCAACATCAATGGAAAAAAGGCTTCGGTCGGGTTTTAAATCAACCCAACGGTGGCTTTTGGGCCTTATCAGCAACCCCGTTTCGTTAAATGTATTAACCGGAATAAGATTGGGTTGGCTATGCGAAAAGCTGGCATCCATAAAATAGGATGTACCGTTGATTTCGGTATAAATAAGCTGCCCGTTAAATTCAAAAAATGAGGGAAAGGATTGGTTAATCATCCCCGACCCGCGCGTTGATATAAGTACAGGATACGCATCAATTCCCGCACCGTTGAGCATGGCCGCCAGCGTCTGGTTTATGGCCGCCTGATCAACCGGATCACCCCGCAATACCACGCTGTCTTTGACCGAACTGAATGGAGATTTACTGCCCGAAAAACGCGTGTTTTCGTTCACATATCGGAAGATACTATCTTGGGCCGCTTCTTTGCTTGCAAATGCATCACCAATTTCTAGTCCGCGTTTTTTTGCTATTTCGTTGGCGTTTATGAAAGCCAATATTTGCTGCTTACGGCGAAGTTCGGCCACCACATAATTCCAGCTGTTTTCCAGTGTTTGGCGGGGCAAACCAAACGCACTCAGCTGAAATTTTAATTTACCGCGGTAATCATCCAGCGATGATATGTAGGTTTCTTCTCGAACGGCAGGGATATTGCGAGCGCGCCACGTTTCTTTAATAATGGGATCCGGTTGCGGATAGGTAAATACTTTGGGCACGGTACTGCTGCTTAGCTGGGTGATAAAATGATTGATGGTTCCATCAAAATTTTCTGCCGCCCCCGAATACCGCAAATATTTGGGATAGGTGATGGACACTTCAGCCCATTCGGTAGGAACCTGATGGGACAAATAAAAATCGGGCAGTTCTTCAATGTATCGCCGACGAATGGTGTACCGGTACTCAATGA
>Ga0306907_1000177_pt1 | contig 33673 bp, 23 predicted proteins | sample AntRauTorcE11898_FD_190415 | JGI IMG/M metagenome (GOLD analysis project Ga0306907, IMG submission 190415) | Saline lake microbial communities from Rauer Islands, Antarctica - Metagenome Torckler E11 #898 (v2) (version 2) | ecosystem: Environmental > Aquatic > Non-marine Saline and Alkaline >... | reverse complement strand
CAATGGTATCCATGATGCATTACGTAAATTACCGTTAACAAAAAAGAATCTATTTAAAAGGAGCCCCAAGCGCAAATGCCCCCTCAACCTCGGTCCTTCTCCCTCGGGGAGAAGGATGTACCGACAAAAGTCGGTGCAGGATGAGGGCGTGGCATGGCCTATACAAACAGGCTGGAAATGGATAAGGGGCGTAAGTGCTGGTTACATCACAATCCAAAATGATCGGGCAGGATGCCCGATCTACGTAAAGCCATATGTCCCTCGGTCAGCCTGACCGAGTGGACAGGCAGATCAAGATATGTAGAGCGATTTGCTTAATCGCTCCCGGCCGGCTCAACTATGACCCATTTTTTGTGCATCCGGGAATAGATCACACCAGCCGATTAAGCAAATCGGCCTACATTTGTTTTGTCTTTTTATCTCGTTCCGTATCTCCGGTGCGGAACTGGATAGATGCTATAAGTTGTGGCTAACCAGAGGTCAGCCACGAGATATGGTTATAAACTTGCGGCATCGGTGGGTTATTGGCCACAAGCGGACGCTTGCGCCAGTAGAGGGAGAAAAAAATATCTGGAATGGCAGTAAAACGAGATGGAATTGCTTATTCTTTCACTGCGATCACAGAACGAAAAATGTCCGCAGCCCGATCAGAAAAAAAGTGTATTAGTTTCCTTATATTTGATTCAAAGCAAATAACAGAGCAATTAAGAACAGATCTCCATGCCCAAAGAAGCAACAAAATCGTCCCAAAAAGATAAAAATACATCATCCGAGGTTTATGAATCAACCCACAAAATACGCTTTGTAACCTCGGCCAGCCTGTTTGACGGCCACGATGCCAGCATTAACATCATGCGAAGAATCTTGCAAAGTAGCGGAGCCGAGGTCATTCATCTGGGCCACAATCGCTCCGTGCAGGAAATTGTTCATTGTGCCATTCAAGAAGATGTGCAGGGCATCGCCATCAGCTCGTATCAGGGCGGACACATGGAATATTTTAAATACATGATTGATCTGCTTGAGGAAAATGGAGCCGGTCATATTAACGTATATGGCGGGGGCGGCGGTGTTATTGTGGGTGATGAAATTGAGGAGCTGCATGATTACGGTATATCACGCATATTTTCGGTTGAAGACGGCCGCGAAATGGGGCTGCAGGGGATGATCAATTATATGATGGAGCAGTGCGATTATGACACCGGCCAGATTGAAACCGTTGATGCCCAGCGCATCACCGAAAAGAATCATAAAATTATCGGGCGCTGTATTTCTGCTATTGAAAATAATAATGAGAGCATCATACGCTATAAAAAGGATTCTCTGTTTGATGGCGATGGAAATCCGTTGCAAAAATTGACTAACGGGCACCCTGTACCATTGGTGGGCATCACCGGCACCGGGGGCGCGGGGAAAAGCTCGTTAACCGATGAGCTGGTCCGCCGGTTCTTAACAGAATTTGAGGATATAAATATTGCCATCATTTCCATTGATCCCTCCAAAGTGCGTACCGGTGGTGCGTTGCTGGGCGATCGTATTCGCATGAACAGCCTGGACCCGGAGCGCGTGTACATGCGCAGCCTGGCTACGCGGGCGAAAAATAAATCGACCAGTGATGCGGTACGGGGTGCTATTGAAATTTGCAAAACGGCGGGTTTTGATCTGGTGATTGTAGAAACAAGCGGAATAGGGCAGGGGGGCACCGAAATTGTGGACATTACGGATGTTCCTATGTACGTGATGACCAGCGAATATGGCGCGGCCACGCAGCTGGAGAAGATCAACATGCTGGATCTGGCTGATCTGGTGGTGCTCAACAAATTTGAGAAAAAAGGCTCGCTTGATGCTTTGCGTGATGTGCGCAAGCAGATGAAAAGGAATTTGGGTGCGTGGGAAGCAAATCAGGATGATATGCCGGTATATCCCACCATTGCCGCGCAATTTAACGACCGCGGGGTGAGCCACCTTTTTAAAGCACTGGTTGACAAAATTAATGCCCATTATAGCATCAACTGGGAAACGAAAATTTATACCGACCCTGAACCGGCGGAAGATATTCAGGCCCAGGCCATTATTCCCGGCAAACGAGAGCGGTATCTGTCCGAAATTTCGGAGTCTATTCGCGAATATCACGAATGGGCTGAAGATCAAGTTGATGTTGCAAATAAGTTGGACCAGGTTGAAGGAACCATGCAGCAGGCTGAGCGTTGGGATCCGGATGACCGCGAGCAGTTCACCCAAAATTTGGACGAAATGCGGCAACACTGGCTTAGTAATCTCGATGTCCGCTGCAAAACAATTCTGGACGGCTGGGATGAGCTGTACGAAGAGTACCAGCAGGATACGGTTGACGTGCAGATTCGCGACCGCACCTTTGAAAACAAACAGTTTCGGAAAACGCTAAGCGGATTGAAGATTCCGCGGGTGGCACTGCCCAAAACCGAGCACAAAGGGGAACAGCTGAAGTTTGCGCTCAAAGAAAATCTGCCGGGCTATTATCCATTCACGGCTGGTGTTTTTCCGTTTAAGCGTGAAGGCGAAGACCCTACCCGCATGTTTGCCGGGGAAGGTACACCCGAGCGCACGAATAAGCGATTTCATTATTTAAGCGAAGGGATGCCTGCTGCGCGACTTTCTACGGCTTTTGATTCGGTAACGCTCTACGGCGAAGACCCCGATCATCGTCCAGATATTTACGGGAAGGTGGGTAATTCCGGGGTGAGTATTTGTACGCTGGATGATATGAAGAAGCTTTATTCGGGTTTTGAGCTTACCTCTCGAAAAACATCGGTGTCGATGACCATTAACGGTCCGGCGCCCATGATTTTAGCCATGTTTATGAATACTGCTATCGACCAAGAAGTGGAACGATATTTGAAAGAGAATGATAAGTGGGAAAAGGCGCAAAAATCTATCACATTACACTTTGATGACAAGGGCGTTGGGGAGCCTGAATATAACGCTCAACTCCCGGCTACCAATGATTCTTTTGGCCTTGGCTTACTGGGCATTACGGGTGATAAACTTATTGATGAAGAGGTCTATAATTCAATCAAGGAAAAAGCTCTAAATAAAGTCCGCGGAACGGTTCAGGCAGATATACTAAAGGAAGATCAGGCACAGAATACCTGCATCTTCTCCACGGAATTTGCCTTAAAAATGATGGGTGATATTCAGCAGTATTTCACCGATCACAAGGTGCGTAATTATTACTCGGTTTCTATTTCGGGATACCACATTGCCGAAGCAGGAGCGAATCCCATCACCCAGGCCGCTTTTACGCTGGCGAACGGATTTACGTATGTGGAATATTACCTCTCGCGGGGCATGGAAATTGATGATTTTGCGCATAACCTTTCGTTCTTTTTCAGCAACGGCTTGGATCCGGAATATGCGGTAATTGGCCGGGTAGCGCGACGTATCTGGGCGGTGGCCATGCGAGAAAAATACGATGCCAATGAGCGTTCCCAAAAGCTGAAATATCACATTCAAACAAGCGGACGCTCGTTGCATGCGCAGGAAATTCAGTTTAATGACATCCGCACCACGCTGCAAGCGCTGCTGGCTATTTACGATAACTGTAATTCGCTACACACAAATGCATACGACGAAGCCATCACTACGCCCACCGAGGAATCCGTGCGGCGGGCGCTGGCGATTCAGCTGATCATCAACAAAGAAATGGGTACGGCAAAAAATGAGAACATCAATCAGGGTTCGTATTTTATTGATGAATTAACGGATTTGGTTGAAGAGGCTATCATGAAGGAATTTGACCGCCTGACGGAGCGCGGCGGCGTACTCGGGGCCATGGAAAACATGTATCAGCGCGGCAAAATACAGGATGAAAGTCTGCACTACGAATCAAAAAAACACAGCGGCGAAAAGCCGATTATTGGGGTTAATACCTTCATCAACGAAAATGCTGAAAATGAGGAAGAGGAAAAGGAGGTTGATTTAATTCGCTCTACCACTGATGAAAAGGAACAGCAGATTACAAGCCTGAATAAATTTCAGGAGCGCAACAGCGAAGATGCAGAAACGGCGCTTGAGAAGCTCAAGGAAACCGCGCGGAACAACGGGAATCTGTTTGAGGAGCTGATGGAAACCGTTAAAGTAGCTTCACTCGGCCAAATTTCGAAAGCTTTATATGAGGTGGGCGGTCAGTACCGGCGAAATATGTAACCGCAGATTAATCTGATCATTGGATTGCGCTGATTAAAGATTTACTTTCCATTTGCAGCCATCAACCGACCTAATAATTTATTCGCCTCAGCTACTTGCGAGCTGTTCTCATATTCATCAATTACGAGTCGAGCATAGGTTTTCGCATTCTCCATTTCACCGGAATCGTGAAATGCCTTGGCCGCTTCCAAATAGTTATAGGGCGCAGTGGATGGATTTTCATCCCATTCAGCAGCTTTCACATATATTTTGGCTGCTTGTAAGTGATTGCCTACCTCGGTGAGAAGCACACCGTGGAAAGAGAGCGGGGCAACGCCCAAAATACCGGCCGGTGCTTCATAATCTTGCATATAACTGAGCGCTTGCTGGGTATTGCCCAAATTGTACTCCGAAACGGCTGCATAATAATGGGCAAGATTGCCAGCCTGGGTTCTCGAATAATTGTCGGCTATTTGCTGAAAACCAATCGTAAAATCCTCTTCTGAACCGGTCAGGGCGCGTTCATAATCACCCTGGAGGTAAAAAGTTTCGGCCATGCCCATAAGTTGCTGGGCTTCCTGGTTTTGCGATTTTTGATAGTAGTGATAGCCGATTGCAAGAGCAATTGCAAGTAGAACAACGACCGCCGAGCCAATAATCACTTTTTTATGCTCAATATAGAAGTCTCTCGTTTTGGCATAACTGTTAATCAGCGGATCCTGTTCTAATTCTTCTTCTGTAAATTCTTTAGCCATGTCGTTTAAGTATTAATTAATGCGTTCAAACAAAGGGGTCAAAACTATGATAGTTTTGACATTAAGTAAAATTAAAAAGGGTGAAGTTTTGCCTTCGTCAATTGGTAGGTTTGGTCGGTGCGTTTTGCTATATCCTTTTCATGGGTGATGAGTAGCATGCTTACATTATCGAGTTCTCTAAGCTCAAAAAGCATATCCAGCAAGATTTCTGTATTATCCTCGTCAAGGTTGCCGGTGGGTTCATCGGCCAGAATTAAATCTGGTTTATTGATGAGCGCGCGGCCCATGGCTACGCGCTGCTGCTCGCCGCCGGATAGTTCAGCAGGGCGGTGCTCGGCCCGACCGGGAATACCAAATCGTTCGAGCAACTCCATAGCACGCTCTTCGGCATTTTCAGAAGAAGAGCCGTTAATCAGCGCCGGCATCATCACATTTTCAAGGGCCGTAAATTCGGGCAGCAGGTGATGGAATTGAAAAACAAAGCCGAGTTTTTCATTTCTAAAATCAGCAAGTTCATCGTTGTCGAGATCATACATGTGGCGACCATTCCATGATATTCTGCCGGAATCAGGCCGGTCAAGTCCACCTAAAATGTGTAATAAGGTACTTTTACCGCTGCCGCTGGCGCCGACTACGCATAACACCGAACCGCGATCAATGGATAAAGAAACATCATCAAGTATGGTAAGCCGGTCGTTTCCGGATTTGCTGGGAAACGATTTAGTAATATTTTCCCCGGTTAAAATAGAATCGTTTTTATCCATCAAGAGTCGAGCGTGCTGTTGTTTAAATTTGGATACATAAAAGGTTCAATATGCAGGCATTTAAGAGAATTTAAATCAACCACTGATTTAACTGCGCATATATGATTGTTGCCGTCAGCAATTTTATAGCGGTGGGGCGTGCCCAGCGTAAACCGTTTGCGGGAGGTTTCCGCATCCATGCCGAGTACAGAATCAAATGAGCCCGTCATGCCTGCATCGGTGATGTAGCCGGTTCCTTCCGGCAGGATGCGTGCATCATTGGTGGGAATATGCGTATGGGTGCCCACCATTACCGATATTTTTCCATCGAGATGCCAGGCCAACGCCATTTTTTCGGCCGTTGCTTCGGCATGAAAATCAACGAAAACTAAATCTGTTTCCTGTTTTATCTTTTCGAGCGCCCAGTCGGCCGTGGAGAACGGATCATCAATATTTTGCAGAAATGTACGTCCCTGTAAATTTAAAACCCCCACTTTAAGATCTTTTTCGGGCAGCTCATAAATAGTGTAGCCGTAGCCCGGATTGCCGCTGGGGTAATTAAGTGGCCGTAAAATATTGGGGTCGGTCTTCATGTACGAGAAGACTTTATACTTGGCAAAAGAATGATTACCGCCGGTAATGACGTGAACCCCTAAATCATATAAATTTTGGATGATATGACGATTAATGCCTTTTCCTTTGTGAGAATTTTCGCCGTTGGCAATCACAAAATCAGCTTCATGCTTGTCGATAAGGCTTGGCAAAAAAGTGTCGAGCAGGTCCATACCAGGTTGACCTACAATATCGCCAATAAAAAGAATATTTAGTCGGTCATCTGCCATAATTCCACGTGTTACGCATCAAATTCAAACGATGAAAATAAGGAATTAATGGCTGTAATCAGAATGGGAATTGCCCCTACGAGCGAATTTGCTTGATGAATGTTTCTATTGATTGGTTTACATCCTGCATGAGCATATCCTCGCGTTGATCTCGTTGCTGATTGGCTTTACGTTCCTCAAAAAGTTCTTCAGCCATGCTCAGGGCCGCTAAAACCATGGCGGTTGTTTCCGGTTGTTTGCTCAGCTCTTGCTTGTATTGGCGGAATTTTTCGTCCACATAACGGGCTATACGTCGCATCGTTTCCTCTTCGGAATCTTCCACCTGCAGCGGATACTGTTTGCCCAATACGGTTACTTTAATCGCTTTCATGTCTGTTCGTCAAGGTGTTCGTCAATTTTGGAAACAAGCCCTTTAATTTGATGCTTAAGAGCCATGCGGTCGGTTTCCTTTACGCTTGAGAAAACATCTGATTTGTTTTCTTCCATCTCTTTGAGATCAGTTTTGAGTTGACTGTTTTTCTTTTCCAGTGAATGAATACGATTTTTTAAGGTCTCAACTTCGGTATTGAGCTGGCCCATCAATTCCTGAAAACGCCGGTGATATGTAGAGTTAGTAGCAGCCACTAATATTAATATTGAAGTTCGCCCCTTAACTTAGCTGAATAATAATCATCAAGCACGTCAAGTACTTTTTCAATGATAGGTTCTACGTCATTGATAGTCAAAGTTTTATTTTGATCACGCATTAAAAGTCGAAATGCTATATTTTTTTTGTTTTCACCCAGCGATTCATCCTCAAAAACATCAAAAACCTGGATGTCATCAAGGCGGGGGCCGGCTGTTTCGGTTATTTTATCCAGCAGTTGTTGTGCGGTTACCGATTTGTCCACTATCACCCCAAAATCAAATTCAAAAGCGGGAAATTTCGGCACCGGACGGTAGGTGCTTTTTTCGAGGCTTTTTTTCAACTTATAAATCGTGGATATAGAAAAATCGGCTGTAAAAACCGGTAAATTAATTTCGTAGGCATCGAGCATTGACGAGCTGACTTTTTGCAGGACTCCAATTTGGGTCTCATTTATAGCGTAAATGAGTTTTTGATTTCTATCGGACTCTATTGAAAGGTGTTTACTGAGATCTAGTGATTTCAAAAAGCTGTTGACCACCGCCTTTAAATCAAACAGGGTGTAGTTTTGTGGCTGGGTACTCCAGTGTTCAATGGTTTTAAAGCCTGCTAATCCCAACAGAATACGCACATCTTCGCCAATGCCGGAGTAGTAGGTTCCCTTAGAATCCTTTTTAAATACGTGACCTGTTTCAAAAAAACGTACGGCCTTTTCATTCCGGTTGAAATTGTACGCAGCCGACTCCAAAAAACCATGCAACAGCGAAGGGCGCAGGGTAGTGGTATCGGTTGAGTTGGGGTTGAGGGTGTGCAGCATATCGTCGGTTTCACCCAGTCGTGCAGCTTCTTTTTCGCCAATTAAGGAATTGGTATAAATTTCTCTGAATCGCAGTCCTTTTACAGTGGTTTTTATTTTACTATTGAGCTGCTCCCACTCGGTGATGGATTCGGGTGAGGAAAAGCCGTGGTTCTCTGGTGCGGGAATATTGTTGTAATCATAGAGGCGTCCCACTTCTTCAATTAAGTCCACTTCGCGCTGTAAGTCGGGGCGGAATGGCGGAATTTGATAGTGTAACTCGTCGGTTTTTTTGTTCTGCAGAGATAATTCAAGTCCGTCCAGCAATGATTTTATTTCATCAAGCGAGAAATCAGTGCCCAGCAGGCGATTGGTAAAATCTTTTCGAAGTATAACTTCTCTCGGCTTATGTTTAACAGGGTGAACGTCCGAACAATTTTCAAGCACCATGCCGCCGGCTGTTTGAGCAATAAGTTCGGCGGCTCGTTCTGCCGCAATGCGCTGAATGGTGGGATCAATACCGCGTTCAAACCGGTAAGATGCATCCGTTTGTAAAAGGTGATCCTTGGCAGTTTTACGGGTTGAAGCGGGATCAAAATAGGCACTTTCAAGCAAAACATCGGTAGTGTCGCCGGTTACTTCCGAGTCCACCCCGCCCATGATTCCGGCTATTGCTACCGGTTCGTGATCGTCACAAATAAAGAGGGTACCGGCGGGGCAGTTACGTTTGATGTGATCAAGCGTTTCAAATTCAATGGCTTCCTTAAAATCCTGAACAACAATCTTGTGGCCCTGCAACTTGGCTTTATCAAAGGCATGCAGCGGCTGCCCTAATTCGTGCATCACGTAATTGGTGGCATCTACTACGTTATTTACAGGACGAATTCCCAGCGCTTTTAAACGATTTTTAATCCACGTGGGCGATTCACCAACGGTGATATCTTTGATGATTTTACCGACATAGCGCGGACATTTTTTTTGATTTTTTATTTCAATATCAAAATCCTCAAGCGACTTGGCCTCTTCAAAGTCGGTTTCAAAGGGTTTATTGAGGTCGAGATCCAATGCTGCCGCTAAATCTCTTGCAACTCCAAGGTGACAAGTAGCATCGGGGCGGTTGGGCGTTATGGCTATATTAAAGATCGTATCTTTTTGTAAATCAAATACTTTGCTGACAGGCGTTCCTGCTTTAGTGCTACTATTTAATACCATGATGCCTTCATGCTCAGAGCCTAAGCCAAGCTCATCCTCAGCGCAAATCATACCGGCCGAAATTTTTCCGCGCAGTTTAGCTTTTTTAATAGTGAGTTTTTGCCCTTCTTCTGTTTTAACAGGCAGGGTAGTGCCTACGGTAGCCACCGGTACTTTTTGGCCCTTTGCAACATTATCGGCGCCGCATATAATTTGAACTTCATCATCACCAATATTCACCCGGCATATTCGCAGGCGGTCGGCATTGGGGTGATCAAATACCTCGAGCACTTCACCCACCACAACTCCATCAAGGGTATTGCCATAGTCGATAAATTCTTCTACCTCAAGACCAATAAGCGTTAATTTTTCGGCTGTCTCATCGGGTGAGTGTTGAAGGTCAATAAATTCTTTCAGCCAGTTGTACGATATATTCATGAAAGATTTACAGTCATTGGTTCAATTGAATTGTTCAAGAAACCGATTGTCATTTTTGTAAAACAGGCGAATATCATCAATGCCGTGCCGCAACATGGCAATGCGTTCAACGCCCATGCCCCAGGCAAATCCGGTGTATGTTGAAGGGTCTATATCCACCGCTTTAAAAACGTTTACATCTACCATTCCGGAGCCGAGAATTTCAAGCCATTTACCGCCTTCTCCCGACTGCTGTCGGGACCACCAGATATCCATTTCCAGGCTGGGTTCGGTGAAGGGGAAAAACCCCGGGCGAATGCGGTAATCTACATCACTGCCAAACATAAGTTTTGCAAAATTGATAAGCGTTTCTTTCAAATCAGCTACGCTTACATTAGTATCTACATATAGTGCTTCAAGCTGATGAAACAGGAAGTACGATTTTGGCGTTACGTCCTCATTTCTATACACACGTCCGGGCATGATGGCACGAATGGGCGGTGATTTTTCTTTCATTAAGCGAATTTGCACCGGTGATGTGTGGGTGCGAAGCACGAGGTCATTTTTTTCGGGATCATCATTTTTTTCAATAAAAAAGGTATCCTGTTCATCCCGTGCCGGGTGATTGGGCGGAAAATTGAGGGCCGTAAAATTGTGAAAATCATCCTCAATTTCAGGTCCGTCGGCGATGTTAAAGCCCAGCCGGTAAAATATCTGTTTCATCTCTTCCAGCGTCTGGGTTAAGGGATGAAATGATCCCGAAGAAAGGGGAGGAGCAGGCAGGGTAATATCGTCTGTGGCTTTTAGCGAAGCCGAAGATTCACGGTTTAGTTGTTTCTTGGCTTCATCAAAGCGTTGCTGTGCTCTATTTTTGACTTCATTCATCGCTTTCCCCACCGTACCACGTTCTTCTTGCGGGACGCTGCCAATATTGCTAAACATATCCTGAATTTTTCCGTTGCGGGACAGATATTCCAGCCGGAATGATTCCAGGCGCTCTTTGTCGGAAAGAGCATAGGATTCAATTTGTTTTTTTAGTTTTTTAATTTCAGAAAGCATGCAATAAATCTTTAGTCATCCGTATTCTTATATGTAATCTTGTAAATTCTAAATCTTAGAGACGTTAATGTGCTCGGGATATATCCTGAAACAAAGCCTGCCCCGACCCATCGGGGGATGATATTAGAACGTAAACCGTTATTTAATTTAAAGAGCACCTTTTTTTATTTATTCGTAACTGCACTGCGTGTTAATTAGAGGCCTTTATAACCAACGTCTATTTCTCCCAAAGGGATGCCTATGGCAAAAGGTATACCTACGGTGCAATGAGCACCGATTATTTCATCGGGCGAATGTAGTCTTCCGAAGGAATCCCTTTGGGAGAAGACTCTTGGGTAGTATTTCAAAGGTCTCAATTAATAACTAATTATTTAGCTTGAAACTATTTAATATAAAAACCGCATTCAATAAAAAAACCGATCCTGAATAATTCAGAATCGGCTTGCTATATAACCGAAAGGGTTACTTAACTTTTTCTACAATTGCAGTAAAAGTTTCAGCGTCGTTTACAGCTAAATCAGCCAGTACTTTACGGTTGATTTCTATATTGTTTTTTTTGAGGGCTCCCATAAACCGCGAATAGGTTGTACCGTTTTGGCGGGCAGCAGCGTTTATGCGTATGATCCATAATTTTCGGAATTCACGCTTGCGAACTTTGCGGTCGCGATATTGATACTGCATCGCTTTTTCGACCGCGTTTTTCGCAATTCGATAAACATTTTTACGTCTGCCCCAGTAACCTTTCGCCTGTTTTAAAATCTTTCGGCGACGGCGACGGGAAGCCACCTTGTTTCTTGAACGTGGCATTTGGTAATGTGTTTAAATGTTAATTGTTATTATTTGTACGGAATCATTCGTTTAACAGACTTTTTATCAGCTTTATCCACTAATGTAGCTTTTCTAAGCTGGCGCTTCCGTTTATTCGATTTCTTTGTAAGAATGTGACTTTTACCGGCTTTTTTGCGTTTTATTTTACCTTTGCCGGTAACTTTAAAGCGCTTTTTTGCGCTGCTGTTCGATTTCATCTTTGGCATATCAATACACCTTTTGAAATTTCTTGAAAATTAAGTGTGGGAAGATAATGATAATCGCCTTCACTTTAAAACCCTAATGCACATTTAATTGACCTACTGATTAACTACGGGCCCTATATTATAAGTGAATAAAGATTGTCGGAATCAGTCTGCATCACCCCAATTTATGATCAATTTTTGCCGGTAGGGATCAGCATCATAATCATGCGGCGGCCTTCCATATTCGGCTTGGTCTCAATTTCGCTCACGTCTTCTAATTCTTCAGCCAAGTCAAAACATAGTTCTTTGCCTCGGTCGGTATAAAGCATATCGCGCCCTCGGAACTGAACGGTAACTTTAACTTTATCGCCGTCTTCCAAGAACCCGCGGGCATGGCGCGTCTTAAATTCCAGATCATGATCGTCTGTATTGGGCCGAAACCGCAGTTCTTTCACCTGAACTGTGTGTTGCTTTTTCTTGGCTTCTTTTTCTTTCTTCTTTTTCTTGTACATGTATTTACCGAAATCCATGATTTTACAAACCGGAGGGCGGGCTTTGGGTGCCACTTCCACCAAGTCTAACTCATAGGATGCGGCAATGTCACGTGCGCGTTCATTGGAAACAATTTCATGTTCTTTTTCAACATCTTCGGGGTGAATGACCCGTACTTTGGATGAACGTATTTCTTCATTTGATCGTGGCCGATCTGAATTTCCTCGTGGTCGGCGACCTCTTTGTTTTCTTGCGATAAGTTACCTCGTAAATTTAATTAGATTTTGGAGGAAGATCTTTATTATCTACCTCTGCTTTGACATTAGAAATAAATTCTGAAAAATCAAAGGTTCCAATATCCCCTTTTTTGTGCCGGCGCACCGAAACGGTTTGATTTTTCACTTCATCATCACCCACTATTAACATATAAGGGATTTTACTCGTTTCAGCATTTCGAATTTTTCCGCCTATTTGTTCACTGCGGTGATCTACTGAAACGCGCAGATCCTCTTCTTTCAGTTTTGCGGCGCATTCAAAGGCGTAATCATTGTGCTCATCGGCTATGGGAATAATACAAACTTGTGTGGGAGCAAGCCAAACCGGAAAATCGCCTGCAAAATGTTCAATAAGGATGCTCATAAATCGCTCCATAGAGCCAAAAGGCGCGCGGTGAATAATAACAGGCCGGTGCTTTTCATTATCCGAGCCTACATAGGTAAGCTCGAAACGTTCGGGCATCACATAATCAACCTGAACCGTGCCCAGTTGCCATTTGCGGCCAATGGCATCGCGGATGATAAAATCAATTTTGGGTCCGTAAAAACTGGCCTCACCGCGGGCTATGGTGTAATCTAAATCCACTTCATCGGCTACTTCTTTTATTTCGCGCTCGGCTCGGTCCCAATATTCCGATTTTCCGCCGTACTTTTCATCGTTATCATCACGGAACGACAAGCGAATATCTACCGGCATATCAAATATGCCGAATACGTGCTGGGTTAAATCTATACAATGTTTTATTTCTTCTTTTAGCTGTCCGTGCATGCAGTAAATGTGTGCATCATCCTGGGTAAATCCGCGAACACGAGAAAGACCGTTTAATTCGCCGGATTTTTCGTAGCGATACACGCTGCCAAATTCTGCAAGACGCACCGGTAATTCGCGATAACTCCGTAAATCATTGGCATAGATGCGGTGATGATGCGGGCAGTTCATAGGTTTGAGCAAATAGCCCTCGTCATCCACTTCAATAGGGTTATACTGCGAATCTTGATAGTAGGGATAATGACCCGACGTTTTATACAGTTCTAAATTTCCAATATGCGGGGTGATGACTTCTTGATAGCCGCGCTTTTTTTGCTCATTGCGCAAAAAATCTTCCAGCGTACGCCTGATCGTGGTCCCGTTGGGCAGCCACACCGGCAAGCCCTGACCCACCATGGAATCCATCATATATATGCCCAGCTCTTTGCCAAGCTTTTTATGGTCGCGCTTTTTGGCTTCTTCAAGCTGTTTTAAATGCTTTTTTAGTAATTTTTGCTTTGGGAAGCTAATGCCATAAATACGGGTGAGTTGTTTGCTGTTTTCATCCCCCCGCCAATATGCCCCCGCCAGATGGGTAAGTTTAACCGCTTTTACCTTTCCGGAGTGAGGGATGTGCGGGCCCCGGCAAAGATCGGTAAAATCACCCTGTGTATAAAAAGTAATGGTTCCGTCTTCAAGATCTTCAATAAGATCCAGTTTGTATGGATTGCTTTTCTTTTGGTAAAAAGCCAGTGCGTCTTTTTTGCTGATGGGCTGCCGGTCGAAGGCTGATTTCTTGCGCGCCATTTCAATCATTTTTTGCTCAAGGGCTTCCAAGTCATCCTGACCAAAATCAGTGTCCCCAAAATCCACGTCGTAATAAAATCCTTGCTCTATGGGTGGGCCAATTCCAAATTTAGCATCCGGGTACAGTTCCTGAATAGCCTCAGCCAGCAGATGAGCAGAGGAGTGCCAAAAGGTATATTTCCCGTCCTCAGAATCCCAGGTATTGATGGTTATGGTACCATCCTGATGAATGGAGCGGTTCATTCCAAGAATTTCATCATCAACGGTTACACTCAGCGCTTCGCGCGCCAAGCCTTTAGAAATAGATTCAGCAATTTCGTGGCCTGTGGCACCTGCCGGAAATTCTTTTTGGGTGCCATCGGGGAATGTAATTTCAATAATGTTTTCCGCCATTTAAAGCTACGGTCTGGGTTTTAATTAAACATGAATTTACAAGCCCCAAAGATAAAAAAAATAGATGGAATAGTCAGAAGAAAATTGTTATAGATTTACCTTGTTAATGTTTTAATTTCATATTTCATGAAAATTATTTTTTTGAGTATTATATGATTCGCAATACTGGGATCGGGAATACCAACAAGACCATAGTAAATCAATGGATACTGACCAACCATCTTTTTTTGATGATACGCCCATTTTTATATTAGCGCGCAGTTCACTTCAAATTATTGATGCAAATAAAGAGGCCGCTATATTTTACGGATACTCCCGTGATGAATTATGTAAGATGGATATTCGGGATTTAGGGCATAAAGAAAAACGGATCGATTTATTAAATGCGGATACGCGCACCCAAGAGGTCAACGAAAGCATTTGGGTACATAAAAAGAAGACGGGCGAAACGGTATATATACAGTTTACATCACACATGTTTAACTATAATGGGCAGCCGAGAAAGTTAGCTGTTGCCCACGATGTTACTAAACAGATTAAAAACGGTGATGATAATTTACCTGAAGTTCAATTCTATACGGGAGCCAAGCCTCTTGCAGAAATAGTGTGGGACCCGGATAAGGTGGTACTGAAATGGTCGGATAAGGCTGAAATATTATTCGGCTGGACAAGAGAGGATGCGGTGGGTAAAGATGGGTTTGCTGAAGAATTTATCTACCAAGATGAGCAGCAAAAAGACCATCAGCTTGTGGCTGAAAATGCGGAGGACCATAAAACATACTATACTACGCAAGGCCGTGTAATTACTAAAAATGGTGAGATTAGGACCTGTGAATGGTATAACCGGCTTGATTATGATGAGGAAGGGAATCTTGTAACTATTTATTCATTGGTTCGGGATATCAGTGCTCAAAAAGAATCGGAATATTTATTTAGGGCCTTGTCCGAAAAATCATTGGTCGGCGTATATCTAATTCAAGAAGGCGTTTTTAAATATGTGAACCCGCGATTTGCAGAAATTTTCAATTATTCAAAAAATGAAATCGAAAACAAGATTGGTCCGCTCGACTTACCTCACCCTGACGATCGCGGAAAGGTAGATAAAAATATAGAAAAAAGGATGACGGGTGAATCTCAGTCCATAAAATATGAGTTTCGGTGCCTTACCAAAGACCAAAAAATTATCCACGTTAAAGTCTTTGGCACACGTACCGATTATATGGGCAAGCCCGCCGTTCTTGGAACATTACTGGATATCACCAATAGTAAACTTGCCTACGAGCGCTACCAGGCCAGTGTTGAAAACTTCGAAGATTTGTTTGATTCAATAAGTGATGCCATTTACATCCAAAATGGAGATCGAACATTTATTAAAGTCAATGAAGCCGCTGCGGAGTTAACCGGTCATCAAAAAGATTTTTTAATTGGTGAAACGCCTGATGTTATAACAGCGCCGGGCAAAGTAAATCTTGAAAGTATAAAAGGTTATTTTAAAAACGCACTGGAGGGCAGCCCACAAGAATTTGAGCAGTGGGGCGTGCGTAAGAACGGCGAACGGTTTCCGCAAGAGGTAGTTTTAAAGCCGGGTATGTACTCGGGGGAACGGGTGGTTATTGCGATTACCAGAGATGTAAGCGAGCGCTATGAAATTGAGGACAAAATTAAAAAAAGTGAAGAGAAATTTCGCCAGCTCTTTGAAAATGCTCCTTTTGGAATTGTGATGATGGACAAACACCAGGAAATCAGAGCCATAAATGCATCATTCCAAAACATTTTTGGATACACGCTGAAAGAAATTGAAGGGCTTGATATTGATGATATTATAGTTCCGGATGACAGTAAACAAGGTGCGCATGAAATTTCGGAAGAGGTTTTTAAGGGAGATACTATTTCAGCTTCTGCAGTGCGAAAACGAAAAGACGATTCGCTGGTTGATGTGCAAATATACGGGGTGCCGGTAACGATTAATGAAAAAGCGATAGCCATTTTTGGGATTTATGCTGACGTTACCGAGCAAAAAGAGGCCGAAAGCAAAATTAAAAAATCACTTAAGGAAAAGGAAGTTCTGCTGGCTGAAATTCACCATCGCGTAAAAAATAATTTGGCTGTTATAACGGGCTTGCTGGAGCTGCAACAATTTAAAACCGAATCATCCGAAGCAAAGGATATTTTGAGAGAAAGCCAGCTTCGTATCAATTCCATTGCCCTTATCCATGAAAAACTGTATCAGAACGAAAATCTATCTCAAATAGCCATTAATGTTTATTTGGAAGAATTAATTGAGGTTATTGTGGCATCAATGGCAACGGAGGCAACGAATGTTGTAATAAATATTGAGTCGAAGCCCATATTTTTGACTATCAATCAGGCTATTCCCTGTGGGTTGATTCTTAATGAGCTTATAACCAATGCGTACAAGCATGCCTTTGTGGGAAGACAAGAAGGTGAAATTAATATCCATCTACAAGAAAAGGGGTACGACTTAAAACTGGTATTTAAAGATAACGGCGTTGGCATACCCGCCGATTTTGATTTTGAAAATCCTTCAACGCTGGGTTTAACGCTTATTCAAACACTGGCCAAACAGCTTGATGGTAATTGTTCATTTGAGCGAGAGGAGGAAGGCACAACATTTAAACTTCAATTTGAAGTTGCCGAGCTATAGGAGTGAGTGATGCAGGATTCTCCCCAAGGGATGCCTGCGGCAGAACTTTATTAGCAGTGGGATATAATTGACGATACTTTTGCTTATAAAATGCAGACTATTGATGATTGGGATTTGTCAAGCTATCTTCATGCATCAAATAACCGTGCGGCAATTATTGCGTTAAGGCTTGTATCTATGTTTGCTGTGCTTAGAACCTTTGAACAAGATAGAGATTTAAGTAATCGGGTGGAAAGTATAGAGGCTTCCAAGTCCGATTTAATAGCTGGTTTGTGGCTGGCAGATACGTTCGTAAAACATGCTATACGCCTTTTTCATATTCTGCCAAAAACAAGTGATAAAAACGGTAAAGGTGAGCGGCCCCACATTTTTTTTGAGGCGTTACCGGATAAATTTGAAACCGCTGAAGCTGTAGAAGTAGCTAAAAAATTAGATATACCTGAACGAACATCTAAACGGTGGCTTTCGGATTGGAATGAAAAGTATATCAAGCGTATAAAGCGCGGGTTTTACGAAAAGATGCCAGCATAAGATAGTGGCATTAGTGGCATTTATGGCACTAAAAGCATAAGCAATGCTACTAATGCCACTTGTGTGCCACTAATGCCAAGGGTGGAAATTAGTTAAATCCGGCCCTTAAGTAATCTAATGCAAAATAATGTCAGTCAATCTCGCTTTAATTTTTGACCAATGACAATCCAGATTAATTGTTCTTATCTCAACCGGATGCTCTTTATATCGGTATTCCAAGTTATACTCTTCTGATATGGTGGGATATAACAACATTCCTTTGGTCCTAAAATTACGTGTCGTACCATCCTCTTGATGCATCAGGTAGCTATATAGTTGATAAAGATTTCCAGATTTAACCTTATCGGTGTTATAGCTGCTTTGCATGGTTTCTTTATAATATTTCGTATCAATGATAATCTTTTCATTTGGCTTCCGTAACGTAATATCAGTTTCCATCCTTGGAAGATAATTGTTTTCTCCACTCTTTATATCCTCAAAGTTCCAGTTAATGTACTCACCACGGGTCTCCCATTCAGGATGTTCAACCTTATAAAAGTTCAGCACAAATTTTTCAAACAGCGTAGCCATCTTATTTTTATCTCGTGTTACGTCCGAGAATGACCAGGTTCCTTCCTCCTCATTTGGTAGCTGGTTTTCATAAATAAGCTGACAAACACTTAGCAAAAACTCATAGAATCGATTATTCCTGTGAATCTTTATTTGATCAAAAGCGATTGTATTTAAATCTATAATCTGAACCCGAGGAAACCGTCTGAGAATCCTTCGGATATTGTTTTTTATACTTTCATCCAATTCAGATGCATACAACAGTTGAAATAAGGTTGTATGAAGTATCTGGTTGTGAAGTATATCAGCCGAATGCTCGTCGTAGCTACAGACGGCGCGCAGCCGTTGTAAAGAATTGCGTTTAACAGATTTGCTAACCTCTAATTTTCCTTTGACGCTAACATCTTCTTGGGTAACCGATACATAGTCATGCTCAAATCCCCGTTTTAGAAGAATTTTTGATCCATTTATTAATACCTGCGATAATAGTTCGAGTAAGTCATGCTTATCATCGGTTGAGACCTTAACCCGATCCTTTTCTTCAAGCTTGTCCCATGCATAACAAAGCAGAAAATATATGTTCTCAACAGGAATCTGCATGAGATTAGCGGTTTAGTATTTCATACATCTTTCTCACTCGATCAGAATGATCAAACCAGATCTCCTCAAGCAGGGGCCTTATCTCATACTCGATAGTTTCTTTGAACCATTCTTCCTCACTTTGATTGTTATTGAAAGTACAGAAATAACTATGGCCGATTCGGAACCCTTCATTCAAATCTTGTTTAATAACCTCATTTACTTTTTTAACTGATGACCGAATATGTTTTCCAAGCGATTGTGAAATCCCCTGACTTTCGAGAAAGGCAGAAAAATTATTTTCAAATTTTGGTTCTAAACTTATAAAAGCAAAACGCCGACGCAGGGCATAATCAATAATAGATAGCGAGCGATCAGCGGTATTCATCGTGCCTATGAGGTGAAGGTTAGGTGGAACAAAAAAGGTATCCTCCTCATCTTCGGCATAGGTGAGTTTGGTGGCAAAACTGCTATTTCTTTTATCCGCTTCAATGAGCATTAGCAGCTCACCGAAAATCTTGCTTAAATTGCCACGGTTAATTTCATCAATGATGATAAAAAAGTCCCGATCTTTGTGGGTATGCGCTTTTTGACAAAATTCATAAAAAATTCCATTTCGAAGGTTCGTACCGCTTTCGTTTATGCGTAGTCCCTGAATAAAGTCTTCGTAGCTATACGACTGGTGAAATTGTACGACTTCGATCTGTGAATCATTTTCATATCCCATGATCTGATAGGCCAGCTTTCGAGCGATAAATGTTTTACCCACGCCAGGAGGCCCTTGTAAGATGATATTCTTCTTTCGCTTTAGGATTGAAATAATTTCCTCAAATTTAGTCCTCGACATAAACGGTTTGTCAGCATCTTTATCGAAATCGTATGGCTTTCTGGTACTGCTTTCAAGCTTCCGTTCTTCGGATATATTTTTTTGATCTATAGTCGCGCGAATAATATCGTATTCTTCTTCGGTTAAGGAAAAAAGACTTCCTTGGTTGTTGATAAATACTTCACAGTCTTGGAGACTCGGATCAACCTTCAACTCATTCCAGCTAACCGGTACTTCAAGTTTTTCAACAATCTCAAACTCAATAACTTCTCCTTCATCTTCAGACTGATGCAACTCTTCTGTTATCTGCATAATGGCCCGAATCTGTTTGGATGGGCTACTTTCATATCCAATCATCAGATCACCGGGTTGAACCGATTCAAAATATTTATAGATCCGTCGTTTATTTCCTTTTTCGTTGCGGGAGGTATAGGTTTGCCGATTTCCTATTTTTTGATCACTAAGGCTCCACATAGATGGATTAGCATTTAACCACCAATAACTGGTTTCCGTTTGCTCATCCAGATCATCTACGTCTTGTTTTGGAGCTTCAACACTACTATAGTCCAGATCATGCTCATCAAATACTTCCGAAAGCTCAGGGTATAGCCGGGCGTATTCGCTAAAAACAAATTGCCAGGCTTTAGTTGGACTAAACGTATCGGGTCTAAATAGATTGGTATAATTTTGATAACTCTTTGATTTATAATCGTAAACCTTCGTTGTAATCCATTCTACTTCTCGTTGATAGGGATATTTGCTATCCTCATGGTACTCATATTCCCCTGAAATAATACCGATACCGAGAACTTTACTTACGCCTTGATTTGCAAAAACAATGTCTCCAATATTCGCTGTTTTGAATAACCAGACATTCCATGTTTGATTGGATTCACTATCATGAGACATTCCGGCTCTTTTATTAAGCTCCTGCCTGCTCTTAACATCGGAAATATTTCCCAGTTCAAGATTTTTAAAACCTACCCCAATTTTTCTCTCTTCTTTGAACCAATCCCAATCAATGGCCTGAGAACCAGGACTAAATTTATAATAATTTTTAGGACCTTGATTGCGTTGTAATATCTCGTTTTTAAAATCATGAAGCACCTCTACCACTTCTGAATAAGACGATACACTTTCTAATTTTTTCTCTGGCTGACTTTCATCTAATGACTCTTTTAACGTACCACCGGCCATCAACCCTGCTTTGGGTTCGCTGCCAAAACGAACAAAGAATTGATACGCTTCTCTGTGGGACTCTTTTTGAGAAGGATATAATGCAAGCCAACATATGCTGCTACCGAAGCTTTGAGCGCCATTGAAGTCTACGGTGTGGACCTGATAATCTGTTAATTCTAAGTCACTGATTAACTGTTTGGTGATCTGTTTTAAATACTGACGTACCGTTTCTTTTATGGTATCACGATAAAAGAATGTGTGAAAAAGAGGCCAATTTCTTCTCCATGATGAAAAAGCATCTGTTTTCTTTGTAGATGCCTCCATCTTGTTCAGTTGCTCCTTAGGCAAATGTTCCAGTTGATCCCGTTTCTTATCTGTGATGTTGCTTTTTATTTCCTCGATGGTCTCTGGAATTACGTCCTCACCATTCAATAATTTGCCTGCAACCTCTGCCCGCAGCATATTGACCGGTTGATACCTATTTTCAGGATCTCCATATTTATCATAAACACTTCTAAGCTTGTCTTGATCTAAGCTTTGAAGAGCTTCAAATAACGCCTGATCCTCTTTATCATATATTCTGTATTCCTTGGCCAGCTTGATGAGATATTCAAATTGTTTTTCCATTTTTTTATGGATTTGTAAAACAGTTCAAGTATTAGATTATTTAATGCGTAATATTTATCAACTCCATAATATCCCCTATACTCGGATTTGAGTTATTCGGGATCATTCGCTTTGTCTTGCTTATAGTTTGTGATGTGCTTACGGAGTAGTTCTTTATTCATTATTCAAAAATAATTTTATTTAATTCTTTTAATGGAGAAATTTAGCTTTTTAAGCTTTTCTTCTGTGCTATCTGTTAAAGAAGGTATGTTGATAAAAATATTTTTAATTGCTCTACTAATTCCTACATATCGAATCCGATGTTCTTCATTATTTTTCAAATCCGTTTCCATTAAAAAGCCTAATTCTACCTTTTCATTAAACTCGTCAGAATTTTTGTGGCTGCCCAATAAAAGTAATACACTTTCATACTCTAAGCCTTTAGATTGGTGAATAGTTTGTGCGATCTTGTTTGGTTCACTCCTTTCAATTTCAACAAGTACATCTTTTACCTTATACTGGTTGTAGAACGCTTGTGCTTTGCCAGAAGCTAATCCAGTAATCTTTTTTGGATATAGTTCTTTAATCCTATTTACAAAGTCAGTCAAACTTAATTCTGCCAATACGCCATAGTTTGATACTAAATATTTTAAAATCCTGAGGACAGCTTTTTTCTTTTCAAGATCATTTTCAATTGATGAGCCAATAACTTTTTCAAGCTCGTTAATGGCATCTTTAAACTGTCCATTATTCACGTGAATTATTGATTTTATTGATCTCTGAATTGCTAACCGACGTTGTGAATTAGAGTCTATATTGATATTGTCCGCTGAGCTATACTCGGATATATCACTTTGCCCATATTCGTTATTTACTAAATTTGCTTCCTTATTTCTGCGGGTTAGTACACAAGGTTTATTCTCAATTAGGCTATCTACATTATCGATAGCTTCAAAATAATCTCCTACTAAAATTTTTATATGACCATTTTCAACTTCACTATTATCTGTTTGAGTAATATCAGACCTGATATTGTTTAATAGGGATACAATATTACTACAGCTTCTATAGTTAGTCTCAATTGTTAATTCTTCCATCTTCTCCATTGATATTTCTTGAAAGAGCTTGGGGTTAGCACCTCGAAACTCATAAATAGCTTGCCCCCAGTCTCCAATTACACCTGTCGTAACCCCAGCTGTAGATATGTTTTTTAATATCTCATATTGAAGAGGTGATGTGTCTTGAAATTCATCAATAAATAAGTAAGGGAACTTAGCTTTTAAAAATCTTATAATACTAGGATTCTCATTTAAGAGTTTATAAGAGAGGTACAGAACATCTTCATGAGCAAGCTGGCCCCTTTCCCAATAGAGTTTTTTGTAATCAATATAACTTTCTTTCTTGATCCAATATTTCCCAATTTTACCTAGATAAGTCTTCAGTGGTTGCAGTACCAATTCATCATCATTAAATTCCCAAGATATATTTTTTAGAGCCTTTATTATTTTTTTGTCATCCTCTAAATAGTGACTTTGATTAGTTTTTTTCTTCCACTGATATATTAAACCTTTTGTTAGTGGTATTTCTTCGTGACCGTCTACATTCTTAATATCAATACCCAATTCATCAGGTACTAAGTTCCAATATGGTTTCAAAATGTTGGAATACAAGAAACTATGTATTGTAGAGACTTCAACACTGTCCGAGTTCAAATCCAGGCGCTCTAAAATTGTATTTGCTGCCGCATTTGTATACGTAATACATGCAACTTTTCTAGCCTTCTTTAATTTGGGTGATTCTTTAACAACTCTTTTAATATGATTAATTAAGTAAGTTGTTTTACCAGCACCTGGACCAGCAGATATTTTTAGATTACTATTTATATCAACTTCGGGCATGATTAATCATCCTTTAACCATTCAATAGCATTTTTAAAATTCTTTGGGATTTTGAATTGTGGTGAGTCTGAGGCCAGGTCTTGTTCTAGTTTAGTAGCTAACTCTAATGCATTTTCTCCTTTTGATAGAGAGTTTAAATATCGCGATGCTATTAAAGCTTTTTTCTTTTTTTTATTGTTCCATTCTAACTCAGATGATTGGAGGGATTCTAAAATTCGCTTGTTTTCATCAGAATCTCTTAAATCGAATTCATCAATCTCTTGTATATCTCCAAAGTTTTCCATCATTTTCTTAATCTCCTCTTGATTACTCATTGACTCAGTTAGCAGGGAACCAAGTGTTGGATTATTAAAAGCTAAATCATACTCAAACGTCTTTCCATATATCTTTTCAGAACTAAAATACCTGATATGATCACTCTCTTCGTACTTCTCTAGGTAGCTTTCTGCATAGTTCTTATATCTATAATTCTCACTATCTACTTCATATTCATACGGGTAACATTTTTTAAAGCTACTATTTCCAACTTCTTTTCTGGAAGGATCTCTATCAACGATACAAGCAATTTTTTTTTCTAATGCTTTTTCATTATCTGGATCAAATAGTTTCAAAAAATGGTCAAAATACCTACTATCGACGCTTATCACTTCTATGTGATCGTCTTCTAATCTTATTCCATCTACATATTTTGACAGAGTGGGCATTAATATTTTTTCGGCAAGACCTTCGACAAAAATTAGTTTATGAGCAAATAGCATATTCGACTTTGTTGCATCTAAGAACCTCTCTATATAGGCTTTTGAGCTTTTATCATCACTTGGATTACTAAATACTTGACTTGGATAAGAGATTGTAGGAGTTGTAACTTCATTACTCAGACAAATTAAGTCATCCAAAGAAACCGATGAAGTAATATGGGTAGAGTGGGTTGTGATAAAAACTTGTTTGACTCTTTCTCTCAAATTCTTTTCCAAGAATTGCAAAAACTTATTCTGCATTGATGGATGTAAATGGGCTTCTGGTTCCTCGATTGCTAAAACAGGAAACAGTTTAACATTGCTACCAAAATAGTCACTGTCTGCATTAATTTGCATCTTGGCAAGCAGAAATGACATGTAAATCAGGTTATTGTATCCCAACCCATTATTTTCGGCTGATATTTTTAATCCGGTCTGATGTTGAATTATTAGTTCAAGTAATTCTACTATGTCGCTGTCTGTAATTGTACCTGAAAACTCTGGTTCAGATTTGTCAAACAATGCCCCCGTATCAGTAGCATATTTTAGAATTTCTTTTTTTCCGGATTCAATTCTTTCTAATAGTTTATCTATTAAGGGTTTAGCCTCCTGCTCGAATTCTTTGCTTTCGCCCTTTAAAGCTTCGATTATTTCTTCCTTTTCTTTACTGTCATCCGTTTTAATGTCGTAATCTTTAAAAAAATTGATTACTTCTTTTAAGAGGCTTCTACGACTTGAGAATAAATCTTTGTCAACATCTCTAACAGCATCCAAAAACTGCCAATCGACCCTTTTTAATGCATCACCGTTGGCACGCTTTTGATGTTTCGGGTTTCCACCAAGTATCCTGTAATCATATTTTCGTAAAAAATCACGTTTAATTATTCTCCATCCTTCATCAGTATTCTCTGCATCATCTAGTGCTTCTTGGTAAACATTTAATTCATGCTCAGGTAGGTAATATTTATAAGTAAGTCTTGCTTCAAATGGAGTATCTACTTTCAACAACCAATCCGAAACTGTAACCAAATCTTCTTCAGTACTATTCTCAGGACTTTCAGTAAAATAAAGTGATACAGAAATAGAAGGAGGTGATCTTTTTAATCCATCTAAACTGGTATTTCTTGAAAAATCGTTTATCCCTAATCTTTTTTCACTACCATATTCTAATGGTAGTGATAGCGCTCTAAAAATATTACTCTTTCCAGAGTTATTTGGTCCAATTATTACATTTATACCTTCTGTAAAATTAGTCGTAGTTCCATCAAGATTTCTAAAACCTTCTATTTTTAACTTTGATATATACATCTCTTTTAATATTGGTTATTCTTTAAACACTGTCCTCAACAATCCCAATATCTTCCTCACTAAGCCCATAAAGCTCATACACTAGTTCGTCTATTTCTGCTTCCAGCCCGCTGGTATCCGCTTCGGGATTCTCCTTTTTGGCTGTGAGGATTTGATTGACGATTTTAATGAATGGTTCTTGTTCAGTTTTGCTATTTTTTTTGAAAGGAAATTTTCGCAAATCTCTAAGAATTATCTTTGGGAACATTTTTCTTACTGCTTTTGCAGTATCCATCTTGAAGTAATAGGACATTAAACAACTGTTTAATACACCAAGTACATATTTTAAATCAATTTCTTGACCTTCTCTTTTATTAATAGCTATGTTACTTCGGTTAAATAATACTGTATCATCTGAGTAACAACACATAAGTGCATGAGGATGATCAGACGTAATTTCTCGAACAATAATCTTGGGGCTATTGAAAATATCAAATGTTCTGGGTGCTGCAAGGTTATTCCCATATTTCAAATATGATGAATGCTCATCAATCCAATATCTATTTACATCCTTTCCTTCTAAATATGGATATGTATTTTTATCAACCTTAGAATCAAAATCATAAATTCTATTATTAAGATCCTTACGAGTTTGTTTGGGGTTGCCTTTACCTACTTCATACGCTTGCAAACCAGCTTTAATCTCAACTAAGTCACCAAGATTAACAGATTCCTTTTTAATCTTTTCTAATAACTCGTCTGTTTCATTATCAGAATAAACATTTAAAGCAAGCTCTTCTGATTTAAGAATTATCTCAGTTTTTTTTGAATGAGAATAGCTTATTAGTCCATTTGAACCTACTGAAATCTTGATATTCTTGACCTTTTTCCCTTTTACGCCACCGATGATTACTGTTTCAACATTTACCCCTTCAAAAGATTCACCTATTAAATTTACAATTTCGTTCAATGTCGATTTTTCAAAAATAAACTTTCTCATTTTTTCCGTAGAGCTAACCATCAAGAAGGAGTTCGGAACAATGAGATTATAGTTTCCATTTTGACCTAATAATTTAATAGTAAGTTCAAGAAATAGTACATACAAATTGATCTGGTACTCAAGTCCGTCATAATTTTGATAAAAATATTTTTTTAAACTATCCGAGAAATTATCTCTCGCAAATACATACGGCGGATTCCCGATCACCGCGTCAAAACCGGTAAAGTTGCCATCCTTATCCAGCACTTCCGGGAATTCAAACCGCCACTCAAAGGCCTGGTTATAGAACACCCCGCTTTCCTCTTCGGCTTTGGTCTCTTCTAACTGTTTAACCTCTTTTTCCTGGGTTGTAATCTCCTTTTTGGACACCTTTTTATCGCCAAATAGGTCGGCATTGTGCATGAGTTCCAGCCGTCCGCGGGCCTTGCTTAGCTTTTCATTGATGGGGCGATTATTGATAAGGGTGGTGCTGTAATCGTCCTTAACATCGTCAATATATTGTTGTAACCTCCGTTTTTCGTCCCGGTCTTTGGTTTGCTTATAATTCCGCACCGCCTGTTTGTAATCGTCCACCGAATGCTTGCTGCCGGAAAAGACCGAACTAAGGTCAGCGTCCAGCTCAAAACGGCTCACCAGCGAGTTGCCCTGCTTAATGTTGATGTCAATATTGGGCAGCACTTCCAGGGTTTGGAAGTTTTCACCCTCATCTTTATTCCCCCTCATCCTGTCCTGCCGGACATCCTTCTCCCTCGAGGGAGAAGGACCGAGGTTGAGGGTGTCTTCAGGTGCTTCTTTATAGTACGCATGCTTCAGCAACTCAATCCACAGCCGCAGGCGGCAAATATTCACCGAATTGGGATTGATATCCACCCCGAACAAGCAATTTTCAATGAGAATGTTTTTCTCCCGGAACAGTGCGCGTTGCAGTCGCTGGGTATCCGAACCCACCGTGCGGCTGATGTCGCCATTCTCCTTCCACTCATGATGCACCCGGTACTCAAAAAAGGGATCGGCTCCTACGGCAATGCGCAGCTCGTCGTTGTCCACGCTAATGTCCACATCCCGGATGCGGTTGTTATCCTCATCAACAAAGATACGGAGGTCGTGCTTAACGGCAATCAATTCATTCAATGCCGACACCAAAAAGTGTCCTGAACCCACGGCCGGGTCGCAAATGGTTGTGCTGTTTACTATATCGTTGGCTTTCTCATAGGGCACTTCATGGCGGGCCAGTTTGGAACCCGCGTCTTCTATGGTTTTGCAATCCCAGTCTTCAAATGCATCATTAAACTTTTGCACCACGGCCCGGCGAATGGTCTCCCGGCACATATATTCGGTGATGTAGCCCGGCGTAAAAAAGGAGCCGTCTTTATAGCCGTTGATCTTCTCAAAAATACGTCCCAGTACAGAGGCATTGATGAGCGTTTTCGGTTTTTTCTGCACCTCAGCGGTGCCTTCGGTATTAAAATTGTAGGCATCCAGAAAACGAAGCAAATACTCCAGGGCCGAAAGCTCTTCGCCTTTAAGTCGCTTTCGGTCTCGGCCACGAATCTTGCTCTTGTTATAGACCGGCATTTTTAGCCCGTCTTCCAGCGCCGTAATATAAATAGCATCGGCTTCGATATCGGCCACATCAAAAAGGGAACTGTTCAGGTAGGGGATATGGCTAAAGTTTTTATTGATGCGTTCAGAACGTTCTCCCAAAGGCACGGCCAGTACCTGAAAAAAGAGCTTGTTTAATTCATCATACTCCTCAATCTGGGTATATTTTAAAAAGCGAAATCGCTTATCCTCACGATGATATTTAAAGAGTTGTGCTTCCAAAAGCTTTAAAAAAAGAATGCGATTAATCCAGGTAATCAGCAGTTGGATAGCCACATTAAAAAGCTGCTCGCTTTCTGTTTCTCCATAGTCGTATTTGTGTGGCAGCCGGGAGAGTATGCTCATACTTTCGAGCTGGGTGATGGTATTCTCAATCAGGGAAGCCGGATGACGTTCTCCGTCATCTAAACGCGTAATATAATGGGTGCCCTTCTTTTTATACTCTTGTAGCCCTAAAATATGGAGCAGTTCTCGATAAAACCCTTTATTCAATTCATTATTATCACTGGCAAAGGGTATTTTGAGCAGGTGGACAGGCGTAAAGAATTTAAATAAAGGAACTAATTTTTTCTGCTCCTCACGTGTCAGCTTTTCCTTTGCTAAAAGGGGGCGATAGGGTTTGATTTCAAAACATGCGGCTTTGATAGAGATGTCAAGCTGCCCGATAAATTCCGCAAGGTGGTCATAGACAAATGCTGTTCGCGAGCTTACTTTTTGGTCTTGATTCCAATCATCATACCATTTTTTTAGCTTTTTGGACTCATAGAAATACCGTTCAAAATCTTGGGCATCAAACACAAACCACCGGTACACATCCGTGATGATGATATGTTTGATGTCTTCATTGCCATTCTCGATACGCTCACGCAAATAGTAGAAAATAGCTTCATGAAACGCCTTCCGGTTGCAATCGTCGGTGGTAATCATTTCGGCCTTATTAGAGGGGCGTTTGGCTTCAATAATCACCCCAACAGGGGAGGTAGCCGTTTTGCCATTATGGATGGCCAAATCCTGGCGCTCTTTGGTGTTGATGAAATGCGATTCGCCGAAATTAGTACCGCTCAGAAAGGGTTTGAGCAAATTCTTAAAATGCTCTTCAGATTCATTTTGCTTTGAAGCGTTTTCCGCATGATCTAATAATGTTAGCAGATGAGATCGAAACCGTTCAAAATCGGCCTCTCCAATGGCTTCTTGAAGAAACGCATTATCAGCAGCTTTTCGCGGGGTGATGGGATTTAATTGCATCTATATATTTTCTTAAAACCAATTTTTTGTTTGTCTTATTCTAAGCACTGGAAGGGCAAAGCGCAAAAAAGAAGCTCATTTTATAAATAAAACAACTAAGAGTGATAAATCACCCTACTAAAAACCATGTATCAATGGGTGTTATCCGCTTAGTTAAAATATAAATACGGATCGGGCTGGTTTGTAAATCCAGACTGTTTGATGGCCTGAGTGTTTGAATTATTGAGGGGGAATTCTCTGTTAATAGCAGGGGTCGGCAGCTGATGGGCTATGTTATCTGAATTTGAATACATGTAGGCCAAACATGCAATGCCCAATCCGGCTCCAACACCAGCACCGGTGGCCTGCCCGATCAGTTAAGTGTTGATCACCTTTTAACTGTTCACCCGTCCATACGTTGGAATAATCTACTGGCAGAAATATTTTTCCGAGCTGGCCTGATTTAATCATTCGGTTCCGGGATCTCGCGGATTCGCCAGTCGCTGGATAATGCCGGATTACCTGAGCCAGTATTAAAAGATAAAGGACATTCATTTGCCATAACATTTACTCAAGGAGGCCGCGCATAAATCATCTGCTGGTAAATTTAAGGGTGCTGATTTAAATGAACGCCAAGAGAAAGCATTGGAGTTGGCTAAAGAAGGCCGGATTCACACCGCTGATTTAGCCGAAGTATTTACGGATGTGAATAAAAGGACTATTCGCCGAGATTTAAACAATTTGGTGGGTAGTGGACTTTTAGAAGCTAAGGGTAAAAACCAGTAATCGCTATTATATTCTTAAAGAATAGCTTCGGACATTCGGACACGATTCGGACATTTATTTGATAAGTGGTTTAATAGTTTAGTGGTTCAATTCCCCGATCCTATGGGTTGGAAACGTTTATAAAAGAAGGTATGCAAAAATTTCCTATGCCGAAGGCATCCCTTTGGGAAAATCCCCTCTGGAGGGGTGCAGGGGTGGGTAATAATAATTAGAAACCAAGTTTTGCATACCTTTTTCCTATTGTTGATACCCCGATGGCTCTGCCTCGGGGTTATTTATTACATGCTGCTGATGAAATTATACCACCAATTAATTTCACGGAGGAAGGCAAGATATGGTAAATTTGGATAGATCGTTTATACCCTTATTTATGCCATAAAAAAATAAAACCTTGCAAGACAATAACTTACAAGGCTTCAAGTGGGTGATGTAGGATTCGAACCTACGACCCCCAGCTTGTCGAGCTGGTGCTCTAAACCAACTGAGCTAATCACCCTTTTTTGCGAGCCCCAATATAGGAATTCATTGTTGTGCCAGGCAAATAAATCACCAAATAAAATCCACTCTTTTCTTTCAGCTATAGTGCAGGTTTTGTATTTTTAGAGTTTTGAATTTAAATACATATTAATGGTTGAGCGCAGAGAAGTTCGCGAATTAGTAATGAAAGCCCTGTACGCCGAGGAAGTAAGTGGCAATGATTGGGGGCAGATTTTATCTGCAATTATAAAACCGGAATTTCGAGAAAATAAAAAGAACTATAAATTTGCCGAAAAGCTTTACTTCCAAACGCTTAACCACCGCGAAGAGTTAGACCAAATCATTGAAGCGCATATAGATAATTGGGACTTCGACCGGCTTGCCACTACGGATAAATCCATTTTGCGTGTGGCGGTTTGCGAGTTAATATATTTCGAAGAAGTGCCTACCAAAGTAACCATTAACGAGGCCATTGAGATTGCAAAGAACTACTCGACAAAAAAATCCGGTAATTTTATCAATGGCATTTTGGATGCAGCTCTGGTGCAATTACAAAAAGACGATCGAATAAAAAAGAGCGGACGCGGGCTTATCGAATCTTCAATAAATTCCTGACACAGACGTGCCACATACTAAATACATTGCTATCGGTGATATTCATGGATGCTTGCAATCTTTGAATGCACTGCTAAAAAAATTAGAACCGTACAAAGACTACACCTATCTGTTTGTGGGTGATTATATTGATCGCGGTCCGGATTCAAAGGGCGTCGTTGAGCGGTTGATTCATTTTTGTGATGAACAAGAATGCATTTTCCTGCGCGGTAACCACGAGCAGATGCTGCTTGATGCCTATTATAATAACAATTTGGATATGTGGCTGATGAATGGGGGCAAATCAACATTGGCTTCTTATCATGGAACCTATAATGATATGGGTTTTCCGGATAATCACTTGGAATTTTACAGAAATACGAGAATGTATCACCAGACCGATGATTATTTTTTCGTTCACGCCGGACTTTCACCCCATAAGACCATTGCCGAAAGCGTTCGGGACAACGAAGATATCGATCAATTTTTGTGGGAACGTTCGCACTTAAATGCTTTTGATACTCCATGGGAAAAAACGGTGGTTTTTGGGCATACACCGCGGCCGCATCCCATTCGCAAACCAAACATGTTAGGCATTGATACCGGCTGTGTGTACGATAAGTTGGGATATGGCAAACTTACCGCCGTTTTATTACCCGAACAAGAGTTTGTACAGCAAATTTGTCTTGACAATTAGAACTCAAAATAATTATAGTTGAGAAGCCGGGGATTCTTTATACGTAGCGGGCGTCGTAATTGCTAAATAACGTTAGATTGATGACAGCTTTTTCGCAAATATTTATCCATTGAACGTTAATGCGGACAATATCTGTCTATTTTGACCCACCCCCAACCCGCTCCCTAATAATTAGGGAGCGGAGGGGCGGAGGGTAAGAAAAGCAGTATCGAGAATACTTGTACAAAATTTTATAAACGGACTCACACTAAATTAATAGTAAAATTTTATGAGCTTAAAATGTGGAATTGTTGGTTTGCCAAATGTAGGAAAATCAACATTGTTTAACGCCTTGAGTGATGCCGGCGCAGATGCCGCTAATTTTCCATTCTGTACCATTGATCCCAATGTGGGAGTGGTACCGGTTCCTGACAATCGACTTGATCATTTGCATGAGCTTATAGAATCAAAAAAGAAAACACCGGCCAGCGTTGAATTTGTTGATATTGCCGGGCTGGTAAAAGGCGCTTCGGAAGGGAAGGGCAAAGGGAATGCATTTCTTTCACATATCCGCGAAGTAGATTTAATTGTGCACGTGGTTCGCTGTTTCGATGATCCCAATGTTATTCATGTTGAAGGAAACGTTGACCCCGCCCGGGATATTCGTATCATCGAAGATGAACTCATACTCAAAGATTTAGAATCCGTTGAAAAGCGCCTGAGCAGCCTGGAAACGCAGGCCAAAAGTGGAGAAAAGGAAGACATCAAGCAGTTTGAAATTGTTAAGAAGCTTAAAGAACATCTTGAGCAGGGCCAGGCTGCGCGCAGCTTTGGAGCCGGTAAGGAAATGCAGGAAGCTTTTAAGGATCTTTTTTTACTCTCCCAAAAGCCGGTGCTTTACGCCTGCAATGTTTCAGAAGATGAGCTGGATTCGGGTAATGATTGGGTAGAGACCGTTCATGAAATTGCAAGCACCCATGATGATGAGGTGGTAACCTTTTGTGCCAAAATAGAATCGGAAATTGCTGAACTTGATGAAGAAGAAAAGAAGTTATTTTTGGAAGAATTGGGTATCCAAAGTGCAGGATTAAATCGACTCATAAGGGCAGCGTACAAAGAATTGGGGCTTATCACCTATTTTACGGCGGGCCCTAAAGAATCGCGGGCCTGGACGGTTGCTGAAGGCAGCAGTGCACCCGAAGCAGCCGGCGTGATTCACAGCGATTTTGAACGCGGTTTTATACGTGCTGAAACGGTGAGCTATCCGGTTTATGCCGAATTAAAAACAGAAAAAGCCATCAAGGATGCCGGAAAAATGCGTCAGGAAGGCAAAGATTATATTGTGCAGGACGGCGACGTAATTCTGTTCCGGTTCAATGTCTAACGGGGCTTTGCAGAACCATGACTTTGTTTTCGACTTCATTCGTCGTGGCTCCTCATTGCACCGCAGGGATGCCTTTTGCCATAGGCATCCCTTTGGGAGAAATGGGCGTCAGCAATGCAAAGGCCTCTCTAAGTTAATCCGCTACTGCGGAGAAAAACCTTCAAAAAATGCAGCATTTATAGCCGGTGTTCGTCCCAATGCCGTTTTTAAAGTTAGATAGGGACAACTGAGAATTTAACCACCCGTTTGTAGTCCATTCCCATGGGTTGTATTATTTTATCTATAGCAACAGGAGATCCAATGGATTGGGTGGCGGGTTTTCTAAATTGCCGGGGTGATGGGATTAGTTCCCTTTGCCGGAAATGTTATTTTCTTTTGGTACCAGCGCGGGCTCTATTTTGTTGGGCACAATCCACGCATCCGGATAACGGCTTTTAAGCATTTTATTGAGCCTCATGGCCTGTTCTTGAAAGTGAAAATTACCAACGTGAACCTTGTAATAAGGCTGCTGAAATTGCACGTATGCTTTGGGAATATAATCCTGAAAAGTTGTTTCGGCCCAGGTGCGGAAATTATTGGCCAGCGAATCGGCCGCTTTAACACTGCGTGTTGATAGTATTTGAATCCGATATCCCTGTAACGGATTGCCAATATCCCGGGATTTAGATTTCTGTAAAAAGAGTTGTGGGATGTCGTTCTTGCCCGTAGCATATACATCATTCAGATTACTTCTGTTTACATTAAGAATGGCAATGA
>Ga0306907_1000172_pt1 | contig 34092 bp, 29 predicted proteins | sample AntRauTorcE11898_FD_190415 | JGI IMG/M metagenome (GOLD analysis project Ga0306907, IMG submission 190415) | Saline lake microbial communities from Rauer Islands, Antarctica - Metagenome Torckler E11 #898 (v2) (version 2) | ecosystem: Environmental > Aquatic > Non-marine Saline and Alkaline >... | reverse complement strand
TCATTATATTCACCGGAGATGCCTACCTGCAAGCACCTATGACGCTGGATTATTCAGCCCTGCGGTTGTTCCTTAATATTGCGGAAACGAATCAAATGCCCAATTCAGCCACCGATTTTAGTGCAGCCATGCAAACGGGGGCCAAAGCATTTGAATCACCCAACGATGATGATAATTCAAGCCGTGCGTCTAAAGTCATGTTGATCATATCCGATGGGGAAAATCACGGCGATTCGTACAGCCAGGCATTGAGTGCTTTAACGAAAAAAAATATATCGGTCTATACGCTTGGCATTGGTTCGCGAAACGGGGGCACTATTCCTCTTTATAATGACAACGGAACGTTGACCGGTTATAAACGAAATGAAAATGGTGATATTGTAACAACAACGCTGCAAGCCGATATACTCCAGGATATAGCAAGTGAAGGCAATGGAGATTATTATGAAATTGAGCGCGGTAATGATGGCATTGATGCTTTTTTGGCACGATTGGATGATTTGCAACAGGGTGAATTCTCGAGCCAGGAATATGCCGATTTTAAAAATCAGTACCAGTGGCTGGTGGGTATTGGGTTGGGTTTTGTAGTGATTTCTTTAGTGGTTCCGGGGTATAAATTAAGTAGCAAAGTGACAGAGTAGCAAAGTTACAGAGTAACAAAGAAACAGAGTAACAAAGTGGCAAAGTAAATCAGGTGATTAGGTGATGATGAAATTAGGTAACAAAAAAAATTTATCATGAGGCCGCACTATAAATTAGAGGCTTGGAAAAATGCCATGAATTTGGTTGATGAAGTAGGTTATATAGCTATACAGCAACAAAGTATAAAAGCAGGGTAATTAGGGAACTTGGGGATTAGGTAATGAGACCACATTATAAATTAGAAGCATGGAAAAACAGCATGGATTTGGTGGATGATATCTACGAGCTTACCGGCGATTTCCCGGGACAGGAAAAATTTGGACTGGTATCGCAAATGAGACGCTCGGCAGTATCTGTCCCCAGCAATATCGCGGAAGGAGCAGCAAGAAACAGCGATGCAGAATTTGCACATCACTTGAATATTGCAAAAGGATCATTGAGTGAACTCGAAACACAAGTTATCATTTCAAAAAGGCAGGATTATGTAGCCAATATTTCTGAAATCATTGATTTAATTGAAAAAGTCGCCAGTCAGCTTTCAGGCTTGTACAAGCATGTCAAAAATAGGTAAATCAGTGCGTGCACTTCTTCACCATTTATTTAATCTCCTAATCACCATTATATGATTAACCTATTCATTACCGACATTGACGGATGTCTTGCTGAACCTTTTGTGAGCCCTGACTGGAATCTGTTAACTCAGATTAGGGAGCTCAATCAAGCAAGTGAAACCGACCCTTCCATTCCACGGCTTACAATCTGTTCAGGTCGGCCATATCCTTATGTAGAAGCCATCGGCCAGTTAATGGGCATTACTCTTCCTGTAAGTTTTGAAAGTGCAGGTTTGTTTAATATCAGCAACCACCAAATAACAACAAATGGGGTGTTTGATGAGGAAGCTGAAAAAACCATTTCTGAATTAAAAATCTGGCTCAACCATGAAATTATAGCTAAGCACCCGGCGATGGTGGCCGAATTTACGAAGCGCATGGATGCGGGATTGGTTCACCCCAACACTGAAATCATCAACAAGGTGTATCCGCAGATAAAAAGGTATGTCTCAGAAAATTATGAAGATGTTGAAGTTCATTATACGGATGTTTCGGTCAACATGGTGATTAAAAAAAATAATAAGAGAGCCGGCATCAAAAGCCTTTGTGAATGTGCGAAAGTGAATCCTTCTGACACGGCCTACATTGGAGATAGCAGCGGTGACATTCCGGGATTAAAATTGGTAGGATATCCATTTGCACCGAAGAATGCATCCGATGAAGTAAAAAAGGTCGCGGAGGTGATACCGTATTCATCTACACGTGCGGTACTTGAGGTCTACCAAAGGCTGGTTGAGATAAATAAAGCACGATAAACGTCGCTTGCTATCTTGTGATTTGAAAAATTGTAGTACTAATTACGGCTATCGTAGAAACAATAGCGGAGTAGATAGCCACGCGTTCCTGTGCTGATAAACTTTTAACGGCCTCTTCTTCAGGAACTACTAAAGTAGCGCCGGGTTTAACCGACGGATAGTCTTTGAAGAAAAGGAAACGTTTTACGCGGTTCACATCACCGTTGGCATATACAATGTATGAATTTTTATTTTTAGCCAGCTCATTATATCCGCCGGCGGCCGTAATGTAATCGCGATACGTCAGGTCATTATCATACCGAATACTGGTGGGATAGAAAACCCCTCCTTTTACAATTACGGTTTGAAGCTGTTTGGGGACGAAAATAGAATCCTGCTTCTGTACAAAAAAATCAAACTTTGACTCAGGGTTTTCTAAGATGCGCGGAAGCTGTAGTCCAATTTTGGAAATAGTTACTTCATTTGGTTTTTGGTTGCGCTGGTTTAATGAATCACGACGCTGGGTAAAAAAGCCTTCGATATCTTCTGTGTCCTCATTTTTATCGGTTTTTAATCCCGGTACTTCTCTAAATAGCGTTGCTCCTTCGGTATAGGCGTCGTTGGTAAGCCCGCCGGCACGATTAATAATATCTGAAATACGATCATTTTCAGTTTCCAGGGAATAAGAGCCCGGATATTCAACCTGTCCCGAAATAATAACATCCTGTTGTTTTTGATAATTTGGAGCCGTTCGAATGTAGACTTTATCGAAAGGTTCAAGCTCAAAAGCAGCAGCTCCGGGCTTCAGTGACAGATCTTTATTAACTTTGAATCGAAAAATATCAGCAATTTGTGATGTGTTAAAATCTTCCTGTTCACTCTGCAGGCGCCGTGCAACTTCTATGCGATAGGGGGTCGCCTCGTTCGTGAAACCGTTGGCTTGAAGTATAATATCCTCCAGCGTCATTCCGTCAGCAAATTGATATTTATCGGGGCTTTGCACTGCTCCCTGTATTTGTATAAAATATTCATCCCGCAAATCAAAGATGGAAGAGATAATGACCAGGTCATTTTTTCTGAGCGCAATATCATTTTCATCCGGATTTTGCATGAGTTCCTTTACACCAAAGCGGAGCGTTTCAAGAGTATAGTCGTCTTGTTCGCGGTAAATAAGTCCGCGATTTTGAAATGCATCGCCCCGAAGCCCTTCGGCTCTTTTGATGAGAGAATGCAGCGTGGTGGTATCGGTTACCTCGTAGCGGCCTTCGCGGAAAACAGCTCCCCGAATCTCAACAATATTTTCAAATCGATCCAACACTTTTTCCACGTTTACCAAATCTCCGTTATGCAGGTTGAATTCATCAAAATCACCCTTTGCAACATCATTTATACGGCGTTGACGGCCGGTACTTCCAATAATTTTGATACGGTCTTGGTAGGCATTTCCTGTAAAACGACCGGCAAACTTAATCAGTTCTTCCAGTGTCTCCGAATTCCGGGTTTCATAGATACCCGGCCGTTTTACTTCACCATTTATTTGAACGCGGTTGACGTATGGATTTATTTTAATAATATCTTGATCCCGAAGGCGAATATTTTCGGACTGATTGCCATCTATAAGCAGGTTATAAATGTCAAAATTGGAAATAACCGAATCACCCCGAATGATATCAATATTTCTGAAGCTACCGGTTACGGTTGGTCCCCCGGCTGAATATAATGCATTGAAGACCGTAGCAAGCGATGGCACGGTGTAGGTTCCGGGTTTATTTGCTTCACCGATAACGGTAACCTTAATGCTGCGCACCTGTCCCAGGCTCAGCTGCATATAGGTGTTCTTTTCAGATTCTTGGCTTGGATTCAATCCGGAATATATTTCTCCCAATCTACTTTTTAGGCGCGTCTTTGCCTCCTCAATCGTTAAGCCATTAATATAAATCGGTCCTATATTATTGATGACAACCATCCCGTCAGGTGAGACTTGCAGCTGATAGTTATCTTCTGTACTTCCATAGATATCAATAATTAGTTCATCGCCGGCCCCCAGTTGGTAATTTGCAGGGGTGGGAATATTAAGGGAGGGTTCAAAGGAAGTGGCGCTATTATTAAATAAACTGTACCCAAATATTTGGTCTTTTAGTTTTTGTTTGACTAAAGCAATGGAATCCTGTTTTGTTTGATACTTTACAAGCTCAATAGACTGATAGAAACGCAGGGAGTCACGTGTAGAATCAGCGCCAAAAAAGTTTTCAAAAAATGGTGTGCGGGTTGTATCAGACTGAGCGAATCGGAGCCGGCTGTTAATTGAGCTTCTATTTTGTCCCGAACCGCGGGCCTGGTTTAACCGGTTGCGTAATGTAACAGCCTCGGAACGTGGCATGCCACGTTGAACGGCTAATTGTGCAAGTTGGTTAGCGGATAGCCCTCGGTCTTTAGCGGCTTCATTTAATTGTTGTATCTGTTGTTCGGTTAAATTGTCAACATTTATGTTTTCAAAATCAATGTTTTCAATACTTTGGGCAGATGCTAAAATGGTAAAACTTAAAAATGCTAAAAATAAAAGGCTGAATTTGAACTTCATCAACAGTAGAGATTTATAATTTTCTGTTAAAATAAATTAGATATGAGCAACTATACAATATCGTGAAGCTGTTGATAATTGCACGGTGAATACTTGTGATCCTTTTTTTCTATTTGAATAACTTCACGGTCGGCGTCATGTTCCATAAAAATGTACCAATTTTCGGCGACCGCCCTATCCAGAAAATTCTTTTTTTCATCTAAGGTTTGCTTGGGATGCATATCATAGCCCATCACCCAGGGCAGTGGAACGTGGACATGAGTGGGAAGCAGATCACCCGCAAAAACGATTGTTTGATCACCGGTATCAATTTTGGGCAACTGCTGACCTATGCTGTGTCCATTAACCGGCAGGGCTGAAAGCCCATCTTCAAAGGTATAGTTATCTTCAACAAGATGTAGTTGATTAGAATTAGCAATGGGATCGATGTTGTCGGCTATGAAACTGACTTTTTCTCGCGCATTGGGGTTTATTGCCGTTTCCCAGTGTCGCTCGTTTACGTGGTAGGTTGCATTGGTAAACGTATGCTCAATATTTCCTTTTTCGTTGTAAAAGGTTGTTCCGCCGCAGTGGTCAAAATGCAGATGGGTAAAAATGATATCGGTAATATCATCCGCTGCAAATCCCTGCATTTTCAATGAAGAGTGCAGGTTGCTGTGATTGTAATCAATATCATAAATGGCGGACATTTTTTCATTAAATTTTGTTCCGGCTCCATTGTCAATTAAGTAAAGCCGACCGGATTTTTGAGACTCAATAAGCAGGCACCGCATGGCCATGGGGATCCGATTTTTTTCATCTACATCAATTTGGCGTGACCACAACGTTTTGGGTACTACGCCAAACATAGCGCCACCATCCAGCCTAAACCGTCCGGTTTCGATGGTGTAAAGCTTGAAATTTCCAAACTCAACGTGCGATAATTCCATGGAGGATAATTTCTAAATTTTTTCCAGCATATTGGTAAGGAAAAGTCGTATTTCCCGAAGATCTTTTTTTAAATCTACGGGAACTTCCTGTCCGGGAGGTTTCTGGTTCATTTCATTTTTCAAAACCTGCTTGGCGCCTTTTGTGCTGTATTTTTTCTCTTTGATCAGCTTCTTCAGCTTCACAATTATTTTAAGATCTTTTTCTTTAAAAATGCGATTTCCGGCGTTGTTTTTCTTGGGACTAAGATCACTAAAAACCGATTCCCAATAGCGCAAAACATGAGGCTCGATACCGGTTATATCGCTAACTTCGCCAATGCTGTAATAAAGTTTTTTCATAAGGTACCTAAAAGTGTATCTTTCATGCTAATTATACGTGTTCTGCATCACTAAATCTAACCATTTGCAATAAAATAAATTGGCTAAATTTGGCACCTAAAAGTTCTGCAAATTACTTTCCTGAAGTTAGCGTTGTTATCCCGCTTTATAATGAATCAAAATCTCTGACCGAGCTTAGCAATAAAATAGCTGCTGCTTTGGAAGATGAGTATAGTTTTGAGATTATATTTATAGATGATGGCTCTACCGATGATTCATGGGCACAAATTCAATCCATTTCTTCTTCTTATAAAAAAGTAAAAGGCATTCAGTTTTTGCGGAACTACGGCAAAAGTACGGCTTTGCAAGCGGGTTTTAATGAGGCAACCGGCCGTTATGTAGCAACGCTCGATGCCGATTTGCAGGATGACCCTGCCGAAATTCCGGCCATGATTGCGATGCTTGAAAAAGGCTACGATTTGGTGAGCGGCTGGAAAAAGAAACGACACGACCCGATTTCCAAAACAATACCGTCTCGATTTTTTAACAAAATTACGGCCGGTATTACCGGAATTAAACTGAACGATTTTAATTGTGGGCTGAAAGTGTATAAAAAAGAAGTGGTTAAAAAAATTGAGCTGTACGGCGAACTTCATCGCTATATTCCGCTGCTTGCCCAATGGCAAGGCTACAATGCCATAACCGAAAAGGTGGTTAAACATCATCCCAGAAAACACGGGCAAACAAAATTTGGGATTGCACGATTTATGCACGGGTTTTTAGATTTACTCACGCTGGTATTTATAAATCGATATCAGCAGCGTCCCATGCATTTTTTTGGCACACTCGGCTTTCTTTTTTTAGTCCTCGGCGGGGTGATTAACGGTTACCTGGCGATCGATAAAGTATTTTTTGGGGCCAATTTAGGTGACCGCCCATTGCTTCTTTTGGGGGTGATGTTGATGGTACTCGGCGCCCAGTTCTTTTCAATTGGATTTTTGGGAGAGCTCTTTTATAAAACTCAGGGTAACCACGTGGAGCCCAATATAGCAGACAAAATTTAGAGATACCCTCCATGAGCAGAATTGCCTACGATCCGGTTAAAGATCGATTTGCATCCATCATTCGAAATAACCGGTTACTGCGCACATTTTTCTACAAACTGTTGGATCTGTTCTTTTTACGCAGTTGGTATGTTCGCGCTTTGCTAAAACAGTATGCCGCGGCCATGGATAAAAATGACCAATGGAAATTGCTTGATGCCGGCTGCGGTTTCGGGCAGTACGATCGGTTTATGCTCCAAACCTTTTCGCAGGTCTCCATTAAAGCCGTGGATGTGAAAAAAAACTATTTGGCTGATTGCCGCCATTATTTTGCAAGTGAAATAGATAAAAATCGCATAACATTTGAGCAGGCTGATTTGTTGAATTTTGAGAACTCTGGAGTGTTTGATATGGCTATTTGTGTAGATGTTCTCGAGCATATTACTGAAGATGTACAGGTAATGAAAAGAATCATGCAAAGTCTAAAAGCCGACGGATATTTTATCATGCATTCGCCCTCGATTTTTTCTGAAGAAGATGCCGGTGAGGATGAAAGCTTTGTGGACGAACATGCCCGCACCGGCTACTCAAAGAGCGATATCCGTGAGAAGCTGCAACAAGCAGGATTGACCCCTGTGGAAGTAGCTTACACTTATGGAAATAAAGGTCATTTTGCATGGAAGCTTCTCATAAAATATCCCATGCTTTGGATGAACAAAATTAAATTATGGGCGCTCCCGCTGATGGCCGTCTGGTATATATTAACCCTACCGCTGGGACTTATCTTAATGAAGATGGACATGAGCGAAGCGAATGAGAAAGGAAACGGAATTTACGCTGTGGCGAGAAAAGATTTATGATTTATGATTGGTGATTTTTGAATTATGATCTAAAAACCAATCAAAAATCATTATTCATCAATCAAAAATCCAATAGAGTACCGCGTACGGGATTTCTCCGAAGGAGTGCCTACGGCAGAACCCGTGTTACTGCCGTGAAAGGGCAGCGTCCTAAACCCCTAGACGAACGCGGCATATATAACTTAAACATGCCAAGTTTTGAAAACTTGGCATGTTGGATATTATAAAAAGGGAGCCTGATGGGATTTGAACCCACGGCCTCCAGGGCCACAACCTGGCGCTCTAACCAACTGAGCTACAAGCTCCATATATTTAAATAACAAACTACAAATTTCATTGGCAAAGTGGCTTTTAAATATTTGCTACTTGTTATTTTGGTATTTAACCAAGTACCGCTTACGGGATTTCTCCGAAGGAGTGCCTACGGCAGAACCCGTCTCCCAAGTTTGGTTCCATAGAACTAACCCTTGGAACACAGATTTGTACCGCGTACGGGATTCCTCCGAAGGAGTGCCTATGGCAGAACCCGTCTCCCAGGTTTGGTTCCATAGAACTAACCCTTGGAACACAGATTTGTACCGCGTACGGGATTCCTCCGAAGGAGTGCTTATGGCAGAACCCGTCTCCCAAGTTTGGTTCCATAGAACTAACCCTTGGAACACAGATTTGTACCGCGTACGGGATTCGAACCCGTGTTACTGCCGTGAAAGGGCAGCGTCCTAAACCCCTAGACGAACGCGGCAAAAAAAAATAAGAGGCGACAGGCGGATTTGAACCGCCGTAGGAGGTTTTGCAGACCTCTGCCTAACCACTCGGCCATGTCGCCATTAGTTAAATAACAAACTTCAAATTCCAAATAATCTTCATTTCGAAATTTGGTACTTGTATTCTGGTATTTAAACCTGTACGCCCGACAGGAGTCGAACCTGTAACCTACGCCTTAGAAGGGCGTTGCTCTATCCAGTTGAGCTACGGGCGCATCGTAATTTTAAACGTTAAATTCTTAATGTTGAATTAGAAACATTCAAAATTTAATATCTAAGCCCGCAATTAAAAACTCAACATTTATGATTCAAAATTTCAAAGTCGGGGAGACAGGATTTACCCGAAGGGATGCCTTTGGCAGAACCTGCTCGCAGGTTCATTGCACCAAAAAGGCTTCTGTCCACTCCTCCATTATATTTATTCATAAACCATTATATTTATTCATAAAAATGTAGTCGGGGAGACAGGATTTGAACCTGCGACCCTTCGCTCCCAAAGCGAATGCGCTACCGGACTGCGCCACTCCCCGTAAGAAAATAAGCTTAACAGCTTAAAATTTTCATTCCTTTCGGCTTTCAGAAAGATTTCAAATATAAGAGTCTTAGCTTCTGTAATCAATCTGAAATCAACTAATTTTTGTTCTTATTTTCTCTTGTGTATTCGCTTAAAAAACCAAGGCCGTATGCAGTTATCTGGATAAATGATGTTAGCATACTCATCAAGCCCACTGCGGCACTTTTAGTTTTGATTGTAGCATGAGTGCCCAGTATAAGAAATAATAAAACCCCGATTAAGCCAATAATAAAAAATAATGTGGGATACCAAAGGGGTAGTGTAAGGGTGAATAATACTCCCATAACAAAGAGGACCGGCAGCAGGTGCACCCATTTTATTTCGGAGGGATAGAACCGCCCGATATGTACCCGCGCCCGTCCAAAAAAATGAAGCTGTTTAAAGAATGCCGTAAGACTGGTGCGACGTTTGTGATATACAAAAGCCGCAGAAATTAAGCCTGTTTTAAATCCCTCATTTATAATATCGATACTAAAAATGATGTCTTCGCCCATGCGGGTTATTTTAAACCCGCCGGTAGCCTCAAATACGTCGCGCGATATGCCCATGTTAAAACTCCGCGGATGAAATTGACCGGAGTGTTTTTCGTTGCCGCGAATGCCTCCTGTTGTGAATGGCGACGTCATGGAGTAACTAATGGCTTTTTGCAAAATCGAAAATGATTTATGCGCTTTGTCCGGTCCGCCGTAGGCATCGAATTCTCTTTTTTGCAGGTGATTATGTACGGTTTCCAAGTAATGGGAAGGGATCAGGCAATCAGAATCAAACATGATAAAATAATCACCCTTGGCTTTTTTAAAACCAACATTACGGCTAAAGCCTTGGCCGGAATTTTCTTTGTAAACGTAGGTAATGTCAAGCTGTTCAGAGAATGATTGTACAACCAACTCGCATTTTTTGGATGAACCATCTTCAATGATAATAACTTCAAACCGTTGGTAGTGCTGCTTGGTTAAACTTTGCAGCAATTCCCGGACTTCCTCCGGCCGGTTATAAACCGGTATGATAATAGAGAAGAAAAGATTTGAGTTCTTTTTTTTCATGACTCAAAACTAAGCATAATAAACAAAGATGAAAGGAGTGATTTGGTAATGAAAAAAGGGAGGAACAGAAAAAAAGGATCACCGCAAAGACGGCGATCCTTGGTAAATTAATGGATTAGAGGCCCTTTGCATTACTGACGCCCATTTCTCCCAAAGGGATGCTATGGCAAAAGGCATACCTGCGGTGCAATGAGGAGCCACGACGTATGAAGTCGAAAACAAAGTCATGGTTCTGCAAAGCCCCTGGATTAGATTATTACGCCTTGGCCTCCGATTTCGACTCTTTATTTTCTTCTTCAGAAGAATTTTCGGCAGACGCATCGACTTCTTTGTCTTCAGGGAGTTCCCAGGCAAAGTCGAGCCCGTCTCTTGACTTATTCATTTTGATACGAATTTCAGAGCCTTCAGGGTAACTTTCATTAAGAATTTCTTCGGCCAGCGGATCTTCCACATACTTTTGAATGGCGCGTTTAAGCGGCCGTGCTCCATATTTTTGGTCAAATCCTTTATCGGTGATAAATTCTTTGGCGCCTTCAGTAACATCAACCTGGTAGCCGAGATTGTGGATGCGTTCAAAGAGCTCATCAGAAAGCAGGTCGATGATTTTGAAAATATCTTCCCGTTCAAGCGGACGGAAGGTGATGACATCATCAATGCGGTTTAAAAATTCAGGATTGAATACTTTTTTGAGTGCATCCTGAATAGTCGATTTCATGTTCTCATAATCAAAAGCATTATCATCATCCGAGAAGCCAATGCCCTGACCAAGATTACGGATGTCGCGTGCACCAATATTGGAGGTCATGATAATGATGGTGTTTCGGAAATCAACTTTACGACCGAGGCTGTCGGTTAAAATTCCGTCATCGAGAACCTGCAGCAGAATGTTGAATACATCAGGGTGTGCTTTTTCAATTTCGTCAAGTAGTACAACTGAATACGGCTTTCGGCGCACCTTTTCGGTGAGCATGCCGCCTTCTTCATATCCAACGTAGCCTGGAGGAGCACCAACCAAGCGCGAAACGGAGAATTTTTCCATGTATTCACTCATATCAATTCGGATGAGCGAATCATCTTTATCAAATAAGTAGCGTGAGAGCACTTTGGCCATCTCAGTTTTACCAACGCCCGTAGGACCCAAGAAAATAAACGAGCCGATGGGGCGGGAGGGATCTTTAAGTCCGGCACGTGTACGCTGAATGGCTTTGGTTAGTTTGACGATAGCTTCATTTTGACCAATAATCTGCTCGGAAAGCTCCTCCTTCATGTTCAAGAGCTTTTTGCTTTCACTCTGGCTGATTTTTGTCACCGGTACGCCGCTCATCATCGCTACAACCGAGGCTACATCATTTTGTTCTACGTTAAAGACAATGTCCTCAGATTCTTTTTCCCACTCTTCTTGAGCTTTTTCAAGATCTTCCTGGAAACGCTTCTCTTTGTCACGCAAGCGTGCTGCTTCTTCAAAACGCTGCTTCTTGACCATGGAATTCTTTTCATTCCCGGTCTTTTCGATGGACTCCTCAAGATCCAGAATATTTTGTGGCACCGTTATATTTGCCAGATGAACCCGCGCTCCGGCCTCATCGAGGGCATCAATAGCCTTGTCCGGTAAAAAGTGATCGGTCACATAGCGATCCGTCAGCTTCACACATTCCGTAATAGCTTTTGGAGAATATTGAACGCTGTGATGCTCTTCGTACTTCTCTTTTATTTGATCCAATATTTCGATGGTTTCCTCAATATCGGTGGGATCAACCATAATCTTTTGAAAGCGGCGTTCCAGCGCGCCGTCTTTTTCAATATACTGGCGATATTCATTCAGCGTTGTGGCGCCAATAGCTTGAACCTCTCCACGCGCCAGGGCGGGTTTTAACATATTTGAAGCATCCAGCGAACCGCTGGCTCCGCCGGCTCCTACTATCGTATGCAATTCATCAATAAACAGAATGATGTCTTCCGTTTTTTCAAGTTCACCCATCACTGCTTTGATGCGTTCTTCAAACTGACCGCGGTACTTTGTGCCGGCTACGAGTGCAGCCAGGTCGAGCGCTACTACACGCTTGCCATAAAGTACACGCGAAACTTTCCGTTCAATAATACGCGAGGCCAAGCCTTCGGCGATGGCGGTTTTACCGACGCCCGGTTCGCCAATTAGTACCGGGTTATTTTTTTTACGACGGCTCAAGACCTGGGCCACACGCTCAATTTCTTTTTCCCGACCAATGATGGGGTCGAGCTTTTCCTCTTCGGCCAGCTCGGTAAGGTCGCGGCCAAAGTTGTCTAATACAGGGGTTTTTGATTTTTCCATTTTCTTTTCTCTGGAGCTTCCGGATGATTTTGATCCTTTAGATGATGACAGGCTCGCAGAAATGGAGCGCGCATCGTTTGTGCCGGTATCCCGATCGGGCGATTTGCCCGAAATAATGAGATCCAGCTCTTCACGAACGGCATCATACGATATACTAAACTGTTGCAAAATTTGAGCTGCTATATTCTCATCATCACGCAGCAGAGAAAGTAACAGATGCTCGGTTCCTATAGAGTCGCTTTTATATAGCTTGGCTTCCAGATAGGTGATGCGAAGCACTTTTTCGGCCTGTTTAGTCAATTTAATATTGCCAACGGTAACCGAGCCGCCCGTTCCGCGGACCGTATCTTCAACCGTTTTTTTGAGCTTGTAAAGATCGCAATTCAGGTTTTTGAGAATTTTTATAGCCACACCTTCACCCAGCCGCACAATGCCAAGAATCAGATGTTCGGTGCCAATGTAATCGTGACCCAACCGCAGGGCTTCTTCCCGGCTGTATTGAATGACGTCGCGAACTTTATTTGAAAAATCGTTACCCTCCATAGATCGCAAATCAGGTTTATTTAATTGAATTATATTCACCCGTATTAACGAGTGAAATTGAATTTTAGTTCACCGCTGCATCGAAAGTAGTGGTGGTGGGTTGCAAAAGCAAACAAAACAAGATCCTTTTGCATTTTTATGGACCGTTCAATCTTGGGATGCACGAATTGCAAGAGGGGTCTTAGTCAATAAGTGAAGTGCCCGTCATTTCTTTGGGTGGGTCAATGTTCATCATGTGCAGCAGGGTAGGGGCCACATCAGCTAAAATTCCGTCGTGCAGTGATTCAATTTCTTCATCACTTATAACAAGGGCCGGAACCGGAGCCGTAGTGTGCGAAGTGTGCGGGCTGCCATCGGGATTTATCATGCAGTCGGCATTCCCGTGGTCAGCAATAATGAGCATATTGTAGGAAGCCTCGCGGGCGGTTTGTACCACTTTTTTTAGCTGTTGATCAATCGTTTCCACAGCACGAATGGCGGCCACCATATCGCCGGTGTGTCCCACCATATCGGCGTTGGCAAAATTGAGTATGCAAAGGTGATGCTCTTCGGTGATGAGTTGATCGCAGAGCGCATGTGTTACGGCCGCGGCACTCATTTCCGGTTGAAGATCGTAAGTTGCCACTTTAGGACTCGGAATGAGAATGCGCTCTTCGCCGGAATAGGGATCTTCTTCACCCCCGTTTAAGAAATATGTGACATGCGGATACTTCTCGGTCTCTGCTATACGCAGCTGCTTAAGATTTTTTTTGCTGATGACCTCACCCAGCGTATTGTGCAGTTCTTCCGGGGGAAAGGCCACCTGCACATTTTTAAAATCTTCATCATATTCGGTGAACGTATAGTATGAAGGTGCCATGCCCTGTTCGATTTCAAATTCATCAAAGCCGTCTTCGATAAATGCACGAGTGATTTGCCGCGCCCGGTCGCCACGAAAATTGAAGAAGATGATCACATCATCCGGTTGAATACGGCTGTCAGATTCCGTCTCAATGAAGCGAGGTTCAATAAATTCATCGGTGTTATCCTCATCATAGGATGCTTGCATCGCTTCCTCGGCAGAATTAAAAGATTTGCCTTTTCCGTTGACTAATAAATGGTACGCTTTTTGGGTGCGCTCCCAGCGATTATCGCGATCCATGGCATAGTACCGACCAACAATAGAGGCGAGGGTGCCGGTGCCAATTTCTTTTGCTTTATCTTTAAATTCCCGAACGTATTCAATGCCGCCCTTGGGGTCGGTATCGCGCCCGTCGGTAAAAGCGTGCACAAAAGTGTTATCTATGTCGCGGTTATTTATGAGTTGCAACAGCGCATACAGGTGCGCGTTTTGGCTGTGTACCCCGCCGTCGGAAAAGAGGCCCATGAGGTGAATGCGTCCATTTTTCTCTGCTTCTTCAATGGCGTTGAGCAATATCTCATTTTCAGCAAAACCACCGGCTTTAATTTTTTGGTTGATTTCCGAAAGCTTTTGCACCACCACGCGTCCGGCTCCGATATTAAGGTGACCCACTTCTGAATTACCAAACTGTCCGGCGGGCAAGCCTACATCTTCGCCGCTTGCCGAAAGCCGGGCATGCGGACAGCTTTGAAAAAGATGATCCAGGAAAGGCGTATGCGCTTTATCTACCGCGCTGACATCAGGATTCTCGGCTAAGCCATATCCATCTAATATGATGAGGAGTGCTTTAGCAGGCTCAGTCAAGATGAGGGGGTGGATTACAGGTTATTAACGTGCTTCGTTAATCTTGATTTTTTACGGGCAGCATTGTTACGATGAATCATGTTTTTTCCCGTCATTTTGTCGAGATATGAAGTAGCATCTTTGAGCTTTTTTTCTGCTTCTTCTTTATCGTTCTCGTCCAAAACATTATTAATGAGCGTTTTCATTTTAGAACGCCTTTTCTGATTTTGTTGACGGCGTTTTTCGTTTTGGCGAACACGCTTTACGGCTTGTTTGTGCTGTGGCATAAATTAATTGAATTAATTAAACAGTATCTTAAAAAATCTGTATTATTGAATCCTTTTTTCAAAAGTTTCCAAAGTTAAAATTTCTGGGAAGATTAAACAAGAAATCATTGAAAAATTACAAAATTAAACCTAATTTAGGAGACTTTCTGTTATGATCATAGTAATTGACGGGCCCGCGGGTGCAGGCAAAAGTTCTACTGCCAAAGCCGTAGCTCAAAAGTTAAATATTGAATACCTCGATTCCGGCGCGCTTTATCGTGCGCTCACCTGTATTTTTTTTCAGGCGGGGAAAGACAGAAAAGCTTTTTTTGATTTGTTGAAGCAGGTGTCTGTTTCTTTTTCATACACCGATGCCATTTTTAGGGTGTGGGTTAATGATAAAGAGATTACCGCGAAGCTGCGTAGTGCTGAAGTTTCTGCACTGGTCAGTGATATTGCTTCTCTTGATGGTTCTCGAACATTCGTTAACTCGTTGATGCGTGAGGCCGTGCAAGAGGGTGCATACATTGCTGAAGGCAGAGATTTGGGTACGGCCGTTTTCCCGGAAGCTGATTTGAAATTTTTCATGTCGGCCGATGTGGATGAACGCGCCCGCCGGCGTTATGATGAGCTCAAAGGCTCGGATGATGAAGTTTCCATCGAGCAGGTGAGCCAAAACATTGCTGAGCGAGATCAAAAAGATACCGATCGCGCCAACGATCCATTAAAAAAAGCGGTTGATGCAATCGATGTCGATAATACATCCATGAGTTTCGATGAGCAGGTTCAGCACATATGTTCAATCATCGATGACAAAACAGAATTAACATACACACAATAACATTAACTCTAATCCCAAAACGTTCTGAAAAATTCGGGACGAATTGTGGTAATTTTAATTAATAACTAAATGACTGAAGACGTAAAAAAAGAACAAAAACAAGAAGAAAAAGAAACCAGCGAGCAGGCTACTGCTACGACTAAAGATGTAAAAGAAGAAAATCAGACATCCTCCGAAGAAGAAAATGAAGCGGTTGAAGCTGACCAATCTTCTGAAGAAGAAACGCAAGACGAAGCGCCCGCCGATACCGATTCTACCGAAGAATCTGGCGAAGATACCGATGATGAAGCCGTCACCGAAGCTGACGTTCGCGTGGAGCCGGAAGCGGAAGAAATTGCATCATTCAGCGGAGATATTCATGAAGACGCCTATACATACGATCAACTCGAAGAGGCCTCGGAAGATTATTCCGATGATGAGTTCCATGAGTATGCCGCCATGTATGAGGACACGCTCAATGAAATTGAAGAAAAAGAAATTGTTACCGGTCGTGTTGTATCGGTTGACGAAAAATATGTAATCGTTGACATTGGGTTTAAGTCTGAAGGTATTGTACAGACGAATGAATTTCCCGATGAGATGATTGAAAACCTTGCCCCCGGCGATGAGATTGATGTTTTCCTGGACCAGGTGGAAGATCAGGAAGGGCAGCTTATTTTATCACGCCGAAAGGCCGATATACTGCACGCCTGGGAGACGATCCAGCGTTCGGACGAAGATGGCGAAATTATGGAAGGCTACATCAAACGCCGCATTAAAGGTGGAATGGTTGTGGATGTTATGGGCATTGATGCATTTTTGCCCGGCTCACAAATTGATGTGCGCCCCGTTCGCGACTTTGATGCTTATGTTGGTCGCACTATGGAATTTCAAGTGGTGAAGCTGAACATGCACGTGGAAAATGTGGTTGTATCACACCGTGCGCTTATCGAGTCTGACCTTGAAGAGCAGCGTGAAGAAATTCTCTCCACTATTGAAGAAGGGCAGGTACTCGCAGGTATTGTTAAAAACATAACCGACTTTGGTGTGTTTATTGATCTTGGCGGCGTTGACGGTCTGCTACACATTACCGATCTGTCGTGGGGTCGCGTTGATCATCCCGAAGAAATTGTATCGCTCGATCAGGAGCTCAACGTTGCGGTCATTGATTTTGATGAGGAGAGCAAGCGTGTATCACTCGGTCTCAAACAACTGCAGCCGCAACCGTGGGACGATATAGATCTAAAATATCCTGAGGGCATGAAGGTGCAGGGACGTGTAGTCTCCATTGCCGATTACGGCGCTTTCATTGAGCTTGAAAAAGGCGTTGAAGGGCTTATCCACATTAGTGAGATGTCGTGGACGCAGCACATAAAACATCCATCGCAGCTGGTTGGCCGTGATGATGTGATTGAATGCGTAGTGCTGAATGTGAACCAGGGTGAAAAGAAAATTTCGCTCGGCGTTAAGCAGCTTGAGAAAGACCCATGGGAAGAGATCGACAAGCGCTATCCTGTTGGATCCAAGCATACCGGAACTGTTCGCAATCTCACCAATTTTGGTGTGTTCGTTGAACTGGAACCGGGCATTGACGGACTCATTCACATCTCCGATTTAAGCTGGACCGAGCAGGTCGAGCACCCAAGCGAAATTATTGACAAAAGCGAAGAAATTGAAGTGGCTATTTTGGCCATTGATTTCGATAATCGCCGCATCACACTGGGCCACAAGCAAATTGAAAGTAACCCCTGGGAAGCTTTCTCTGAAGAGTACGGCCTTACTGAAGAGGTGACCGGCGAAGTGTCAAAAATTACCGATAAAGGTGTTTTTGTAGCCCTGCCGCACGAACTGGAAGGCTTTATTCCCGGCAGCAAAACCGAGGGTGAAGATCATCAGGAAGAATTTTCTGAGGGAGACGAAGTCACCGCTTTTGTTATTGAGCTGGATGAATCCAGTAAAAACATAACCCTCAGCCAGCATGAGGATGATACTGAAGATGTTTCGAAAAGTAGTTCCTCATCGAAAGAGAAGAAAACGCGGGGCGGGAGTAAGCCTACTCCAAAAGCGCCCAAAACCGGCACGCCCACATTAGGTGAAATGTCCGGTCTGGCCGACCTTCAGGAAGAGATGAAGGAGAAAGAGCGCAAAGAGGTAGAGCGTAAAATTGCCGCTCAGAATGCTGAAGAAGGCGACGAGGAAGAATCAGAAGAAGAAAACGAGAGCGGAGATGAGGAGGAGTAAACACCCTCGTTAACTGCTTTATAAATGTGAAAGCCCGATCCCGAGTATTCGAGGTTGGGCTTTTTTTATAAGAAGAGGGTTTTGCAAAACTACCCATCTTGTCATTCTGAACTCGCTTCAGAATCTCAGGTGCATTTAATGGCATTTAAACAGAGACCCTGAACTCACCGAGGGTATGCCTTAGCACGAACGAAGTAAGACCCGAAGGGATGCTTGGGCAAAATTTGTGTCTTTGTACAAACTACAAGTTAATAAATAAAACAAAGAAGGGCGGCCTATGGCTGCAAGGAAGCTCTGATCCCGCCGCATTTTTTACGTTTTCTCAAACTATAGTTCTGTTGTTGTATATTCAAATGCAGATATTCCTAAATAGGATGTGATAGGTTTAGTCTTTCAAATATCCACAAAGATGTTACTTACTGTGGCCTTGAAATGTAAGTGGAAAAATGAATGTAATCAAAAGAGGTAGGAGGTACAGTCCATTGCACTATTTATTAGACGAGGTTATGTATGTTCATTTTTTCAATCACGAATCCCGACAATGGTGCGGGACCGGCAAAGCCGGGAACTAAAAAAAAGTGACCAGAATATCGGAGATATTGTTCTTGTGTTGTTTATACCTGAAAAAGCTTTGAATCGTTTTGTTCCTTAAACAGTATTTTTCCCGCGATCTCCCGGACCCTAATCTCACAGCATAGCCATGCTGTGGTACAATCGTAATTGTTTTACGGCACCGGCACGGTGCTCATAATTTCTTCAATGATGTTTTCCGAAGTTATGTTTTCGGCTTCAGCCTCAAAGGTGGGTATGATGCGGTGGCGCAGTACATCTTTGGCAATAGTGCGCACATCTTCCGGGGTAACATAGGCGCGATGCTCCATAAAGGCATGCGCACGCGATGCCAAATTGAGATTAATGGACGCCCGGGGAGAGGCACCGAAGTTGATGAGTTCTGTTAGCTTATCAAGCCGGTAATTAGCCGGTGTACGTGTAGCAAAAACAAGATCAATAATATATTGTTCTACTTTCTCATCAACATAAATTTCATTAACCACGCTGCGAGCCTGCATTACTTTCTCAGGTGAAATAACAGGCTTAAGTGCTTGGTGTTTACCCGTTTTGGCCATGCGTCGCATTATTTTCATCTCTTCCTCTTCGGTGGGATAGTCAATAATAATTTTCATCATAAAGCGATCCACCTGCGCTTCGGGCAGGGGGTAGGTGCCTTCCTGTTCCACGGGGTTTTGGGTGGCCAGAGTCAGAAATGGTTCATCAAGCGGGTAGGTGGTTCCGCCAATGGTAACTTGCTTTTCCTGCATAGCCTCAAGCAGGGCGCTTTGCACTTTAGCGGGTGATCGATTTATCTCATCCGCCAAAATAATATTGGAAAAAATGGGTCCTTTTTTTACCGTAAATTCAGCTTCTTTTTGATTGTAGATGAGCGTTCCAATCAGATCGGCCGGCAGCAGGTCGGGCGTAAATTGCAGCCGCTGGAAATCGGTGTCAATCACTTGTGCCAGCGAAGAAACCGTTAATGTTTTAGCCAGCCCGGGTACGCCTTCGAGCAGCACGTGTCCATCGGCCAGCAAGCCGACAAGCAAGCGGTTAATCATATAGCGCTGCCCTACAATCACTTTGCCAAGCTCTTGGTAAATTTCATCAACAAAAGCGCTGGATTTTTCTATCTTTTCGCCAAGCGCCTGCATATCTATAGATTCTTTGGGTTGATCGACAGCCATGGTAAATATTGGTTTACAAGTTTATTGAGGAATACCTATTTTCGATGCCGCCCGCAGGCGGTATATTTTCAACGATGATTAATGTACAAGGTTTGCCTGAAAAATTAAATAGTATCTTTGCACACCGTAATTACATTTTAGTGTAGAACATGGGTGACCAAGCGATGATTAAAAAGCTTGTTTAAATGATTTCGCAAATTACAATTAAATAAATTAATGGAACTTTTAGATTCATTTTTGCTCGGCTTGATTCAGGGACTTACCGAATTTCTGCCTATAAGCAGTTCAGGGCATCTGGTGCTGGGAGAGGCGTTGCTGGGGGGCGGACTTGATAAGAACATCACCTTTGAGGTGGTGGTACACTTTGGTACGCTTTGCAGCATTATTATTTATTACCGGCAAAAAATAGCGGATATCTTTCGCTCGTGGTTTAAGCTGCCGGGTTCTTCACAAACGTTTTCACAGCAGTGGCAAAGCGATCCCAACCTGAAGCTGACTTGGTTTGTACTCTTAAGCATGATCCCCGCATTAATTGTGGGTCTGACGCTCAAGGACCAAATCGAGAACACCTTTTTGAACCCGTTTATGGTATCCATCATGCTGTTGGTGACCGGGGTGATCCTATTTATGACTAAATTCCGCGATTCATTTCCCAATCACTTGGACAGCGGCAGCGCATTTGGTATTGGATTGGCCCAGGCGTTTGCCATTTTGCCCGGCATTAGCCGATCGGGATCCACCATCTCGCTGGGACTTTATCTGGGCATCAAACGCAAAGAAGCAGCTGATTTTTCATTCCTTATGGTCATACCCGTTATTGGCGGCGCCATGCTGCTCGAAATTAAAGAGATGGTGGAAGTAGGGATTGCCACCAATGATGCTATTGCTTTATTCGTGGGCTTTATTACGGCGCTCATATCAGGATATTTTGCGCTCAAATACTTGATCATTTTGTTGCAAAATAAAGGTATCCATCCCTTTGCCTGGTACTGCTGGATTTTGGGGGCGGTAGGGCTCGTTTATTTCTGGTGATTTTGGAGGGTATAGAGGTATAAGGATATAAGGTTTTCACTTGCGGCCTATCACTCCTTATACTCCCATTCCCTTATACCCAAAACACTCAAAAAACAGTTGAAGCCAAAACCAAAAAATGCTACCTTTACAGCCAATTCAATACGACAAAATTTATGATTAGCTACATTTTTATTTTGTTGGCCGTCTTTGCTATTGCTACCGCCTTGGCCATGGTTATTAGCCGCAACACGGTAAACAGTGCGCTTTTTCTGGTTTTGCACCTGGTATCGCTGGCCGGCGTCTATCTGATTTTACAGGCCCAGTTTTTGGCTGTCATTCAGGTACTGGTTTATGCCGGTGCTATTATGGTGCTGTTTCTTTTTGTGATTATGTTGCTGAACGTTGATGCTGAGGAGAGCCTTTTCAATGCATTTAGATTTAAATACTTTGTTGGTTTCCTGCTCGGCGTCATCGTGCTTTCTCAAATATTGTACAGCATAGGAACGGTTTCAGACACGCTTCCGCAAATTTCACCCAACATGGCTCAGGCTGGAACGGTTGAGGCTATCGGTGAGGTGCTTTATTCAAAATATATCCTTCCATTTCACTTGGTCGGTGTGCTTCTGACAGCTGCCGCGAGTGGAGCTATACTGCTGGCACAGCATAAACCTAAATCTGCAATAAAAAACAATGATTAGCATAGATTGGTATCTGGCTTTAAGCGCCATTTTATTTTGCATTGGACTTATTGGCGTGTTGATCCGAAAAAATGCGATCGTAATTTTTATGTGTGTTGAGCTGATGCTGAATGCCGTAAATGTATCATTGGTTTCATTCAGCAGTTACTTTGGAAACGTAGATGGACAAATTTTTGTGTTTTTTGCGCTTGCTGTAGCCGCCGCTGAAGCGGTAGTGGGCCTGGCCATTATTATCGCCATTTTTCGTAATAACCTTTCTGTTGATGTAAGCCGTATTAATCTGTTACGCTGGTGATTTTAGAGGCCGGATGTTAGAGGTTGGAAGCTGGAGACACTGGTACCGGGTGCCGCACTTTCACGCTTTGTTTAAAATTTTAAGGACTTAAAATTACAATGACCAATGTCGAGGCATCGACCCTCGACTTTTAGACCTTTTCCCACCATTAGTGCAAGCGCCCGTTAAGTTGTATATACCGACTATTTTTTGCTTCCCGTTTTTCACCCAAGGCTCAAAGACTCACCACTCAAGACTCACCACTCAAGACTCATTACTCAAGACTAATCACCCCTAAATAAAGATCCAGGTTACCAGTAGATAGATGGGGGCTAAGATTCCCACCGACCACAACATGTAGCCGCCAAAGCTGGGCATATCCACGCCGGACGTTTCGGCAATAGATTTCACCATAAAGTTGGGGGCGTTGCCAATATAGGTCATAGCCCCAAAGAACACGGCACCGGCAGATATAGCGACCAGCGTTTCCGAAAGGGTGGTCATCAACTCGTGGGCATTGCCGCCGGCGGCATTAAAGAAGACGAGATAGGTGGGGGCATTATCGAGGAAGGCCGACAGGATGCCGGTAATCCAAAAGAACATAGCATTGTTTGGTTCTCCGTTGGAGAAGACCGCATCATTAACAAACGCAAGGGCTCCATCACCACTCTGACCGGCTTTAAGCATGGCTATGGGGGCAATGATAGTTACAAAAATGCCGGCAAAAAGTTTCCCCACCTCTTGGATAGGGAACCAGTCGAAGCCATTGGCGGCGCGACTTTCTTTGGAGGTCCATATCCAGCTGAGGTACGAGAGCAACAGCAGCCCCCCATCACGAATGAGGCCGGCTACCGGAATATTGACGTGATAAACAGTAACTGTACCTAAATCATAAATACCTGAAAATAATACAAAGCCAACAACCCCGACCAGCAGCAAAAGGTTAAAGCTGCCCTCCAGGCCCAGTGGTTCTTTGTCCTCAGCGATCGGATCCTCCGGCTGTTCTTCTTGAGCGTACAGGTAGCGGTCCCAGAAATAGTATACAATAAGCAGTATCACCGCAACAAAAGTCATTTCCCAGAACAGGTTGGTGGTTGTCCAGAAGAACCCAACCCCTTTCAGGAATCCGAGGAATAGCGGGGGATCTCCCAGCGGAGTAAGCGAGCCACCTACATTAGCTACCAAGAAGATAAAAAAGACGACCATATGCACTTTCTTTTTTCGCCAGGTGTTGGCGCGCAGCATGGGGCGAATAAGCAGCATGGCGGCCCCGGTGGTGCCCATCCAGCTGGCTAAAACGGTACCTACTAGTAAGAAAAGAGTATTCACTTCCGGCGTACCTTTCAAATAACCCTTCACCCGTACACCGCCGGAAATGGTAAAGAGCGCAAAAAGCAGGATGATGAATGGGAAATATTCCAGCAGGTACACGTGCAGCACTTCATACAGCGTAATTTCAAAGCCCAAAAAGATGAGCATGGGTACCACAATCATCCCCCCCCAGAATGCCGACACTTTGCCAAAGTGGTGATGCCAGAAATCTTCGGCCACTAACGGAAAGATAGCAATAGAGAGCAGAATGCCCGAAAAGGGGATGATCCACCAGATACTGAGCGCTCCCCCCTCAAGGTGTGGGGCAGATTCGGCAGCAAGAGCCGGTTGCGCTATCAAAAATAAAAAGAGCGTAATTAACAGGGTACTAAATCCGGAGAAAAATTTCTTTAGTTGCACGTTTGAACATTTGGTTAATTCAGTTTTGAAAAATTAAACAGTAAAATAAAAGATGCGGTGTAGTTTCAAAACAAAATTCACATAATTTTATGCGTTCATATCAATCTGCAATTTTATATTTCTAATAAGGCTTTGAAATACCCACTTAATTCTAATCTTTCATTGTCCGGAGTCGTCGGGACGAAGCCATGCCTGGGTTAAAACTTCGGCAGACAGGCAATCTCCATTCCCACGATATAAGAGGGGGGATTGCTCCCGAATATTTGGGATTCGCAACGACAAATAGCATTTCAAACCCTTCTTAAATTCAAAAGATGTTCTGATCCCCCAACGGCAATATTACCAATTTTTAGGCTTTACCTTCACTCACTTTTTTGTATCTTTGCCTTTGATAAATTTGCAACTACAAAGTGCCTTTTCTTCAACAAGAAATTGCTCGGGATTAATTGAACGCCTACTTTCATAAATGGAATCAGCTACAACGCTCGTAAGTATTATTGTTGGGTTACCGTTGGTTGGCTTTTTGGTCAACGGTTTAATGGGTTTGACTTCCGAAAAATTTCGGCAACGCAAAACGCTGATCGGCACCATCGCCAACCTTTCTGTTCTCATTCCATTCCTAATCGCATGCTACTTTTTTATCAATCTGGGTGAAAATTCAGATCCGATATTTGCCACGCTGTTCACTTGGATTGAGACCGGCAGCTTTAGCGTTGATATCGCCTACCAAATCGATCAGCTTTCGATATTGATGACGCTCGTTGTCACTGGTGTCGGGTTTTTAATTCACCTCTACTCCATTGGTTATATGTGGCATGATGACGGATACTGGCGCTTTTTTGCCTATCTGAACCTGTTTATTTTTGCCATGCTTAACCTGGTGCTGGCTGATAATCTGCTACTTCTATTCCTGGGATGGGAGGGTGTCGGGTTGTGTTCCTATCTGTTGATTGGCTTCTGGTACACCGAAATGAAAAACTCCAGCGCGGCCAAAAAGGCATTTATCTACAACCGCATTGGTGATTTCGCCTTTCTGGTGGCCATATTTATGCTTTTTCAGCATATCGGCAGCTTACGGTTTGAGACTATTTTAGGTGATTTAGCCGCCATTCCCGGCGATGATAAATTCTGGATCGGCTTCCTGATGTTTATCGGCGCCACCGGTAAAAGTGCGCAAATTCCGCTCTTCGTTTGGCTGCCTGATGCCATGGCGGGTCCGACATCGGTATCTGCCCTCATTCATGCTGCTACCATGGTAACATCGGGTATATATTTGATTTCCCGGCTGTCGCCCATGTTTGTGCTTTCGCCCGAATTGATGATGATTATTGCAGTGATCGGAGCGCTGACGGCCATTGTAGCTGCAACGATTGCGCTCACTCAAAATGATATTAAACGCGTGCTGGCCTATTCAACCGTTTCGCAGCTGGGCTACATGTTTCTGGCGCTTGGCTCGGGGGCCTTTACCGCCGCGATGTTTCATGTAGTAACCCACGCCTTTTTCAAAGCCTGTTTGTTCCTGGGTTCAGGTTCGGTCATTCACGCCATGGAGCATGTTGAGCACGGCTTGCACGAGGAGGGAAAGGACGTGCATTTCGATCCGCAGGATATGCGATTTATGGGTGGGTTGAAGGAGTACATGCCCTCAACGTATAAGACTTTTTTACTGGCTACCATAGCTATTGCCGGCATACCGCCATTGGCTGGGTTCTTCTCCAAAGACGAAATTTTAGCCTTTACCTTTAATGCCGGCTTCGGTGAATTTGCGGGATCGCTTTATATCGCTTTGTGGGTAATTGGTATCATTACTGCTTTTTTGACGGCCTTCTACATGTTCCGGCTTACATTCGGGACGTTTAACGGTCCGTTTAAACTGCCGTCAAAAATTAAAGAAGCCAAAGGCGCAGAGCAGTATCTGCATGAAAGTCCCAAGAGTATGACCATTCCACTGTGGACGTTGGGCGGGCTCTCGGTAGTGGGTGGATTTTTGGGCGTACCGAATTTTCTTTTAGCAACCTTCACGCATCAGGAGGCCCACATCAACCTGCTGCACAATTGGCTGCACACCATCAATGCTGATTACGAACTCATTTTACCACATGCTACCGAATGGATTTTGATGATTGTTTCTATCGCCATTGCGGTGGCGGGCGTTTGGGCGGCCTGGCGGATGTATGGCAGTGGTGCCACTGAGAAATCGGATGCTAAACTAAGTGATCGCTTTGGCGGACTGTACCAAACCTGGAAAGAAAAATACAATCTAGATGAACTGTATGAAGGCACGGTTGCTAATCCGCTGGTGCGCTTTTCCGATAAAGGTCTTGCAAAATTTGATATGAAATTTGTTGACGGTGCCGTGAATGTGACCGGCGGCATTGTGCGCCTGTTTGGCAGCGTGTTTCGATACATCCAAACCGGCGTGGCATCAAGCTACGCGCTGGCCTTAGTAATAGGCGTGATTCTGGTATTAGGGATTTTGATTTTCTAAAATTAAATAATTGCTTTGCAGATTGAGAACTTGTCATCCTGAATTTATTTCAGGATCTGGATTAAAATTAATCTATCAACGATCATAGATTCTGAAACGAGTTCAGAATGACAAGATAATTTTTTTCTAAAGGATATTTGTAAAAAATAAGTAAATGGAACTACTGTTAAACATTTGTATTTATCTGCCGCTTGTCGGCATCGCGGGCATTTTATTAGCTCGCAATGATTCTACGGTGAGGTGGATCAGCTTGGCTGCTACCGGCGCTACCTTTTTGCTGTCGCTGCCGCTGATATTCAATTTTGATATTGCCAATTCTGCAGCGCAACAATATTTAACCACGGGTAATGCCATTATTCCCGGCCTGGATATTAAATACCTGATCGGCCTCGACGGGTTCAGCCTGCTGCTGTTTATGTTGACCACGCTTTTTGGTCCTATTGTAGTCCTCTCATCCTGGGATTCGGTCACCAAGCACCTTGCCGGCTATTACTCCATGCTGCTATTGTTGCAAACCGCATCAATGGGTGTGTTTGCTTCGCTCGACCTGGTTGTGTTCTACGTCTTTTTTGAAATATCGCTCATCCCCATGTACTTCCTAATTGGCATTTGGGGCGGCAAAAATCGCATTCACGCCACTATTAAGTTTTTCATTTATACGCTGGTCGGCTCGCTCATCATGCTGGTTGGGTTAATTTATCTCGGTTACGATGCCGGCGCGGTAATGCAGGGCGTTGATTTCACCACCGACTGGCGATTTCTATCAAGTGGAGCGTACCAAATTGGGTTGGTAGAGCAAACCTGGATGTTTCTTTCTTTTGCTATTGCCTTTTGTATTAAAGTGCCGCTGTTTCCGTTTCATACCTGGCTGCCGCATGCCCACACGCAGGCGCCCACGGCCGGTTCGGTGGTTCTCGCGGCCATTATGCTGAAGATGGGAACCTACGGACTGTTGCGCATTTGCCTGCCGATTTTTCCCAACGCTTTTATGACTTTTGCACCCTACATCGCCACGCTGGCGGTGGTAGGCATTATCTATGGGGCGCTGGTGGCTATGGTACAAAAAGACGTGAAAAAATTGGTGGCCTATTCATCCGTCAGTCACCTGGGGTTTGTAGTATTGGGCTTGTTTGCTTTTAATACCATTGCCGTACAGGGAGCGCTTATTCAAATGGTGAATCACGGACTTTCAACCGGCGCGCTGTTTCTTATTGTAGGCATGATTTACGACCGCACCCACACGCGGATGATTAAAGATTATGGCGGTATATCAAAGGTAGTCCCGGTCTTTGCGGTGATGTTTATGATTTCCATGCTGGCGTCCATTGGATTGCCGGGATTGAACGGATTTATCGGTGAATTTTTGATTTTGAATGGTGCGTTTAACTCAGCCGTTATCCCACAAAATGCATTTGCCGTCATTGCGGCACTTGGGGTCATTTTAGCGGCCGTGTATATGCTTTGGATGTACCAACGAGTGATGTTTGGCCCAATTACTAATGAGAAAAATAAAAAATTGATTGACCTGAATGCCCGTGAAATTGGCATTCTGGTACCGCTGGTAATCCTGATGTTCTGGATTGGTATTCGTCCGGTCGATTTTATGCAGTATTCCGAGCAACAGGTAAACGAAATTATTGAGACTTCAAAGCAAAAAAGTATGGCCGTAAGGCAAGCCGCGGATCAGGATGAGCTGCCGCAATGGGCTTCTGAATTTTATGATGTGACCGATGAATTAGCTTCGCAATCAAAATAAATATTTGTCATTATGATTTTGGTATCAGATTTTTTCATTTTGCAAACACACCCCGATCCCGACTACGGTCGGGACCACCCCTCCGCGGGAGGGGTGCCGAGCTTGCGAGGCGGGGTGGGTAAAAAAACAATCTAATTAAATGAGGTGTCAAATTATGGCCAAATCACTTAACAACTCCGAAATTGAACAAGAACTGAAATCACTTGATGGTTGGAACCATGAAGATGATAAACTCAAAAAAGAGTATGAGTTTGCTGATTTTCGTCAGGCTATGACGTTTGTCACACGCATTGCTTTTGAGGCCGAAGACCAAGTGCATCACCCCGAAATATTTAATGTGTATAATACGGTGAATATCGCGCTCACCTCGCATGATGCAGGCGATAAAGTGACCGAGAAAGATGTAACCCTGGCCAAATCGATTGAGACTATTTATGCCAAAGAATTTAAAGATTGAAAATGTTAATAACATATTAACCTCATTCCGGTGCTCAGCTCCAGAATGAGGAAATAGATTTATTATTGAAGAATTAAATTTAAAACAAAAAAAACTGTAGCCATGGCAGATCCACTTCAACAAGACGAAATTGACCAAGAACTGAAATCACTTGATGGTTGGAACCATGAAGATGATAAACTCAAAAAAGAGTATGAGTTTGCTGATTTTCGTCAGGCTGTGACGTTTATCACACGCATTGCTTTTGAGGCCGAAGATCAAGTGCATCACCCCGAAATATTTAATGTGTATAATACGGTGAATATAGCACTTACATCGCACGATGCCGGTGATAAAGTAACTGAAAAGGACGTAAAGCTGGCCAAAACGATTGAGACAATTTCACACAACTTTGCTTAATGAACTACCTTCACGATCTTAGCACATTTTTGCCCGGAATTATTGTTGGCGTTGCCGGTTTAATTGCCATAGTCATTGATTCGTATAAAGATGATCACAACGCTATTGTCGGGCTTACGGTAGCCTCGCTGGTTGCAGCGCTGGTGTTGTCCATCATGGATATGTTTGGTCCGGTGGGTGAGTCGTGGGCCGGCATGATTGCCTACGGGGGCGTGGCGGCGTATGGGAATACGGTTATTTTATTTGGAACGCTTTTTTGTGTGCTTATCTCGCATGAATATCTGGAAGCCATTGACCACAATTTTGGTGAAGTGTATGCCATGGTACTGTTTGCCACCACCGGCATGCTGGCGCTGGCCAGTGCCAATAACATGATTATGATTTTCCTTGGGCTTGAGACGATGTCCATTTGCTTGTATGTGCTGGCCGGCATCATTAAAGAACGCAAAACAGGCGCCGAAGCAGCCCTCAAATATTTTCTACTGGGTGCGTTTTCAACCGGATTTTTATTATATGGAATGGCGCTGTTGTACGGCGCCACCGGCTCGCTTGATGTTCAGGAAATTGCCGCAGCGGGCAGCAGTGATTTGCTTTTTGTAGCGGGCGGGGGACTGCTTTTGGTTGGATTCTTCTTTAAAATTTCGGCGGTGCCCTTCCACATGTGGACGCCCGACGTATATGAGGGGACGCCCACCACGCTGGCGGCCTACATGTCTACGGCTTCCAAATCGGCCACTTTTATTGCATTAATTACCATTGTTTCCCGGATGCTGCCCGAGGGAACCGCCGATTGGGGACAGGTGCTACAGGTGATTGCGATTATTACCATGATTTTAGGAAACATCATTGCGCTGGTGCAAGATAATATGAAGCGCATGCTGGCGTACTCCAGTATTGCCCACGCCGGGTACTTGCTGGTAGGGCTGGCTGCAGCTACCCCCGAAGGATACACGGCCGTGCTTTACTATTTGCTGGCCTATACCATTATGAATGTGGGTGCATTTGGGGTTGTGGCTTATTACGAACGTCAGCACGGGCTTGACTTGCTGGACATCAACAATTATGCCGGTTTAGGGTTTAAGCGCCCGCTAATGGCTGTGATGCTTTCGGTATTTCTGTTTTCGTTGGCCGGTATTCCGGGCTTTGCAGGATTTGTGGGAAAATATTACGTGTTTGCGGCAGCCATTAATGAAGGACTTATTGGACTTGCTATTGTAGGCGTATTGGCCAGTGCTGCCAGCGTCTATTACTATCTGCGACCCATGGTGTTTATGTATATGCGCGAGGCGCACAAAGATATTCCCCTGGTAAAATCGGGATGGATGTTTAAAGGAAGTCTGATTGTGCTCACTATTCTCACTATTTACTTTGGCCTTGCCCCGGCCGACCTCTCCCAACTGCTTTCTTCCTACTATTCCGGTGATTGGGTGGCCTCTTCTTTTATGCCCTGATAATTAACGTTGCGACGGAGTTGTACTCCGGAGCTTTCATTGAGGGAGTATAACTCCCTCAAAGCATCTAAATCCACCTTCCATACCGGAGATATGGAAGGTGGGGGTTAAATTTGTCCGGCATACTTCCTCATTCCGGTGCTCTGCTCCGGAATGTAGCCACTTTTGTGACCTAATCTATGGAAGGCAATTATCTTTTCATTACACATTGTAATTGAATCCAAAAAACTTTATTTTAGCTGGCCTGCTGATCTGAAAATCGGGTCGGCTGTTTTCAACGAAAACAACCAAAGGAACATATCCTATGAGCACAAATTATTACGAACAAACCTATATTATCAGTCCCGTACTGGAAGACGATGAGTACGATGAGATTGTCAACACCTACAAAGAGCTAATTGAAGATAATGGCGGCGAAATTGATGAAGTGGACCAATGGGGCATCCGCAAGACCGACCACGAAATGGACGGCAAATCAAGCGGATATTTTGTAAACACCTATTTTGAAGCCCCCGGCGAACTGATTGATACACTCGAACGCGCCCAGCGTATTGACGACAACGTGGTGCGATTCCTCACCCTTAAGTATGATGCCAAGATGATGCGTCACCGCGAGCTGCAAAAGGAAAATGCCGTTCCTCAAATCATCGACCAGAAAGATGAAGATGACGAAGATAACGACGATTAACCGAATTTTAAACCATTGACCAGCGGTACGCAAAAATACCACTTAATCCCCTCTGGAGGGGAGTAGGGGTGGGTAAAATGCAAAAGTCATTTTTGCGTACGTTTGTTTAGAGAATAAATTTACAATTATGATTAAGAATCCATCACACCCGCAGAAAGGACATCGCAAAAAACGAGAGTGCAAATTTACCAAAGCCGGCATCGAATATGTTGATTACAAAAATGCCGATATGCTGGAACGCTTTATGAATGACCAGGGCAAAATTTTGCCGCGCCGTGTAACCGGTACCAGCGCCAAGCACCAGCGGCAGCTTTCAACCGCAATTAAACGAGCTCGATTTTTAGGGCTTGTTCCGTATGTAGCAGATAATCTTCGATAAAAACTATTTTTCTATTATGGCTAACAAACGTATGAAACTCATTCTTCAGGAAAATGTAAACAAGCTCGGTGATGCGGGTGATATTGTGGATGTAAAGCCCGGATACGGCCGCAATTATTTAATTCCCCAAGGCAAGGCATTGATGGCAACGGGAGGGGCGATTAAACGAATGGATCGCATGAAAGAACAGGCCGCCCAGCGTGCAGAACGTACCATTCAGGATGCTCAGGAGCTGTCCGAACGCTTGGAAACAACATCGGTTACTATACCGGTAAAAGTGGGCGAAAATGACAAAATTCATGGATCGGTAACTACCGATGATATTGCTGAAGCACTGGCAGAGCGTGATATTGAAGTGGATCGCAAAGATATTACCATTGACCAGGACATCAGCACACTGGGTGAATATACCGCAACTGTTGAACTTATGGCTGAATTTAAGCCGCAGATTAAGGTGTGGGTCGTTAAGGAGTAAAAATACCCGCGATTTTGCCGGTACAATCATTTTTAATAAAATGTTATAGTTGACTGAAGAAATTATTCATAGCTTAATAATTGTTAGATTATTTCTACTGTTATAAGCTAAATTTCATTGCATGCACATATCGGCAAAAATAGCACTGGGGAGTATCATTTTACTGATATTCCCTTTTTTAGTGGAAGCGCAGATTCCCGATCCGGTTACCTTTACGGTGACTGATGCCCCCCAAGAGATACGTGCAGGTGAAGCATTTGATTTAACCCTCCGGGCCGATATTGAAGGGGAGTGGCACCTTTATTCAGTAAACATCGGTGCCGATGCGGGCCCGTTCCCCACGCGATTTACGCCCGCCAATGCGTTAATTGCCCTTACCGATTCCGTCCGGGAATCAGCGCCGGTTGTTGAGTACGATCCGAATTTTAAAACCGAGCTGGGCTGGCATTCAGGCGAAGCTACGTTTACCATACCCATTGCTTTTGTAAAAAAGGTAAATGGCTCGACTGAAGCTGTGTTGGAAGTGAATTATCAGGTTTGCACTGACAGGGTTTGCCTGCCTCCGGAAACGAAGAATATTACGCACGCTCTTGCAGTTTCAGGAGTAGCTGATGCTCCGGTTGAAGCTTATAGTGGGCAAGCGCCTGCTCTTGCGCAAAGTAATGATGATGGAGCAAAGTCATCTACCGGGTATTTTGAAAGCAACTTGGGAGGAAACGGTATTTTTTCATTTCTTTGGCTGGCGCTGGCCGCTGGATTCGCCGCACTGCTCACGCCATGCGTATTTCCCATGATACCCCTGACCGTTGCGTTCTTTTCAAAGCAAAATGGAGCAAATAAAGCAAGCACCGTAGGTTCGGCCCTGGGGTTTGGACTGGCTATTGTTGCCACTTTTACCATTCTCGGCGCACTGCTGGCTGTGTTTATCGGGGCGTCCGGGGCCAATCAGTTTGCGGCTAATCCCTGGGTGAATCTAATTATTGCGGCGGTGCTGGTTGTTTTTGCACTAAGTCTGCTGGGCGCTTTTGAGATACGCCTGCCGCATCAATTTACAAACTGGCTGAATCAAAAAAGCAATGAAAGCTCGGGACTTCTCGGCGTCCTTTTTATGGCGCTCACCATCAGTGCTGTTTCTTTTTCGTGTACTGCTCCGTTCGTGGGCGGCGTGTTGGCTGCTACCACCGGGGGGGCATGGTTCTATCCCATTATTGGAATGATTGGATTCTCTGCTGCTTTTGCAAGCCCGTTTGTGGTGCTTGCCACGTTTCCCCGCTGGGTAGAATCGCTGCCCCAAAGCGGTTCATGGATGAATGTGGCAAAAGTATTGTTGGGTTTTATTGAACTGGCCGCCGCCTTTAAATTCTTATCCAACGCCGACCTGGTATGGGAGTGGGGGCTTGTTTCCCGTCCGCTGACCATTGCTGCCTGGATCGCTATATTTTTGCTGGCCGGGCTCTATGTGCTGGGCGTCTATACCATGAGACACGAAGAAAAACCGAAACGGATAGGTACGGGGCGCTTGTTGCTTTCTGTTCCATTTTTAATGTTTAGCTTTTATCTAATTCCGGGTTTGCTGGGCGCCTCACTCGGTATTTGGGACGCCTGGCTGCCGCCCAAACAGGCTACCGATGTAAGCGTGGTGTATTCCATTTCGCAGCGGGGCGGAGGAGGAGAATCTTCGGAGTTTGAAAATTGGTCTGACAATTATCAGGCTTCCGTCAACCGTGCAGCTCAAAATAATCAGCCGGTCTTTATTGATTTTACCGGATATACGTGCACAAATTGCCGGGCTATGGAGGCACAGGTATTTCCCACCACGCCGGTGCAACAAAAATTTGACCAAATGGAGTTGGTGCGCCTCTACACTGATGATGGCACCGACGGGCCGGCCAACCAAAAATTTCAGTTCCAGTTTACCGGCACCGTAGCATTGCCCACCTACGTAATTGTTGATCCACACTCAAAACAAATAATTGCACAATTGAGGGGCTATACCGGGAAAAAGGAGTTCAATGAATTTTTAAATCGGGGACTGGAAACATTCAATAAAAAGAAGAAAGCCATTTAGCCATCAAGGGCAGATGGTGGGTAAATCCATGGATGAGGACAGGTTATTAATCCCCCTAATTGTAAACTTTTGAAATTGTACAAAATTTGTTGTTCAGATCCTTTGACATTTAACCTAAAATGATCTATCATTTTGCATCTTAGAAAGCTCAAACTAAAATTACCAAATATTTAATCGGAGTAATCGTATGACATCGTCTATAGCTCTCTTCCTTCTGCAATCAGGGGCTGATCAGGGGTTTTTTAATATAATTGTTGAACGGTTCAATGAAGGTGGCGGCTTTATGTGGCCGGTACTCATTGCACTAATCCTTGGCCTGGCCATTTTTCTCGAACGAATTATAACACTTAATCTTGCCGATATTGACACGCGCAAATTTATTGTTGATGTACAGGAAGCTCTCCAGGAAGGAGGCGTTTCTCGCGCACGCAAATTGTGCTCGGAAACACGAGGCCCGGTTGCTTCAGTATTTCAAGCCGGTCTAATGCGGGTTGATGAAGGAGTCGGTGCGGCC
>Ga0306907_1000170_pt1 | contig 34403 bp, 36 predicted proteins | sample AntRauTorcE11898_FD_190415 | JGI IMG/M metagenome (GOLD analysis project Ga0306907, IMG submission 190415) | Saline lake microbial communities from Rauer Islands, Antarctica - Metagenome Torckler E11 #898 (v2) (version 2) | ecosystem: Environmental > Aquatic > Non-marine Saline and Alkaline >... | reverse complement strand
GTATCGACAGGGAAAAATGTATCCGGATCGGTACCATTTATTACCGTTATGATACGCTGGGGTTCCACACCATGATCAATGAGTATATTTCGTGTATATTCACTTACCGGAAAAAATAGATCAACCTTTGCAAGCATTTGTCGCGTGTACCATTCATACCATTGCTTAAGACCCGGCACCTTGCTAAAGGGGTTGAAGAGTAGTTCCCGGGCATGAGCAGCCACAAATATTTTTTTGACGATTCCACGCTGCCTGGAAAATACGGAAGCCGGCAATGTTTGCCATTGGGTGTGGAAAACATGTTCAATATTGTGCTTTCTAAATATTACGGGAGCATCAAGAAATAATTTTGGTCCTAAAAAAGGGTTGGATGCCTTAATACGCTTAACCGGGTAAGGCAGGGAGCCATCGACATCAGCGGCAGACGGCTTATCCGGAGCAACTACCAAAAAATGATTGCATTGCCTGTAAAACCGTTTTGCCAATTCTTTGGCATAGGTTTCTATACCTCCCACTTCCGGTGGAAAATCTTGCGTAATAAGCGCCAGGTTCATGCCAGACATTAAACAGTATCAATTAAAGAGTCACAAAATAAATGGTATATTAAGCCGCTTAATTTAACAAATAGTCGCACTCTATAAAACATGACCTTCAGAAACATCACCACTCGCGTTTCTGATTTTTTTAAAACAGATCGCGGTAAGAGCATTCTCAAATGGAGCCAGCGTTTCATTAATGTTGGCATACTGGTACTGCTGGCCTATCAATTAAGTATCATTGGCTGGCTAAAAGTATGGCAATCGTTCCCCACCCAGCCGCTATTCTATCTTTTCTTCGTTATTTTATTTTTCCAGTTGCCTCTCTTTGAAGTTCTTATCTACCGGATTACGTGGACGTTCGATGCCCTTCGGTCCATTCCTATATTTTTGTTAAAACGCGTGTATAATAAAGACGTGTTAGGCTATTCAGGTGAGGTCTACTTCTTTGTATGGGCGAAAAAAACGCTACATCTGGAAGCGACCCACATTTTAAAAATCATTAAGGATAATAACATCATTTCGTCGGTGGCATCAACGCTGTTCTCCATTGGCTTGCTGTCAACGTTTCTATTTACCGATCAAATAAAAATTATTGAGTTTATCGCAAACCAGAATCAGATATATTTTACCGTTGGTATCCTGGCGGTGATCATCGTATTTTTGCTATTCATCAAGTTTCGGCATTATGTGATTTCCATGCCGCTTAAAACAGCCTATCAGATTTTTGGGATACAAACCGTTCGGCTGTTTTTTGTGCAAACCCTGAACCTGTTGATGTATTATGTGGTGTTTCCAGATGTGGCGTTCTATGTGTGGTTCACCTATATAGCCGTGGAAATTATTTTGTCGCGCATACCATTTTTACCCAACCGCGATCTTATTTTTGCGGCCTTAGGTATTGCCATTGCGGGCAATTTACCCATCACCGAAGATGCCATAGCAGCTATTTTACTTGCCAAAAGCGTACTTAATAAAATTGGGAGTGCCGCTTCATTCGGTTTAGCTAATCTATTTAAACAGAGTGATGTTGTGCCCAACCCACATGAAACGAAAGGCGGATTCAGCGATATGAAAGCACAGGCACAAGAAGAACAGCTTTAAGAGGGGGCTGCTTTTTGGCGAGCGAGAAATGCATTGAGTGATGAATTGGGATTTTTATTGAGCAGGTAATCAAAAAACCGAGCCCACGGATATCCAACAATAAGCAGAATAATAAAATATGCTCGAAAATTAATGCTCATACTTATATAAATTCCAAAGTGCATGCCAATGAGTATGGTGGCTTGAACCCAGCGCGTTTTTCTAAACCATAACAAAAATCCAAAAAGCTCACTTAGAACACCTATAGTTAAAATGGTGGTTGCCAGCCAGAGTTGGTCCAATAATAGTTCCTGAAAAAAATTGAGTTGAAAAGCCCCGTTTTGTGAAAGTTTGTCCGTTGCCCGCTCTCCAATCCACAGATAAAGATGCCGCCCGTCAACCCAGCTCAGACCGGTGCCAATTAATTTCGAAAGTCCGGCGGAGGTGTAGCCCATGCCAATCAGAAAAATGAAGAGCCCAAATGCTACCTTCCGGCGCTTAAGCCGATGAGAGATAAAAATAGCTGCTACTGCAAAAGTGACCAACGCTGTGGCTGTAAAGTTTGAACCGTGCGAAATTTCACCCTGTGAATAGCGGGCTATATACTGTAAGTGCATGCATAAAAAAGCTAATAAATAAAAATAACGGCCTTTTTTTAAGAAACCTAAAAGTGCAAAAATAGAGACTAAAGCTGCATTGATAAGCGAATACGGCCCGGAAAACATAAAGGAAACATCAATATAATTCGCCATGCCGAGTGGCAATATTACCTCACCCAGCCGAGGGATGTAGAGTGCCCATTCCCAGGCATAAAAAATAATTTGATATATTATGATCGCTTCAAAAATTCGGTAGAACAAAAACTCTCCTTTCGTTTCAGCGCAATCGAATGAAAATAATCGGGCAAAAAAAGTCATGGATGGGATGCTCGTGCTACAGATTCAACTAAGGCAGGATTAAAAAGCGTGGTGTCTTGCCGAATATAAATATAGGGCGTGTATTCAACGGCCACCGAATCAGACTTTTCTTCCGACAACCGCCCTTGCACTTTAAAAATTAAAAATGCTCTATCATTTAATTTATCTTCAAAATATTTTCGGAGACCATTTATTTGATTTGCGTTCCATTGCTCATTTTTGGATATAAAGTTAGCCAAATCATTTTGATTGATCCCAATCTCATTCAAAGCAAATGCTTTTCCGGGAAGTTCTTGCTTCATCAGGATTTTCCACTGTTCATCCGGCGGTTCATTAATATCTCTTACTATCGTCCGCGTCCAGGGATTGCCGGCTTGAGAAAACATGGGATAAATGCTGAATGGCCAAAACTCACCCTTATGGGTAGCTACTAAAATAGCATACAGCAAGACTGTGCCAAATAAAATATACATTCCTTTTTTTACCATATGAATGTGTGTTATTTAAATCTAAGTTAATGGAACGAAGCTTAAAGCAAGAAGTTATTGACTCACTTTTTCACGCATTTTGCAAGAAGCTGACCAAAGTTCGGTGACGGGTTATCAGTTAAAGTTAACATTGGATTGTATCCTAATCGACTTATAGCCCGCACAATGCTTCTGTTAATTGAACGGGATCGCCAATAGCGCATCCAAGACATAGGACAGCACGCTTTCATGTGTGTATCTGAAAAATGCCTCTCGAGGATTTCTTCCAACTCATCCTGGGTAAATTCATGAACATGGTATTCAGGGTCCCACTCAATATCCGGCTGTTGATTTGGAGTCGTTACCAAAAATGTTCCTCCGTTACGCAATACCCTATTGGCTTCGCTTAAAGCAAGCTCAGGGTCTTCCAGATGTTCGATAACTTCCGTCATTAATACGGTATCAAACTTTTCCGCACCAAACGGCAATTCGTATGCGCTTCCTTGTGAAAGCGTGGAATTGTGTCTGTACTCATCCAAATAATCATCCGCTAATTTAATTGCATGCTCCTCAGTATCTATCCCATAAAGTTCAGCATCCGGATATGCCGTACCAACGCGATGCAACAGATAGCCATCACCGCAGCCAATATCCAAAACCTTCACAACATTATCGTCCAATAAATCTTCAAGCATCTGAAATCGGGCTACCGTTGGTGGGTTGTATTTGCCATTGTTCCATCGGGAATCTGTCATATTCCAATGGTAGGCATCGTTTTGTTCATACTTATCAAAGCTATCTGTAATTTGTGCCATCATGTATGATTAAAGGATTTTTCAATTATTTAATGCAAAAAACTTATTCCCTATATTAAGACTTTTATTAAGAGTTTTAAAGTCTTTGAATTTTATAATGATATGCAAATTATACTCACAGTTAATTACTCACCATGGTCGGCCTATAGTGGTGGCGGACAAAGATCAACCCATAACCTGGCAAAAACCTTTGCCAGAAAAGGCCATAAAGTAACTGTAATTTTTAGCAAAGTTCTCTGGGAAAACATAGATGTACCTGACAATCTTCCTTATAAGATAAAATGGGCAAACCTTTACAATACGCATAGCAAAAGGAATGATATCTTTCGCCCGCTCAGCTCCTATTCTGTGGCTAAAATTGCTGGAACTATTATTTCTGATGAACAGGATACTATCATCCATTCTAACGGCGAAGAAGGCGGACAAATTCATACCCTGTTTGATCATCACGCCTTTGGTTTTATATCCACTTCGCGATATTCATACTACCCCCCCGCACTTGGTCGGTATAAGGAAATGAACATGCTTCGCAAAGCCGCTTTTTTAGCTAAAGAAGGAAAATATGTATATCAGGCCCGGGCCATCCGGCATGCCCACTACTGCTCTCCCCCAAGTCGCTGGGCTGCTGATAAAATTCAATCGCTGCTTGAACTGAACAACGAGAAAATGCAGCCTGTGCATAACGGTGTGCCCGAAGAGTTTCTCAAATTCCATCGTAAAAAGAAAGCTTTAAACGGACCAATAATATTTTTTGGTCGCTTCGCCCATGACAAAGGCGTTGATACACTTATTGAAGCCCTCAGCCAAATTAAAAAAAAGAAACTACCGAATATTCATATAATTGGCCGGGGTGATTGGGAAGAAAAACTAAAAAAAATGGTTGAAAAATTATCGCTTGGGGATAAAGTTATTTTCAAAGACTGGATGAGCCATGATGAATTAGGTAAAGAACTTTCGAAAGCCAAAATGACGGTTTTACCATCGCGAGATGAGAATTTTAGTCTTGCTATCCTAAGTGCTTTATGCGTAGGCAGCCCGACCATTAGTACAACAGTAGGTGGCACACCGGAAATTATTTCTGACGAAGAGACCGGCTTACTTGTTCCTCCTTCCAATCCTGATGCATTAGCTACAGCTATAAAATTTTTATTAGATAATCCCGAAAAAAGGGAACATATAGCTAAAAAGGGAGCTGATCATGTTCGGCAGAATCTCACATGGAATGACTCTTGCGCAAATTTTGAAAAACTGTATGAAAGATCGCTAAAAATTCAATCGTAAAGCAATAAAAAAACTTTTAGATGACCATCCGCTTGCGCAATCATTTGCCGTTAATGCACGAGAACGGGTACGAAACTATTTTACCTGGAAAGCTGTAGCCAAAGCGTATGAAAAAAAATATAAAAATCTGTTGAATGAATAAATTTGCCCGAAAATCATTTAAAATATTGATGGCCATCTTCCTGGTTTACGGGGTGCTGGTAGCCACTCATAAGGGTGAATTCTGGCCGTTTAGCATCTATCCCATGTTTTCGCAGGCCGGCAATTCATGGACCCGTGCCCTGGTGCGTGATGTTTCTTCCACCCCGGACGATCTCATTTGGAAAACGGTAGATTTAAAAACCCTTGCCGGATCACCCGTACAGCTTGCAAATACCGGCGTCAGTCAAATTGATTTTTCCAACTATATTTCCAAAACAGAGCGCTGGAATGCTAACCGCAAGCAAGGGTTGATAAAAATGTTTAATCCCGCCAACATTGGTCAATCGTGCTGGATAATTTATAAAATAAGCGGACGCCTTAGCCATCAGGATTCGGTAATAATAAAAGCCGTTCCCTTTTTGCTAATCTCAACAGATACGGTGCAAACAAATCCAAATCTGCCTGAAACTGACTATTCCATATAGCGCTGAATTATGGCTTTTGTTAACCGAATTTCAACTGAATTATTTACGCCCGACAAAAAAGAAACCCCTGGCGAAGTTTTATTTTTTCGCGTATTTGAGGCTTTCATAATTGCCTATGTAATTAAACTTTCCTGGCAGTGGGGCACCTACATGGTTCGCAACAGTGAGGTAGTTTTACCGCTGGGAGTTGCCAATTATATTGATATTTCGTTCATGTTTAGCCATTCCCTGTCGCTCATCAATGCGGGCATAATCACCGGTATTATTCTGCTATCATTTTTTAGATGGGGTTCTAAATGGCAATATTTTATTACCGTTCTCCTTTTTCACTTGCAGTTTGTAGCTCGTTTTTCGCAGGGCGAAATTCCCCACAGTGCCAATTTGATTGGCATGTCGCTGCTCTGCATCAGCCTTGGATTTATCCTATTTGACAGCACTGTTAAACGCCGCCGATTTATACTGGGGTCCATCATCTTTTTTATCGGTCTCGGCTATATCATGGCCGCATGTACTAAATTGATAGGCACCGGCATCAACTGGTCTGACGGTCACCATTTATGGCTGTGGATAGCCGAAAAAAAGACCGATATATTATCCCGTTCCGGTACGTATAATTACAATTGGCTTCAGCAATGGGCCCTTTACAGCTGGTCTGCAGCCACGGCTTTGCTCACGCTGGGATGGCTTACCGAACTTTCAGGATTTTTATTTTGGTGGCGAAGGCTGCGACCGTATATAGCAACAGGGCTCATTATCATGCACGTGGGCATCACGCTTTCAATGAATATTCGGTTTGATGCATTTATTTTTGAACTGATATTATTGGGGTATCCCTGGGCCACATTGATTGATAACTATATTTCTTATATTCCCACCGGAAACGTTTTTCAACCCACAAATTCATCTACTCCATGAAACGGTATTTTTTTACTGTAACGCTGATAGCTTCTCTTTTTATACTGAGTGTGAATCCTACTGAGGTCTTCGCTCAAAAAACGTTCAATTATGGATTAGAATTGACCGGGACCGCCGGAAGCTCAGAATTTTTACCCTTTTGGCTGTATAGTAACCAGCGCGGAGAAATAGATCCCAATTCGCCCGGTGGAAATGCCGTACTGAACTTTCAGAAAAATTTGACAAATGAACGCTCCGGTTTTGATTACGGCTTCGGCGCTCGCCTTGTTAACAGACTCAGTACTGATGAAACAATATTCTTCAATGAGCTTTATGCAAAATTCTCCTATGGTGCTTTCCAGCTTACAGGAGGGCGATTTTTTGAGCAAACCGGCACCGTAAATGAATCCTTAACCATGGGATCGCTGGCTATCTCATCGAATGCCACCCCGCTGCCAAAAATTAAACTCAGTATTCCCGAATATACATCAGTGCCACTTACCGACAACTTTGTTGAGGTTAAAGGAGCTTTAGCCCATGGATGGTTTGAGGAAAACCGCATTGTAGAAAAAGCCTGGCTGCACGAAAAATACGCTTACCTTCGATTTGGGGGGGACTGGGCGTTTCGCCCTTACGGCGGACTCATTCACCAAGTAACCTGGGCCGGAGAAACGGATACCGAAGGCGACATCGGTGACTCCTTTGCCGATTTTTTCAACGTTTTTTTTGCACTTTCGGGCGGTGAAGATACACCCTTTGGCGATCAGCTGTTTAAACAGGGCGACCATCGCGGAATTTGGGATTTTGGCTTTTATCTCACCTTGGCCGACATTGATTTCAACGTTTATCGTCAATTTATTTATAACGACAAAGACGGGGTTAAATTACAAGTACCGCAAGATGGGCTGCTGGGTGTAAGCGTGGATCTGCCCGCCCAAAAACAGCAATTGGTAACCGGCTTTTTATGGGAATATTTATATACAAAAAATCAAAGCGGCTCAGCCTGTCCGGGCAACCAGCGCGACGCGGCGGGCGGCTGCGATAATTATTATAATAACTTTTTTTATCGCAGCGGATGGACCTATGCAGGCAATACCATAGGAAATCCGTTATTTCTACCGGTTAACGCGCCCGGAATTGATCAAGCGGGCCTGCCCGCCGGTATTTCCAACAACCGAATTGTAGCCCATCACCTTGGCCTTGAAGGAAAACTTTCTTCTTCTCTTGATTACAAACTACTGGGAACCTGGAGTAGAAATTCGGGTTTGTACGATAATATATTTCCCTTTCAAAATGATGGCCCCACTGATTTCGATTCGACCCCGGAACAATGGTCATTTCTGGCCCGTTTTAGCTACCAGCCGGATGCATTTGGATCACTACGATTTAATACCTCTTTAGCCGGAGATTTTGGGGACCTCTATGAAGATCGTGTGGGAATTATGGTTGGAATAGAATTACTCGGTAGCTCAGATTTTTAACCTAATAATTTTTTGGTCTCTTTAGACAAATAGTACAAAGCCAAAACTGTGCTGAAGCCAATGATCAACACGCTTGACAGTTCTAAATCTGACTGCATTGTACTGTATCCATCCAGATAGTTCAACAGAATAAATGCACTTCCTGCTAATAAAAACATTATAACCGGTACGCTCTTATCCACAGCATAACCTGAAAGTTGAGCACTGTTTTTTAATTTTTTATTGATCCAATCCCAATTTAAAAAAGCCGCATAGGCTATAAAATTGGGTAAAAAGGCAATATTCAACATCAGCATAGTACTTAAATGGAAAAGTACGGCCAGGCAAATAAATACGCGCGTACTCCGTGGATTTACAACAGCTATCAGAAAACCGATCTCAAATAATACGGTGCCGTAATCGGCTAATTCCCAGAATAAGTCGGCCACGTTGAATCCATATATCGCCAGCAAATCCTGGCGTCCCTGAACAATATATTGTTTAAAGAAATACCCCTGCGTGGCGTGCGTGTTTATATCAAGCCATCCGCCAATAATTTTTGGAAACCCAGCCGTAAACATCATAAAGCCAATAAATAGTGCTAAAAGTGTTAGTGGCCAGGATGTTTGTTCTATTTTATCCTCATCGATACGCTGTGAATCAAGGGAATATTTCATTCCCCACCCGCTGAATGCCATCACAAATGGAACCACAATGATAATAATATCGTGATCTATTTTGCCCAGGCTGTATATAAATCCTTTTAATAATATCAATAAAATCCCCACGCCCAATGATGACCATTTGGTAAAAAGTCCGGCAACCAAAAACAGCAAGGCCGCTACCAGCAAATAATGGAATATTAGTAGTATTGCTTCCGGAGGAAAGCCGCCGAAAAACATCATGGGGCCGGGAGGCGGGGCAAAGAAGTCACCGGGCAAATTACCTAAAAACGTATAAAGTTCCGGCGGCGGCAGCATAAAACACAAAACAAATAAAGCATATAAAATTCGGTATAATGCCAATCCGCGGGCAGAGATCTGGAAGGAATCAAAAATCCAGGATGAAAATTTAGTGCTAAAATTCTTACTCATTGTGCAATGAGATACGGAATTGTTTCTCTTTTTTTTCCCTTCCCTGCCCTTTCGGATATTGAGACGGTCTGAATTGTTGTTGAATCCATTCAATTCTTAGATGATTTACATCCTTAAATAAATATTGTTTTTTAATTTTTTGGGCAAGCCATCGTTTCGTTGCCGCATTAAAGCCTGCAACGGTGGAGGAATCTGCAAAATGCGTGCGAAAAAATCCCTGTAGCTGCGATTGGTTAATATCACCAAAAAGCATCTCAGCTTTGACTTCTATTAATTGTCCTTTTTTGTTATTCTCTACATAAAATTTTATCTGATTGACGTTGACATGATCTTTAGAACTCAAAACACTTTTGAAAGCAGGCAAAACAAAGGCCGGCCAAGGTTCGCTTTTAATCACCCCAACCACACCCACCACCGCATACTGCAGCGGCAATAAAATGAGGCACGCTATAAAAATGCGTTTAATTATTTTTTCTGAGATCATCTCACACTTATAACTGTTGTAAATATCGATGACAAGTTGAAAGTTCTACACTATAAAAGCAATTTCTTAAATGCTTCAGAGACGTTTATTAAACGGCTGATTGAAAATCATCGCAGCGTTCATCCGGTTGCCATGTGTTTTAAAAAGCAAAGCTTCACCAACATTTGTGCAACAGATGCTGTACCCAAGGGCTTATCGGGTGTCGTTGATACTGTTTGCTTTCATCTTAATTGGTGCCTTCCTTTTTACACAAAAACAATTATGCAGCATCAGCCAGATATTATTCATGCTCATTTTGGGTATGATGGCTACCGAATGACCAAACCATCGCAGAAAACCAATATTCCTTTGGTGGTTAGTTTTTACGGCTCGGATGTAACACGACTACCCAACGAATTTGATTGGAAGCGCCGGTATCGTAATTTGGCAGAGATGGGAAATGCCTTTATTGCCGTTTCCGAATTAATGAAAAACAAGCTCATTGAATTGGGATTCCCGGAAGAAAAAATAACCGTTATACGTTTTGGAATTGACCTGAATACCTTTCATTTCAATAGTACCTATTCCTCCGAAAACCGATTGATGATGGTGGGCCGTATGGTTGAAAAAAAAGGTTTTGAGTATGCTCTTGAAGCTGTTAAAATTTTAAAAGACCAGGGCCATTCCTATGCTATCGATCTGTATGGTGATGGAATACTGAAACCCAAACTTCAGGAAAAAGCAAAGAAATGGGGTATCAGTCATTTGGTGCACTTTTACGGACATAAATCTATTAAAACTATCCGTAATGAGTACCAGAAACACAGCCTTTTACTGGTACCCAGTGTTACTGCTTCCGATGGAGATCAAGAAGGCATCCCCAATACACTTTTGGAAGGTATGGCCAGTGGTATTCCGGTCATTGCCACCCGCCACTCTGCGATCCCGGAGGTTCTCACTCATCGGGAAAATGGTCTGTTGGTAGACGAAAAAGATGCTTCACAGCTTGCTGAAATGATTTCCTGCATCATAGAAAATAAAGTGGATATTTCATTGATGACAGAAAAAGCGCGAACGCATATTGAAAAGCACTACACCATAGACCGCATGGTAACCAAGGTTGAAAACGTATATCAACACCTTATTGCCTGAAAAAACGCAAGCTGAGCCAATTTTTTAGGTCACGCCAATCCTTTGCAGTGATAATACCGGTCAGCGATCCCAGCCCGGCAAACAGCCCCAAATAGATTGTGATTCCCCACATCAACCCAACTAAAACCTGCTCATTGGTGAACAAGTAAAAACGACTCAGCCACACGGGAATAGCTACCACCAGCGCCGCGGCCAGCACCCGAAAATAAAATCCAAATGGCAGTACTTTTATCGTCCTAATTTCCATGTGCGAACCGATGCGACGCAGCGTTAACACCCAGTTAAAAAGGTTGGCCAAGAGCGTGGCAAAAGCCGTGCCGGCAATGCCCCACCAAATGGTAAATGGTATGCTGAGGATAACGTTCACGGTTATCAAGTGAAGGCTCAAATAAAGCACTCCCTTCGTATCACCGAAGGCCTGTAAAATGCTGCCGTAATGCGTAACCCGCAACAGCACAATAAGATTATAAATTTGAAACGGGAGGATAGCATTGTTGTACGAGGTGCCTTGCGATTCTGCAATCAACGAAATTAGGTCGGGCGCAACAACGATGCCTAAGATGGTCAAAGGAATGACCAACAGGCTTACTTTCTCGATGCCTTTGTACCAAAGCTGTAACAGCTCATCTTTTTTAGATTCAAGCTGTAAATTTACATACCGGCTGATAAGCACCGAGCCCACCGCAAACGGAATGACCCGTACGATAGGCAATTCCTGGGCCCCCACCTGATATTCTGCATAGGCCGCGACCGGCAAAAGAACAGATACCACAATTTTGTCGGCATAACGATTCATTTTGCCGACCATGGATGAGGCACCCAGCGGAATGGAAAAGTTGAATTGATTTTTTAATGAAATTTCAGCCGCATTCGACAAGCGCCCAGGTAACACGGCCATCACCCAAATGATTGATCCTATAAATCGTATCACTGCGTATGCAACGAGCCCATATATGGCTATCGTCAATGAATAGCCCAGCACCAAAGGCACCACCAGACAGCTGAAGTACAACAAAGTGGTAAGCATCTCATACCATGAGGCCTGCCGTTGCCGGTCGGTGGCCAGTAAAATATTGGTAACGGGCCAAACAGGCACTTCCAACACCGTGACCAATGCCATAAGTGGCAACAACTGCTGTATTTTTGCAATACTGGAAGCATCCCAGGTTTTTAACAGCGTAGGAATAAAATAGTTAATACCCAGAATAACCGCCCCGGCCAGGATACCCATGATCAACAATATGCCCGATGTTTGAGCCGCAAATGCTTTACGTGCCGTTTGGGTGATGCGCTCAAAATAATAAAAGATGCTTTCGGGAAAGCCCAACGAAGCCAAATTGCGTACAATCTCATGCACCATCAACAAATAGCCGATAATACCAAAATTGGTTTTGTTAAGTATCTGAATGACGACGATGAGAATGGCAAAATCGAGGATGGTATTTACGACGCGGGCAAATACCATTACCCCTGCCTTTTCAGTTAAAGACCCTTTTTCTGCCATGAGTTATGTTAAATCATCAAAGATATGAGCCAACTTTTGCGTGGTAACATTTGCATCATACTGCTTTATGGCTTGATCATCAAATACCGTTGAAATAGGAAAAGAGCTATTTTCTGATTTGGCGCAAACACATTCCCTTAAAAGTTTAACCACAGCAGTTTGATGATTTGTTTGCAGCTGCACGCCGGTGCCTGTTTGTTGAAGAATTTTTTCTATTTCGGGATTTGGCGCCACCGAGAGAATGGGTCTTCGGGCAGCCAGATAATCCCACAATTTTGCGGGGATGATATTTTTTCGACCGGGATGGGTACTCAACCACAAAACATCCGCTTGCCGTAAAACAGGAAGGGCATTTTCGAGGGCAATGGGTTTAAAACTCACAAAATTTTGATAAACGCCCTTTGCCTTGGCCAACGATATTTCACGCTTGCTCAAGGTACCAAAACTATGCATGCGAATTTTCTGCCATTGATCGGGATGTTTCTGCTTCATTTTTGATAAAATCTCAATAAATGGAGTGGCCGGGGAAAGCGGCCTGAATTTGCCAAAAAATATCAGATTAAGATGTTTTTCATCAAACAACGCTTCCGCGTCCATTTCATCTTTAAATAAAGTAGAATCAAAACTGTTAAAAATGGTGTTCCCCTTCTCATTTACCGATGGGTAGTGACGCGCATATAATTTTTCGGTTTGATGGGAGGTAAAGGTAAGTGCTGATGATTCTTTGATGACCGATTTTTCCTGCTTTTTATCAATACCACGCACAAAATTGGCCCGCTGCTTTACCTTTAAATCACCCAGAGTCCACGGATCGCGGAAATCGGCTACCCATGGCAGATCATATTGATTAGCCAATTTTTTTGCCAGCCAGTGACTCGACCATGGATCCCCTGTTGACCAAAGAAGATGCGGATCGATAGTTTCTATGAATTTTTTAATCACTTCTTGCCGAAAGAAAAGAAGCGGCAACCACGTATCAATAGGAAAATGCTTATCTATCCAATTGAGAACTGGTTTAAATTTATTTTTTTTAGAAGCAGTCTTTTTTAAAAGGGCGTAGGTATTGCTCCCATTGTATTCTAACTGCCGGCCGATTTGATGGGTAAAATCAATAGGTGATTTAATTTCATAGATAGGAATATCGGCTAAAAGGTCCGCTTCCCTGGCAGTCAGCGTTTCTTTTTTTTCCTGAATGGTGATGATGTGGGGCTCCCATCCATATTCTTGCAAGTGAATGGCAAATTTAAACGGCCGCCAAGAACCAACTCTCCTGCGAGGTAAAAAATAAGGGGCCAGCAGTACAACTCGTTTCAACAGAATGGTTTTAATTTGCAGATTTTTCCAATCGATCCTTAGGCTGCATTAGCGACTCAAACTTTTGCTCTTTTAGCGCATTCCAGGTACGCTCGGCAAATTCAAAAAAGGGTTGCTTTTCGTGATACCAACCAAAATGCAGGCAAAATGGGGTAGTACTTAAGTAATCTCCTTTACCGGGAATTAAAGAAAAAAGCTTGGTCAAAAATTTTCTGATCCAGCGAACCTTTATCCCTCTGAAATTATACACCAATTGATCGCAGTAATAGCGGCATTTAACATATTCGAAATCGGGATCATGGGAAGTGTAGTCGCTAACATAATCAAGCTGCGGACTGCTATGCCCCTGCAACCAGGGATAGACCGGCAAATCAAGTTTCGACATTGCCATGGCCATGCTCCATTCGCATGATTCTTCGCTGCGTCCCTGCTCCATGGTACGGCTTTTAAAATGGGTTTCATCTTTGCGCTCAAGCATGGTGGCAGAAAGCTGACACACTTTTTGCGTGAGCCCGGGATCTTGCGCATAAATCATGCCGGTTTGAACTCGGCTTAAATAGGTAAGCCCAAAGTGATTGAGTGTTCGCCGCCGTTTTTGTAACAGAATATCTTTAACAACCCCCAAATTTTTGGGTCCCCCAAAAAAGTTATCCGAAATTTGAGTACCGCTAATGGTAAAACCATGTGCTTTAAACGACATCCATAAGCGGTTGGGGTTTCTGCACCAAACAATGTCACTATCGAGATATAAATTTTTCTCAAAGAACATATATTCATGCACATTGTGCTTAAAGCCTACAATCGACGCTCGCTCGGGTGCAAGAATGTGGATGACATCAAACAGCTGCGAAAGGTTGAGATCTTCTAATAACGTTTTGTGCTTTTCAACACATACCAGCGCTACCGGGCGATCGGTATCGTAACGGCGCAGACTTACCACAGAAGCAACAGCGTGCTTTAAATATTTGGGGTGACCGTAGGTGTTGTAGATGTACCCCTCTTCGGCAAGTTTTTTATTATTGACCGATCGTAGCATAACGCGCTAATATAGAAATGTTTTGGGCAATATTTAAATTACCGGCTGGCCCGTTTACGCAAGTTATTCATCAATTTATCGAAACCGTCTTTACGGATGATGTTTTGGAACTGTCGTTGGTATGAATCGGCAGTCGATACATCATCAATGCTGAAGTCGATAACAACCCATTCCCCGTTTTCCTGTTCATAGTACAGTTTGTAAATAACCGGTGTGCGCACGTTTTTACGCTGTGCCATGGTGTTTGCAATCGCTTCGTTGCCATCCAGTTCAATGTTGCGATAGGTAACATCTGATCGGTAAATATCAAGCTGGTTAAGGGAGTGATCGCGAATGATGGTGGAAAAGAGGTCAACAAATTCTTTTTGCTCATCGGCCGAAATTTCATTGTACGTATCCTGCAGGGCATATTTTGCCATAGCTCCATAATCAATCACCCCGTTGATGATATCTTTTAATTCCTGCCGGTTTTCTTTGGTGTACTCTGTGCCTTCCGGACCCAACAGATCTTTAATTTGCCTGTCGCGCTGCTGCAGCAACTCTTTGATTGCTTCAGGGCTTTGTTGTGCATTCATGGTGTTTACAACACCGGATATGCCAAATACCAGTATAGCCGATAGTAATATGGATGTAAGTTTTTTCATGATCTAAAAGTTTGTGTTTAAAGATCCAACAGGCAAAGCAGAAACATCGTAGAGCTCTGCCATGTTTTTATTAAAATTAAAAATTTCACGTTTGTATTGAACCTGTAATTGGAGTTTCTTCTGTATGGCATCAACCAAATCTTTGGTATTATTCATACCAAAATCATAGTCCAGTTGTTCCTGCCGCAACCACTTTTTGCTGGTTACAAGCGCCTCATCCCTTCGTTCAACTTTAATTTGCGAGAGGCTTGCTTCTTTATATTTGTCGTTAACCTGTAGTACAATGCCATCCATAGCTGCATTTTTTGAAAACTCGGCCTTTCGCTTTTGAATTTTTCTCTTCTTAACATCAAACCGCAGGCTGAAAAAATCGAGATTTTGCCGGATCCCAAAGCCAATGCTGGCTGAAGAGTAGTTGGTACTATTAATAATAAACGGGTTGCTTTGACGAGGCCGATTGGGGGTAATTGCGTAACGACCCCGCAAGCCTAAAAACAACGAGGGATAATATTCTGCACGCTGAGCTTTCACCCCAAATTCGGCAACCTCTATGCCTGCTTCGAGTCCTTTAACTTCCGGACGCGTATTTACAGCTTTATTTCGGTAGTACGAAAGAGTTTTAAGCTCATTTTGAACGGGATCCAGAAACTGTTTTTCGGGTATGAATACCGTCCCGTCGGATGCCTGCATTACATAATTCCAGACGTTTTGAATGTATTTGGAATTTTCTTCAACTTCAGCCTTACGTACTGCAAATTCGGATTTAAAAACATTAAACTTGAATACATCCGAATCGTCCAAATCAGACCCTTCTTCATTTCTTTTTTCTTCAAGCTGGCCTCCAATATCATCAATCTGGTCTTGCGCTTCGCTAAGCAAACGATTCAGCTCCAGAGAAAGCAAATAACTTTGATAAAGCTTATAGAGACGTAGTTCCGTCTTGTTTTTTGTGATCTGGAATTTACTTTCAGCGGCTTTTGCTGCAGCTTGAGAAGCGGAAACAGCATTTTTCAGGCCTCCCCAAGTGAATATGGGTTGAATGAGATCTAATTCTGCGCGGGTGAATAACCCAATATCTTCAAAATCATTTTCAAGATTGGGGTCCAGATAAAATTCATTCGGGTCCAGGTCTTCCCGATCGCTTTTTACCCCCGGTATAACCCCATGCTGCGTATTGAGCTCAAAGGTAGGCACATATCGTTGCGATTGTGTCTCCCGAATACGATTCTGTGCAAGATTCACTTCCTGTCGTTCGGCATCTACTTCACCGGAGTTTTGCACGCCCTCCGTTATAAACTTCTGCAACGATACGCGTACCGTATCCTGGGCAAATGAGGAACCTGCCATTAAAGAAGCCAAACAAAAAAGAAGTAATGAAGCTTTAAGAATTTTCATATCAACTACCGAAGTTCTGTTTTGCACTGAGTATAACGATCATCAAACATATTTATTTAAAAAAAGCCCTGCCTTTTTAAGGGAGGGCTTTAATGTCTATACGACACTAAAAGCGGAGGGAGAAGGATTCTCCCGAAGGGATTCCTTCGGAAGACCCCAATCCCGGAGACTCAGAAAGCCTCAACAGGTCCTCGCTAAATAATGCCATGTTCCTTCAAATAATTGTATCCATCAATGCTCTTGAAAAACCGCTCGCGCTGAACGGCTTCAGGTCGCGTTTCAAATTCTTCTGTATAGTGCAGTTTCCATGGGCGACGACCCTTGGTGTATCGCACCTTGCCGGCATTGTGTTCTTTCAATCGCTTATCTACATCCTGAGAGCTCCCATAATAATAAGTGCTATGGGATTTACTCTGAAGAATGTATGCATAAAACATGCGGAGGGAGAGGGATTCGAACCCCCGGAGACTCAGAAAGCCTCAACGGTTTTCAAGACCGCCGCATTCGACCACTCTGCCATCCCTCCATTTAAAATACCATATCAAAAATTTTCTTAATTAATTATCAGTCATCTTACTTAAAAAGAGAGATTCCCCCAAATGGATGCCCTCGGCAGAACCTCCCGGAGACTCAGAAAGCCTCAACGGTTTTATCCGAAGGAATCCCTATGGGACAAGACCGCCGCATTCTTCCAAGGGAATGCCTTTGGCAGACCACTCTGCCATCCCTCCGTAATTCAAAATTTCAAATTGCAACTATCAAACACCAAACGAATTCTCGTATCTAAAATATTTTTTAGTATTTGTTTTTTTTTATTTCTGTAAATTTTTTTTATAAAAATTACAGTCAAGCATCTTCCAGCGCTTGCGCACCGGAAATAATTTCTGAAATTTCTGTAGTAATAGCACTTTGTCGCGCTCTGTTATATTCAAGGCGCAGATCGTCTTCCATCTCTTTGGCATTTTCAGTAGCACTGTCCATAGCGGTCATGCGTGCCCCCTGTTCTGCGGCATTTGATTCCAACACGGCTTTCCACATCTGCATATTAATATGCAGAGGAAGCAGTTCAGTTAAAATGGAATCAACATCCGGCTCAAAGATATAGTCAATAAATTCTTTTTCCGAATTTTCATTATTTTCATCATTAATGACAGAATCTGGGTCAATAGGCAACACCTTTTCAATCAACCGATTTTGAGAAATAATAGACACAAACTCGTTATATGCCAGATAAACTTCGTCATATTCTCCGCTTTTAAACTCGCTTATTACCGTCTTCATAATATCTGAAATCTGGGAAAAGGCAAGTTCATCAAAAAAGCCGGGAAAATCTTGTGCTATTTGATAGTCGCGTTTGCCAAAATGCTTGGTCGCTTTTCGGCCCACGGCAAGTATGGATAGCTTTTTTTCTTTTTTAAATGAAGAGAAGTCAGATTCGATGCGACTTTTAACCTTCTTAAATAGATTGTTGTTAAAGCCGCCACATAGGCCGCGATCTGAACCAATAACAATAAAAAGTACGTTCTCGACATTTTCGCGCTCCTGGAGCAACACATTTTCATCACTGGCACTTTTAACCAACCGCGCCACTACTTCCTGCATTTTAGAAGCGTACGGGCGCGTTTCAATGATGCGATTTTGCGCTTTCCGTAACTTTGCAGCCGCCACCATTTTCATAGCTTTGGTTATCTGCTGCGTGTTCTGGATTGATTCAATCCGATTTCGAATGTCGCTAAGATTCGCCATAATTACGCTTCGTTATTGTCTTTCTGGGCAGCTTTAAACTGATCAATAATTGTTTCGGCAGTATCGATGAGCTTTTCACCAAAGTCATCACTTAGTGTACCGCTTTCAGCCAGGACCAACATTTCTTCATCATACTTTACGTTGATGGTTTCTAAGAAATTTTCTTCAAAATCCTCAACCTGGTTAACCTTCAATTCATCAAGCAGTCCTTCATCATTTACTTTAAGTAGTGCAATTTGTTCTTGCACAGCCAAGGGTTGATAGACATCCTGCTTGAGCAATTCCACGGTTCGCTCACCACGTTTCAGCTGGCGTTTCGTGGCCGGGTCCAAGTCGGAACCGAACTTCGCAAAGGCTTCAAGCTCACGATACTGGGCCAGGTCAAGCTTCATGGTACCGGAAAGCTTTTTCATTGATTTCACCTGTGCCGAGCCCCCTACCCGTGATACCGAAGTACCCACATCAATAGCGGGACGAACACCGGAGTTGAAAAGGTCCGTGTCAAGGAAAATTTGTCCGTCAGTAATGGAAATTACATTGGTGGGAATGTACGCCGACACATCGCCCGCCTGCGTTTCAATAATAGGCAGTGCCGTAAGCGAGCCCCCGCCTTTAAGTTTTGGTTTGAGCTCTTTGGGCACATTATTCATTTGGCCGGCAATTTTATCGTTGTCAATAATTTTAGCGCCTCGTTCCAGCAGGCGGCTGTGCAGGTAAAAGACATCACCCGGGTAGGCTTCACGTCCCGGTGGGCGTTTCAGCAGTAGTGAAAGCTCGCGATATGCCACGGCCTGTTTAGAAAGATCATCATACACTACCAATGCGTGGCGACCGGTATCGCGGAAATATTCGCCGATAGCGGCACCGGCAAAGGGAGCAATAAATCGCAGCGGTGCCGAGGAACTGGCCGGTGCAGATACAATAATCGAGTAATCGATGGCATTATTCTCTTCCAGCGCCTTGGCAATTCTTGCTACCGTTGAGCCTTTCTGTCCCACCGCAACATATATGCAAACCACCGGCTTATCGGTGTCTTGGGTTTCTCGCTGGTTAATAATCGTATCAACAGCAACGGATGTTTTGCCGGTTTGGCGATCACCAATAATAAGCTCTCGCTGGCCGCGCCCAATGGGGATAAGAGAGTCAATTGCTTTAATTCCGGTTTGAATAGGCTCGGTTACCGGCTCGCGATAAATCACGCCGGGTGCTTTTCGCTCAAGCGGTACGCGAATCGTTTCTCCGCCAACGGGTCCTTTGCCGTCAAGCGGCTTGCCCAGCGGATCGATAACGCGCCCTTGGAGCTCATCACCTACGTTAATGGATGCAATATCTTTAGTGCGGCGCACGGTATCACCTTCTTGCACAGCGTTGCTGCCTCCAAAAAGTACGATACCTACATTATCTTCCTCAAGGTTCAGCACCATTCCACTTACCGGATTGCCACTTTCATCTTTGGCGTCGGGCAGTTCCACCAGTTCGCCGGCCTGCACTTTAGAAAGACCGTACACGCGGGCAATACCGTCACCCACTTCCAGTACGGTTCCCACATCGTACACATCGGCTTCGTTATCAAAACCGGATAGTTGTTTACGTAATATCGCTGATACTTCGTCTGGTCTAACTTGAGTCATTATAAAAATTCGTTTTCAATTAGTTACTATTTTACAGCGGTTGACAAAAGCTGTTCTTCAAGCTCTTGAAGCTTGTGTTTTACGGTCCCGTCAATTACGGTATCATCAATGCGAACGGCCATTCCGCCTTTTAATGACTTATCTTTATGTACCAATAATTCCACTTTTTTTGAGGTTAGTTCCTCTAATTCAGTATGGAGATTTTGGCGTTGCGTATCATCCAAATCATGCGCTACCAATACCTCAATCTCTACTATACCCGCATGCTTATTATAAAGTTCTAAAAATGCCGCCGTTATTTGATGCAAAATTTTAACCCTGGTTTTGCGAGCCAGCAATTTTAGAAATAACCGGGTTGACTCTTGCACATTCTCCCCAAAAAGCTCTTGGAGAGCGCCCTGTTTGTCATCAAACTTTACAATTGGGCTTCGCAGAAACAATACTAACTCACTGGAATCATCAAGTGTATTTTTGATGAATTGCATATCCTCGAGGATAGCTTCCACCTCATTGCGATCTTTTCCCAGTTCAAGGAGCGCTGTAGCATACCTGCGGGCTGCTTTGGAAATGTGCATCTATGGCTGTTAGTTTTTTGAGATGTTACTGATAAAATTATTTACCAGCTTATTGTTCTTTTGCTCATCAATTTCGGAGTCCAATATTTTGGAAGCCGATAAAACAGCCAAACGTGCAACTTCATCACGAAGCTCCACAAGGGCCTGCTTTTTTTCTTGATTGATGGTTTGCCGAGCCTGCTCAAGTATTTGGGCCGCTTCCGCTTTTGATTTCTCTATGCGTTCGGTACGTAGCATTTCCGCTTCCTCGATAGCTTCTTTGCGAATTTTCTGAGCTTTACCCTCAGCCTCGCGAAGTGCCTTTTTGTTGTCTTTGGAAATTTTTTCGGCCCGCGCCAGCGCTTTCTCAGCGGACTCGAGTGATTCCTTGATGCGGTCTTCACGTTCGGAAAGCGAACCCATAATTAACGGAACGGCATACTTCCCCATCACCCATAAAAAGATGATTAAAGTAATTGCTACCCAAATTGCGAATCCGGTGTTAAAGTTGAGAATCCCTCCTCCACCGCTACCTGCTGCTATAGTCAGCCACATGATTTAAGTGATTTTAGATTAGGCGAAAAATACAAGAAGTATGCAAACGATAGCTGCGATAAGAGCTACACCCTCAATAAGAGCGGCGGTCAAAATCATAGCGCCACGGATGTCGCCGGAAGCTTCAGGCTGACGAGCAATACTTTCTACGGCACCTTTACCAATCATACCAATTCCAATGCCAGCTCCGACTGCTGCAATTCCTGCTCCGATTCCTGCTGCTAATAAACCCATAATTTTACCTTATTTATTTTTAGTGATGTTTGAGTTAATGGATATTTAAAAAAATTGTTATGCGTGTGCTTCAATTCCTTCTTCGTGATGTTCATGCTCTTCAGCCGCCATTCCAATAAATACCGCTGAAAGCAACGTAAAGATATACGCCTGTAACACGCCTACAAATGCCTTAAGAATATATAATGCTACTGTTAGTGGAACAACTAATATACTGGAGCCGGCTCCGAATATTGGGCCAAAAAATTCAGCAAAAATAAAGATCAGTCCCAGAATACAAACAATCATAATCTTGCCCGACAGCATATTTGCAAAGAGTCGCACTGCAAGTGCCAATGGCTTGGTGAATAATCCAAGGATTTCAATAGGTGTAAGGATGATACGCATCAACGGCGGTACGCCGGGAAACATAAATACGTGCTCCCAATGATCTTTTGAGGCATTCCATTGTGTAATTGCAAACGTAAATAATGCTAAAATTCCTGTTACCGTAATATCTGCGGTTGCGGTAACACCCCAGGGTAACAAGCCAAACAAGTTCATAAACGTGATGGCTATAAAAACAGCAAATAAAAAGGGCACAAATTTCTTGTATTTATCATCCGAAATGTTATCTCTTGCTATCTCATCCCGCACAAACACAAAAGTTATTTCAAAAAGATTTTGGAACCATCCTCGCGGTTCAGTCTCGCGGCCTTCTCCTCTTTTATACTTTCGGGCCATAGAAATTGTCAGCCATAAGGTTAAGAATATGGCAAACCAAAAATACATAAGGTGCGACGTAATAGACATATCCAATGCGATGGCACCATCGGTAGTAGCAACCAAACTATGATCAGGGTTTTCGATATAGTTGCCAGATTCTACTGCGGCATGGGTAGACCGGTACCACTGTGGAATGGAACTTCCTTCAACAAAAAGAATTCGCGGAAGCGGCAGATGATAGCTTGCCAGGTCCAAATAATAATGATCCCGAACCTCGCCGATTACATCAATAGGAATTTCTTTTTCAGATTCAGCAGCATCCTCTTGCACAGCGTTGCTTACAGGTACAAATAAGAATAGTAAAATGGCCGTTAAAGTTATACGGCGAAAAGCCTGTATCATTTAATTTTTCGTATCGGTTTCCAGAATTTGGGTTATAAAAATGATCTCGATTATAGAATGGCAAATATAAGAAATTATAAAACTAACTGTAAAAAAAATCTGATGATTATTTAGCAAATTTAAGCCGAGAATGATAGCTCCTACTACAGACAGAAACCGAAGCGTAAACACACCTCCAAAAATCCAAAAAAATTTGCGTTGATTTGGTGATTCAATGTCGCGTATCACCAAAAAATTGCTCCCCACAAAAATAAAACTGAGAACGTAAGCGGTGCTCATTATCATGAGCGTACCCGATGCCTGCACTACCGTAATGACAGCAGCAACAATGAATAAAATACCTCCCCACACCAAAAATTTTTTCGCATAAAAATCGGCTACGTTCTGCACGGCTCAAGATTCATTGTTAAGCTTTTTATTGAGCCGAAAAATAATCACAAAAACATTAATCATGCCCAGCAAGCAACCGGTAAGAACCAGCCACGGGCTACTGCCAAAATAATTATCAAGCCAGTAGCCTATAATTACAGGAAGCGCGACGCCCACAGCAATTTCCAAGCCGAGCGACAAGTATGGGGCGTATTTTGAAAGTGTATTTTTTTCACTCACGATGATACCGCTTTTGTTTTAGGCTCAGCGGTTGAGGTAGATACTTTATCATCGGTTTTAGGCTCGCTCTTCGAAGCGTAATCACGCATATGGCAGGCGCCGTTAAATGTGGCTCCTTCCTCAACCACCAGACTTTGGGCATATAAATCTCCTTCAACAACCGCCGATTGACGAATTGTAAGTTTACTGGATACGTGGATTTCGCCCTCTACACGCCCGGCTACGTCGGCGTCTTTAGAGTCGATATTGCCGTTTATATGGCCGGAAGAAGCAACAATTATTTTTCCCTGCACCTGCGCTTCTCCATCCACTTTGCCGGCAATGCGAATATCACTCTGTGTTTTAAGTGTACCAATTATTTCGGTACCCTCGCTTACCATATTCACCGAAGACAAGTTGTTACCCTGTGACTGATTTTTCTTCTGAGATGCTTTCATACCGGATGATCCTTTTTTCTTTTTACTACTGTTGAACATAATAACAATATTATGAGTTAATAAGATAATTTTCAGGGTCTTGTGGGATACCCTGATCCCAAATCTCGAAATGCAAATGAGGGCCTGAACTTAAAATACCTACATCACCAATGGTACCTAAAATGGTCCCCTTTAAAATGCTTTCTCCCACTGCGTGGGCTACTTCTGCGGCGTGCTTATATACACTCAGTATTCCCTCGCCGTGCTGAACTATAATTACATAACCGTAATTTAGGGTCCAGCCCTGGCTAACAATCACCCCGTCAGCAATAACGCGAAATGGCAAGCCGCTTTCAGCGGCAATATCAACCCCTAAATGACCATTACTGTAGTTAAAACGCCTTGTAGTGGTTCCATCCACCGGATAATTTCCCTCAATATTCGGCGTTCGCCCGAAGAGGTTAGAGGTAACCAGCGCATTTTCGGGTACACGCAAGGAACTCGTTAATGCATCATCGCTGCTGCCGGGTTTTTTAAAGGCCGCTGCGGGCGGCAACGAGGCCATGGTGGAATCATCACCGGTTACTAAAATTTGCTTTATTTGTTGCAGCTGCGCATTACGGGCCTGCAGGGTATCTTGTAATCCTACCACTTTTTGCTGTATTGCTATTACTGATTCCCGCACATTTCCCTGATTATATACAAAACTGCCCAGCGGGGTGAATAAAAATGAACACACCACAATGATTACCGTTACGGCTAACACACTTAAGAAAAAAAGCCATAAATAAAAAGGTTGCAAACGGTGCGAGCTGGACGGTTTGGTCCCGTCATCATTCATAATAATGACCGTATGGGTACCATCTTGGGTAGAAAAAAGTTTTTTTACCAGCTCAAACATTGAGGAATCATATTAAATGATGTTGAACGCATCCTTATGCTTCGGCCGTGGGGCCGCGGTAACCAAAAGGTACATCAAACTGATCCTGACCTGAAATATCGCCGTGTTCGTTCTCAAATTTCTTAACATTATCACCCAGTGCATTTAAAAGCCGCTTGGCATGATCGGGGGTAAGAATCATTCGCTTAACCACTTTGGCTTTGGGAACGCCCGGCATGACGGTTAAAAAATCCAGAATAAATTCCGATGCAGAATGCGTTATCATCACCAGGTTAGAATACGTACCCGTGGATTCTTCATCGGGGAGCTCAATTTCCATTTGTCCCTGTTGGGGTGATTGGGGTTGATCCGCCATAATAAAATTATCTCCTAAATTAATTATAAAAGGTGATTTTACAGAAATCCATTTTCTTTCATCCATTCATCATTATAAATCTTGCCGGCATAGCGCGAGCCGCTGTCCGGCAGAATGATGACCATGACATCATCTTCACCAAAACTGTTTTCCCGCGCATATTCAAGGGCTCCGTACACTGCCGCTCCACATGATCCGCCCACAAAAAGCCCTTCATCTTCAGCCAGCCGACGGGTCATGGCAAAAGCATTATTATCATTCACCTGAACAACCGCATCCAGTAAATCAAAATCCATGTTTTTCGGGATGATGTCTTCTCCTATCCCCTCTGTTTTATAGGGCTTGATTTCGTCTTTACTAAATTCGCCCGTTTCAAAGTAATGTTTATACACCGAGCCCACGCTGTCAATACCAATCGACTGCACCGAACTGTTCTGCTCCTTTAAATACTTCGTCGTTCCAGAAATAGTTCCGCCTGTTCCCATTCCGGCAGCATAATGGGTAATGGATCCATTGGTTTGCTCCCAAATTTCGGGTCCGGTGGTTTCGTAATGCGCCTGCGTGTTGCTTGGGTTATCATACTGATTGGGATAGTACGAATTCGGGATCTCTTCACTCAGCCGTTCGGCCACCGAATAGTAGCTTTGGGGATCATCGGGCTCCACATCCGTAGGGCAAACCTTTACTTCAGCGCCCATGGCCAGAAGGAGATCAATTTTTTCTTTACTTTGCTTTTCGGTTGTGGTGAAGATACATTTGTATCCTTTTACCGCGGCAGCCAGCGCCAGCCCCATGCCGGTATTCCCGGATGTTCCTTCAATGATCGTTCCCCCCGGTTCAATGAGCCCCTTCTCTTCGGCATCTTCAATCATTTTAATGCCAATGCGGTCTTTTACGCTCTGCCCCGGGTTAAAATATTCAACCTTCACTAAAATAGTGCCCGGTAAGTCAACGGCCACTTCATTGAGTTTTACAAGCGGCGTATTGCCAATGGTATCGAGTATGGAATTATGGTACATGCGCTTTAATACAGTTCAATTAAGCTTTTGATGAATCCAAATATAGCAAAATTGCTGTTTGTACTCGAATAAAAAGCTGGGTGGTTTTTAAGATGCAGCAGGTTTGATAAAACACCCGCCGCTTCCATACCCACCCCGTCTCCGCGAAACCACGGATCCCACTTCCCTAATGCTTTAAGGGCCCGGGGGTGGGTTTAATCACCGTGAATTGGCTTTTCATGCTCATCGAACGTATTCGAATCGTCTGACGAATTTATTGAGCGTATTCCTTTTTCCATATTTTCATCTCCTTAGGTGCTTATACGGCGGATGTTAAAAGCATCCTCTTAGCCCTGCTCATAGAGCAGTTGATGGAGATTATAGTTCGTTCTCATTCCGGCACTCTGCTCCGAAATTCTCTACCCTTTTTATTTAAGTCAGCTTTTAAATTTCTTGATCCATTTTTTGAACGACCAAAAAACGGATGTAAAAAAGTCGCGAAGAAAAGAACTCGAATAACGGTTAAAATTTAAAACTATGAAACACCTATAATCCGTTATTCTCAGACACCTTTTCTTCGATGAAACCCTTTTCATTTCTGAGCGTTGTTGAGAAAGGCAGTGCTACTACGGTACAAAAAGCAAAGTGAGGTAAAGAATAGAATTAAGGCAAATGAAACCAAAAAGTCCTTTCTTATCCTGGTGATTTCTTAAGCGTTCCACAGCTGAGCTATGGAACAAGAACTATTACATACTCTCAAAAATTAATTTTTTTGTTCACACAAGATGTATGCTATTTTATAAGGGCAATTTTTAACAGATCACCCAACTAAATGTTTGTTAAACAAAAGAAACCCAAAGATTTTGACTGCGGCTATAACTTAGATAAAATGATTGCCGCCCTGCCCCGCATCAACGATGAAGATGAACGCATGAAATACGCCAAGCGGGCTGTGGGCCTTATCAAACAGAGCCACCCAAGCTGGCTGGACGGCGAAGGAGAAAGCGAAGCCGCGTGGGATCATTTCTATAAACTGGCTGACTATGACCCCGAAGAACACGGCATTTATAATCCCTACAAATCCGGCAACAAAGACAAAGCCCGCTAATTAGCCCTCGGAAAAGTGTTTATTCAGCCATCGGGATCTACCCTACCATGGCCCCCGGGATCGCTCAAAATAACCTTACTGTAACGCGCTTCTCTTTTTTTTATACACTCTGTACGCACTCCTTATCAAATAATTAGCACCATACGATATCACTTTGGAATTATGGAAAAATAAATTTTCAATTTATATTGAAAGTTATGAAAGACATAGTTTCAACCGCCAAGACATCCGATAATAATTGTTCCGAGGAGATTTCCTTATCCGGTACTGTGCAGAAATCGGTTGATGAAGCGCGCTATAAGCAATTCCTGAAGTCAGCCTGTCAGCAAAATGGAGTCAAGCAAGTTGTTGTTTCTTTTCCTTTTACTGCTACCGATTCCCTGCAATGGATGGCTTCTCATCAAAACAAATGTTCCTTCAATTTCTATTGCGAAAAGCCGTCTAAAACCCACGCTATCGCTGCATTGGGCAAAAATATAGCGTGTAATGCAGCAGGTGAAGATCGGTTTCAAAAAATGACTCAAGCCGTTGAAAGGGTTAAAAGTGAAACGCTCCATTTCAATGCCCGAGCTTTAGAGCCCGATAATGGCTATCATTTTGTAGGCGGCTTTTCTTTTTGGGATAACCTTGACAGCAAGAATTGGACTCATTTCGAGCCAGCCTCTCTTATATTACCGGAATACGCACTGGTTCAAAAAGGAAACAGATCTTCCCTTTCGGTGGCTGTTAGCCTGTCAAACAAAGATACGGTTGAACAGCTTCACCAAAAGGTAAATCAAAAAATAAAAGCCATTTCATCAGACGGCTACGAACCGCAAAATGGGGTCGAACAACAACCTTACACTCCCGCTCAAAATGGCATTCCCTTCTCCATTGATGGTGAATATAAACGATGGATCAAGAGTGTAGCCGATATAAAGCAAAAGATAAGCGACCAAAAACTTAAAAAGGTTGTTTTGGGGCGGCAGCTGCAGCTCCCGGTACATTCTACCCCCAATGCCTTTGAAACCGTTCGCCGCTTGCGCTCACAATATCCAAATTGCAGCTCTTTTCTAATCAGACAGAAGCCGTCTGAAGTTTTTATTGGCTGCAGCCCGGAGTTGCTTTTATCGGTAAACGATAATTCCATTCATACCGAAGCACTTGCAGGAAGCATTGCGAGGGGAAATAGTTCAAAGGAAGATGCAAAGCTGCAAAATGAGCTGTTGGAAAGTAAGAAAAACAGAGCTGAACATGCTTTTGTGGTCAAAGCTATTAAAGAATTAATAGCCCCTTTGGTTGATGAAATCCATCATTCTGATGAGCCTGAAATTAAAAAACTGGCCAATGTTCAGCATTTGCATACGCCCATCAGTGGAACATTAAAAGAATCAACCCCCATTCTTTCTCTGCTTAAACAGTTGCACCCCACCCCGGCCATGGGCGGAACCCCGCGGCGGAAAGCATTGCAATGTATCCGCCGACATGAAGAGTTTAACCGCGGATGTTTTGCCGGCCCGGTGGGATGGATAGATTCTGACGGTTCCGGCGAATTTACGGTGGCCATTCGCAGTGGCTTGATTAAAGAAGAATTCGCCCTGCTTTTTGCGGGCTGTGGCATTGTGAGCCATTCCGATCCCGAAGAGGAATGGAAAGAGACCAATCTAAAATTTATGCCCATGCTTTCAGCCCTGAACTATGATTGATTTATCCGCTAAAAATCGGTCGTTTTATTACGCTACACTTTTTCTACGATCGTTGTATCAGCAAGGGTTGAAACATGTCATCATTTCTCCCGGATCGCGATCAACCCCACTCACGATGGCTGCCGCTGCCCTGCCTAAAATAAGAAAACACGTCATTTTAGATGAGCGCTCGGCAGCATTTGTGGCCCTTGGCATCGGCAAAGCCACCAATCACCCGGCTGCTCTTATTTGTACATCCGGCACCGCGGTTGCAAACTACTACCCCGCTGTTATTGAAGCCCGAAAAAGCGGCGTGCCCATGCTGTTACTTACGGCCGACCGGCCCGCGCATTTGCACAATTCAGGCGCTAACCAAACGATCAACCAGCGTAAAATTTTGGGTGAATATCCCATTTTTTTTCATGACCTTGGGGAATCTTTCACAAAAGAAACAGACATAAATCACCTTAAGAAATTGGCCGGTCAGGCCTTTCAAAATTCTCAAAACAGGCACGGGCCGGCCCATCTAAACTTTCCGTTTCGCAAACCATTGGAACCCACCAAAGAATTTGTGGAAACCATCACCGATAAAAATAAAAACTTGCCTGATGAACCGCCCGCCAAATTTCCCGCCGATACCATAAAAAGCTTTCGCTTTGATGATGATCTTTTATACGATGTCCAAACTACGGAGCAGCCGTTAATAATTGTTGGACAATTAGCACCCGGTACCCCCTTAAAACATATATTTTGGTTGGCCGAGTGGCTGGAAGCCCCCGTGCTTACGGAGCAGGGTATCACAGAGCCTGACTATGCTATTCAGGGCTTTGAAGGATTTTTGCGGAATGAGCAAAACCAAGCCCAGCTTGAGCCCGATTTAATTCTTCGTTTTGGGCGTCAGCCGGCCAGTAAAAGCCTGCTGAAAGCAATATCAAGGTGGCAGCCGAAGCGGCATATTCACTTCTCAGACATCGAACAGATATCAGATATTGCCCATACAACAACGGACTTTATCAACTGGAACGGAAAATATTTTAATACCCATAAGTTCACCGAAAAATCCAGACCGTGGCTCCAAAAATGGAAGGAAGTAGAAAAAAACTATGTTGACAAATCAGCTACCACTATTGCTGATTATTCATCCCTTATCGACGGGCATATTTATCACCACATTGTACCAACTATTCCGGATGATTGGTCCGTCTTTATCTCCAACTCATTTCCGGCGCGTGATCAATCCCTTTTTGGGCAGTGGGGCACGCAGCCGGTATATACCAACCGGGGTGCAAGCGGCATCGACGGGATCACATCCACAGCTATGGGCCTGAATATAGCAAGCAAAAAGCCGGCAATTTTATTCACCGGCGACCTTGCATTTTTGCATGATACAAACGCTTTACTCAGTTCAGCGTTGCTGCATCACCCCCTGGTCGTGGTCGTTATTAATAATCAGGGCGGTTCTATTTTTCGAATGCTGCCCATAGCCGACCATAAAGAACATTTTGGCAAATATTTTGAAACACCTCAACAAGCCGACATCATCTCCCTGGTAAAGTCATATGGAATTTCGACCCGCTACATTGATGCGATTGATGAAATGAAAAATTTTGACCTACAAGAACATCTTTCGCAATCGGAATCCATGCTCTCGGTGGTTGAATGCAAAACCGATGCCGATGCGTCCATGCAACTGCGCAACCAACTCTGGAATTTTCAGATATGAAGCAAAAAATAACCCTTAACAAATTCACCTATGCTTTTGAGGAGCATCAACAGGATGATTCACTTCCTCATCTCATACTGCTTCATGGCTTTATGGGCGATGGGCGCGTTTTTAATCATCTAATTGATGATCTTTGTGCATTCTGCAATCCCGTTACCATAGATCTGCTGGGCCACGGAAAATCGTCTATCACCGCTGACTACCGCTCCTATTTAGCCAAAAATCAGGTCCGCGATATTCGCGAGCTAATTAAAAATCTCAATTCTTCCTCCCTGTTTCTCTTCGGCTACAGCATGGGCGGACGGCTGGCGCTGCATACCGCCTTAAGTCATCCGCAATTATTTAGCGGGGTGATTTTAGAAAGTACCACCTGTGGTATTACCGATCCGGAAAAAGCAAATGAGCGACAGAAATCAGATTTTAAAAGATCGAAAAGAATTGAAAATGATTTTGAATCATTCTTGGCAGACTGGAAAACGTTAGAATTGTTCCAGTCACCGCTACCGCAGGATGAAAAACTGGTTAAACACTATCACAGCATTCAAGCCGGACAATCACCGAAAGGATTAAGCAGTTCGCTCCGTGGATTCGGGACGAGCACGATGCCGCCGGTATGTGATGAGCTGGAACGCTTTCATTTGCCGGTACTTCTTATGGCGGGCTCGGCAGATCAAAAATATCAGCAGATTAACCGGGAAATGAGTCGTATATTTCCGCATGCTGCTTTTCAATCCGTAAAAGCCGGGCACCGCATACATCTTGATAATCCCGCCGGTTGGCTCGCGCAAATCGAAACTTTCATCAAAAATCATACCTCATGAACTGGACAACCGTAAAAGAATATACCGACATTACCTTTAAAAAATCGAATGGCGTGGCGCGCATTGCCATCAACCGACCGGAAGTGCGCAACGCTTTCCGCCCTGAAACGTTATTCGAACTCCATGAAGCCTTTTTGAACGTGCGCGAAGATGCCGACATCGGCGTGGTGCTGCTGACGGGCGAAGGCCCTTCACCCAAAGACGGCGGCTGGGCCTTTTGCTCGGGCGGCGATCAGCGTGTGCGCGATAAGCAGGGTTATAAAGACAAAGAAGGAACCGCCCGGCTCAATGTGCTGGACCTGCAGCGGCTCATCCGCTTTATGGGCAAGGTGGTCATTTGTGTAGTGCCGGGCTGGGCCGTAGGCGGCGGACACAGCCTGCATGTAGTTTGCGACCTCACCATTGCCAGCCAAGAACATGCGGTTTTTAAGCAAACCGATGCCGATGTAGCCAGCTTTGACGGCGGCTTTGGCTCGGCGCTGCTTGCGCGACAGGTAGGCCAAAAGAAAGCGCGTGAAATTTTCTTTCTCGGGCGCGATTATTCAGCTAAGGAAGCCTACGATATGGGCATGGTCAACGCCGTAGTGCCCCATGATGAGCTTGAAGAAACCAGTTACCAATGGGCACAAGAAATTTTAGCCAAAAGCCCGACAGCCATCCGCATGATTAAATATGCCTTCAATCTGGTGGATGACGGTATGGTGGGTCAGCAGATATTTTCCGGCGAAGCGACACGCCTGGCTTACATGACCGATGAAGCCGAAGAAGGACGAGACGCTTTTTTAGAAAAGCGCAAACCCAACTGGGACGACGTGGACCGTATTGGGTAGCATTTAACTGAATAATGAACAATCATGTCATAGCGAGGATCCCGACTGCTTTCGGGAGACGTGGCGATCTCCTGACGATAATGCAGCTTGGGGTCCACGTTAGGAGATGGCCGCACTCCACTCACTCCATTCGCTACGTTCGCCATGACAGGTTTTTGGTAAGATGCTAATATTCTTAATCATGTCATCGCGAGGATCCCGACTGCTTTCGGGAGACGTGGCGATCTCCTGATATTGCTGCGGCCTTTATTCACGTTGGGGGATTGCTTCGGTCATTGCATTCCCTCGCAATGACAATGTTCTTATAGGGTGCTATTATTCCTGATACTGTCATCACGAAGGAGTGGGCTTTGACTGACGTGATCTCCTAATGATGCTGTGCCATCCAACTACATTAGGGGATTGACCAAGATGATGCCGAATGGTTAAAACAATTGATACTATCTGCTCTTCCAGACAGTCAATCTAATTTGAATTTTAAAGATCAATTTGGCACAAGATATACTGTTACTATAAAAATTCGTATTTTAAATGATGAATGTACCTCGATTACCGGCTGGATTATCAAAACCAATGAAAATTTTCCCCGTTTAAGTACTTGTTGCCTTAAAACATAGTTCACTTTTAAAATGGCTGAAATCAAACAATTAAATACCGTTGCTCTATTAAGAGATATGCCTGATTATAATCTTTCAAAGGGACAGGTAGGAACCGTTGTTGAAAAATTGAACAAGGGCATTTTCGAAATTGAGTTTACGAATTCTCTGGGCGAAACCATTCTTACCACCCCCTTGTCTGCAAGAGACCTTATACTGTTACGCTTTGAACCTGCATAAGATTTTTAAAAGTGAACAAAGAAGGCGTGATGCCTTTCTTGAAAAGCGCAAACCAAACTGGGATGATGTGGATCACATTGGGTGATTTTAAAAATTGAAGATTTTGTGTGGTTGAACCCAGTCTTTTCTACTCGAATCAGGCCTCCGGTCTGATTCGAATATTTGTGGGTAATAGCAAACTGCTTCCGTACCAGAGGCACGGAAGCAGGAAGGTTTAACTTTTCTGGTAAGAAAAATACCCCTCAGACAGTCCATGATTGGTATGTAATATGATCGTTATTACAAAGATTAACGAACAACCCCGAGGCAGAGCCATCGGGGTATCAACGACAGGAATAAGGTATGCAAAAGTTGGTTTCTATTTATTATTACCCACCCCTAAATCCCTCCAGAGGGGATTTTCCCAAAGGGATGCCTTCGGCATAGGGAATTTTTGCATACCTTCTTTTATGAACTTTTCCGACCCAAAGGATCAAAGAATTAAACCACTAAACTATTAAAAATAAAAATGGATATATGAGTGATAAAAAACTTCAAACAGCGGCATTTGGAATGGGATGTTTCTGGGGACCTGATACTCGTTTCGGCGCTCAGGAAGGTATTATACAAACGCGTGTCGGCTACGCAGGAGGCACAAAAGATAACCCAACGTACAACGCTATTGGAGATCACACCGAAACCCTTTTAGTTGAATTTGATATGGAGGTTATCAGTTACTCCGAGCTGCTTGAACTTTTTTGGGACAACCACTCGTATCAAGCCAAAGGCTGGAAAAACCAATATGCCTCCAGAATTTTTTATACCAGCGAAGAGCAACAAAAACAGGCCGAAGCGTCAAAAATCAAAAAAAAAGCAGAAGGAAAGGTAGCGACGGAAATTCATCCATTAAACTTCACCGTCGCTGAGGATTATCATCAAAAATACCGCCTGCGACATTCAAAACTGATGGGAAATTTCTCAGAAATGAGTCCGGAAGCATTCAGAGATTCACCACTGACCGCGAAATTGAATGGGTATGTTGCGGGTCATTTACAAATGGAAGATCTCGAAAAGTTTGATCTTGACTTTAAACCCGGTCTTAAAGATCGCCTGATGAACTCGGCCCGCAAATTCTATTAAGTTTAGCATCCGAAGTTGAGAGCGCTGCAAAGTCGATCGCCCGAAGCATCTCATCCCGCACCGGAGGTACGGGACGATATTGAACAACCCCGAGGCAAGCCATCGGGGTATCAATAAGACGGAAAGTCTGCAAAAATGGTTTTCTCTTATGATTACCCACCCCAAAACCCCTCCCAAGAGCCTGTGAGAAAATGCTCCCAAAGGGATGCCTAAGGCAAAAGTCAAATAAATGATTCCTTAATAATTTAGATTTATAGCTGAATTAACGTAATTGTCATCCCCCTCACCCCCCTGTCTAGACCGGGGACATCCTTTACAGGTGTTCCGGGAGATCCTTTACACTTTACAAGGATCAAAAAAAGGGTGTTTTTGCCTTCAAAAAGGAGGTACAAATGTCCTGGAAGGAGGCAACAAAAATGGAACTTAAAGAAGAATTTGTCATGCTTGCCGAGCAACAAAATGTGAATATGAGCCGCCTCTGCCGCCGGTTCGGCATCAGCCGACCCACCGGTTAT
>Ga0306907_1000167_pt1 | contig 34949 bp, 32 predicted proteins | sample AntRauTorcE11898_FD_190415 | JGI IMG/M metagenome (GOLD analysis project Ga0306907, IMG submission 190415) | Saline lake microbial communities from Rauer Islands, Antarctica - Metagenome Torckler E11 #898 (v2) (version 2) | ecosystem: Environmental > Aquatic > Non-marine Saline and Alkaline >... | reverse complement strand
GACCGGCAGCGGGATGCGCACGCGATACGTGTGTCCCACCGGCAGGGGCTCCTCCGTGACGACCATCAGACCGTCCTCGGAGAGGTTCGACAGATGACCGATCACGCGGTTGTTATCCGCATCGTGGACACGGGCATTGAACAGCAGTTGATGTCGATTCGCGCGCCGGCGGTCGTTCACCGTTTCCGGTCTCCCGTATGTTGACTGCGGACCGGTTCGGTCCCGTTGTTACGCGATCCGTTACTCACTCGCGCAGTTCGAATTCCTCGATCAGGTTGGCCAGCGCAGCGCGCTGCTCGGCGGTCAGTTCCAGGTCGCGGAAACCGATATCGCAGAAATCCGGGTGCACGTCGTCGGCCACCCACGCGACGGTCGCGGGGAACTCGAACTCGCGGCCACCCTCCACGCCGGGCGGCATCCGCATCTGCAAGCGGTACGTGCGATCGACACTGAGCGGGCGTTCGCCCGTGATCATCAGCCCCGCGCTGGAGATGTCGGTGAGGCAGCCCAATTGCGCGCCGGTCTCCGCGTCGTACACGCGCAGCAGGAACATGAGGTGGCGCCGCTGCAGTTCGCGTCGTTCCATCGTTCTCCCTAGTTGCCACGGCGATTGTACCGTAGCGCGGGGAATTGTAACGGGTTTGTATCAATCGGCCGCCTCGCGCAGCAGCCGCAGCATGCCGGCCGCCTTGTCGAAGGTCTCCTGGTACTCGGCCGCCGCCTCGGAATCGATCACGAGGCCGCCTCCGGCCCAGCAGCGCACGCGTCCATCCGAGTAGACCAGCGTGCGGATGGCGATGTTCGTGTCCATGGCGCCGTCGAAGCCGATGTAGCCGATGGCGCCGCAATAGACGCCGCGGCGGTGCGGTTCGAGTTCCTCGATAATCTCCATGGCCCGGATCTTCGGGGCGCCGGTAATCGAGCCGCCCGGGAACGACGCCCGCAACAGATCGAGTGCGTGGCGTCCGGTGGCCAGGCGCCCCGTGACGGTGCTGACCAGATGGTGCACGCCCGGAAAACTCTCGAGTTCGAACAACTGCGGCACGCGCACGCTGCCGGTCGCGCAGACCCGTCCGAGGTCATTGCGCAGCAGGTCGACGATCATGACGTTCTCGGCCCGATCCTTCGCGCTGGCGACCAGTTCCTCTCCCAGCTCACGGTCGCGGGCGGCGTCGGGATCACGCGGACGGGTGCCCTTGATGGGCCGCGTCTCGACCCGGCCGTCGGCATCGACCTGGAGGAAGCGCTCCGGCGAGACCGAGAGGATGTCGGCGGCCGGCGTACTCATATACGCCGCAAACGGAGCGCGCGCCGCCTGCCGGAGTTGGCGGAAAGCGGGCCAGGACGGGCCGCTGGCGGCGACTTCGAAGCGCTGCGCGAGGTTGACCTGGTAACAGTCGCCGGCCCGAAGGTAGGCCTGTACGCGCTCGAACGCCCGCCGGTAGCCGGCCTCATCCATGTTCGCCCGCGCCGCGCCCTGCACCCGCAAACGTCCCCGCCCGGCGGCCCCTGGCGGGTCGCGGAACGCGGCCTCGAGATCGGACCAGCGTTCCATCGTCCGCGCATCGCGACCGGCGGCGACAAGCCAGCTCCGCCGCTCGAGGTGATCGGTCACGAAGGCCCAGTCGTAGATGCCGACCGCCATCTCCGGTATCCGTTCGGCGTCGACGGCCCGTGACGGCAGTCGCTCAAGCCGTCGCGCGAGGTCGTAACCGAACCAGCCGATGGCGCCGCCGGCGAACGGCAGGCCATCCATCGGGCGGTGATCGACCGGGCCCAGTTCGGCGCGCACGAGCGCGAACGGATCGTCAGGCGAGTCGACGGCGCTGCCGTCGCGGCGCACGAGCCGGGTCTCTCCGCCTCGTGTCTCCATCGTGACCGTCGGGTCCGCCGCGATGATGTCGAAGCGGGCGCGTTCGCCGCCATGGGCGCCGCTGTCGAGGAGCACCGGCCAGACCTCGTCGGCGACGCATTCGAAGGCCACGGCCGGATCCGGTCGGTAAGGCAGTTCGACGGAGCGCTGGGCGGCGGTCATGGCGCGGTCTGCCGGCGGTTCGGGGAACGCGGATGCTAGACCGCCCCAGGCCCCGTTTCAATCGACCTGATTGGCCAGGATGTGCTGGTACTCGCGGATTCGCCGTACATAACGCACCGGCTCCGTACCGCGCGCATAACCGTATTTCAGATCGTTGTAGTACTCGGGGTCCGCCAGCAGTGGCAGCACCTTTTTGATATCCCGCCAGCGGTGCGGGTCCAGTCCCTGCTCGCGCGCCAGCGTCTGGGCGTCATGCATATGGGCGCGGCCGACATTGTAGGCCGCGAGGGCGAGCCAGGTCCGGTCGGGTTCCGTCACTTCGGGCACGAACCGCTGTTTCATGCGGGCGAGGTACTTGGCACCGCCGAAGATGCTCTGACGGGCGTCAAGGCGATTCTCCACGCCCATCGCACGCGCGGTGTTCAGGGTCAGCATCATGATCCCGCGTACGCCCGTCGGGCTACGCGCAGCGGCGTTCCAGTGTGATTCCTGGTACCCCTGGGCCGCGAGCAGCAGGTACGGCAGATCGTACTCCGCGGCCGCTTCCCGAAAGTACCGGTCATACTGCGAAAAGCGCTCGCGGATCCGCCGGATGTAGACGGCGGTATCGACGTAGTCGAACAGCGCAAAGAACCCGTAATAGCGTTCGCGCAGGTCTTCAAGCTGCCCACTGTCGCGAAATCCGGCGAGCCAGTCCTCAACGGCGTCGGCGAGATCGTCCCGCGCCTGGGGCATAACCCAACCGAGCTGCTGCTCGGTGGACAGATTGAACGGGGCGATGAGTTCAGGGAAATAGCGGCGATTGATATCGACAATCGTGGAATCGGCGACCGTACAGTCGATCTCGCCCTTCCAGACCCGACGCAGAAGCCGCTCCGTATCGACTTCGTCGTCGCTCTTCCACGCCAGGTCCGGGTGGCCATTGGCCTTCAACGCCTCCAGCCGCTCGACATAACTGCTGTCGGCGATCACTTCGATATCGAGACCGATCAGATCCTCCACGGACTCCGGCTGGACGTTGTCGCGCCGGCAGACCACCTGCTGCGTCACGGGCTGATAGGCGGGACCGAAGCGGAATCGATCACGCCGATCCTCGGTGCGCGTCAGTCCGGCCGCGGCCAGATCGCCCTCACCGTTCTCGATCGCATCGAGCGCCGCGGTCACGGTGTCGCGCAGTTCGTACTCGACCTCCACACCGATCGAATCGGCGAAGGCCTGGACCAGTTCGTGCTCGGGGCCGGCCGGCTCACCGTCGCGGCCGATATACCACGTCGTCGGCGCATTGCGCGTAACCACGACCAGCGACCCCGAATCGCGGATTTCCTCGAGCGAGCGCGATGGTGCCTGATCCGCGTTCGTCTCGGGACGATCGCAGGCGCTCAGCAGCAGCGGCAGCACGGTAGCGAAGATCCAGCGGCGGAATCGCATCAACGGTTCTCCTGATTCATGATTGCAGCCCCGTTCGCACGCCCGCCGTCAGCGGATGGTGCGGGTGCACGAGGCCTGGTGCCATTCACTCGAGCGGAAACTCGGCTTCAAGCCGGGCGTGGAACACTGCGGCCAGCGTGTCGCCGGGCTTCCCGGCAGCCGTGCCGCGCATGCGCTCCGGCAGCACGGATGCGTCGAAATACCGCACGCCGACAAGGGCGTACTGCGGGTTGGCGTCGCCTTGATCGAGGAAGAAACGATACAGGCGCAGATAGCCCTCGGCGATACTGCGGCGGTCCGCCTCGGTGAGCGATCGCGGCTCGCCCTCCAGGGTCGGCAGCCACAGACCCTGGCGCACTTCGAGGCGATCCGGATTCGCGATATCGCCGTTGTGGTTCCAGATGTGCGGCCAGTAGTACGGATTGACGTAGTTCCGGTCGGCCAGGTCCCAGAGCGTATCGCCGGTGCGCACGGTGTATTCGCGGCCGCTGAAATACGGGCTACCGTCGGACGACGCCGTGTCCGCGGCACCGTCGGCGGCGGTACCTGATCCGATCGACTCGCCTGCGTTCTCCGCGCCCCCGCTTGCGGCCAGGGTACCACCGGCATCCGCGGCCACATCAACCGCCGCGGCCGCGCTGTCGGCCGCGGACGCCTCCATGCTCGCCGACGTCGTCTTTCCGGGCGTAGTGGCCGGATTCTCGCTCGCCGGGACGTCTCCCGCCGAAGGCAACGGCAGTCGGGCACCGGCGGCACCGCCCGAGGCCGTATCTGCCGTCGGAACGGTCAGACGGGCCGTTGCACTTTCGTCTACGGAAGCGGGTGGTTCATCCGGGGCATCCGTCGGCGTCGTATCCGTTGCGACCACCGCCTCACCGGGTCGGTCTGCATCACCGCCGGTAGCGGTTTCCGGGGCCTTTTTCGTTACCGTGTCCACCGCCTCATTCGCCGGGGCGCTGTTGCGCTCCGATGCGGCGTCAGCATCGACACTGGGGCCCGGATTCCGGTCACCACTCGCGGTGCTCGCCGGCGCCTGATCCCGCGGCGTCGTCCCCGGGTCTTCCACCACCGGCGGTGCGGGCGCAGTGCCCGGGCGGAACAGCCAGGCCAGGCCCGCGAGGACCAGCAGCAGTACGAGCAAGAGCAGCGCGGACCGGTTGCCATGGCGGCGCGGTCTCGCGGTGGCGGTTTGCTCCACTGGGGCATCGGGGACCTCGACAACCGCTTCCTCGACCGGGGGCGGCTCATTGGCCGCGGGCGCGCGCGTGAGCGCGGCGGGCGAGCGGGTGACCCGGCAATCGGCTTCCAGGTCGCTGCCGGACCCGGCGGGGATCGGCCCCTGAACACTGAGTTTCGCTTCCGGCATTGCCGCGGCGGCGGCACGGCCGGGTTCCGGTTCGGATGCGGGCCGCGCGGGTGCGGCGAGGCCCTCGGCGGGAATCCTGCCCGCACCGCGCCCGATCGCGTGCGCGGCAGCCGCGGCGCTGGCGTCGAGCATGGCCTCGCGCGAGGCATGGGGCTCGCCGATGAGCAGCGCGGGCGCCTGATCCGGCTCAATCCGGTCGCGCAGCGCCTTCGCCGGGCGAAACATCACGCGCCAGCCCGCCGGGATATCGATCGGTTCGCCGGTGCGCGGATGCCGACCGCGGCGCGCGGCCACGGGGCGCAGACGGAATGTGCCGAAGCCGTGCAGACGCACGGCACCATCGCGCACGAGGCCATCCCGGATCGCCGTGACCAGCGCACGGGCGGTGGCCTTCAGGCGCTCCTCACGGGCGCGATCCTCAGGGGCAATCGCGCGCGCGATCTGTCCATCGAACACGCGCCCGCTCATCGGGGCCGCTCCCGCACCGCAACCCGCAGGCCGTCGGCAGGCCGGAAGGTGACCTGACGTCTGGGCGGGACCTCGAGACTCTGGCCGTCGGCGGGCCGGTGACCGCGATGGCCGGGCACTTCGCGGGTCGCGAACGAGCCCAGCCCACGGAATACGACCCGGTCGCCTATTGCGAGGTGATGCGAGATCGCTTCGATCCACGCATCCAGCAGGCGATGGGTCTCGGCCTTGCTGTAGCCCAGCTGGCCGGCAATGTGCGTAATGATATCGGACTTGTTCATCGATCCCCCCTCCCCTCGGGGCATGGATCGATTCGAGCCAGCGTCCAGTATAACCGAGTTGGCCTGGTGGGCCATGGCGCGGCCCGAGGCCGCCGAGCCGGGGATAAAAAAACGCCCGGCGAGGCCGGGCGCAACGGCGGTCTGTTACCGCCAGCGGGAGGGACCACTCGGACTCGATACGGGCGCCGCGCTCAGCAGCGGCGTTTACCCCGCAACGTTTCCGTAAACCGTTTCGACGCCACGCCCCGCGCAGTTTCACCCGGAGGCGAGGGCCGTTCCATCAGGTGCGCATCTCAGAGCCTGGTACGTCGTCGAGCTGTCGGCCCACCAGGCAGATGATCGCGATCATGGCCACGCTGACGACCGCCAGTGTCACGGCGATACTGATCACGGGGCGGGTCAAGGCATCGGCAAAGTAATCGGGTGTCGCCCCGCTCGGCTGCAGACGCATCGCCGCCATAGCGGTGTAATGCATCCCGCACACTGCGAACGCCATAACCAGCGAACTCGCGTGACGCAGGTTGCCGCGCCAGTGAACCGCAATGCGCAGCGCGGCGATCGAGGCCGCGATCGCAATGGCGATCGACACGCCGACCAGCGTCTGGTCGTGACTCATCGCCGCTGGAATCCGCATCGCGGCCATACCGGTGTAGTGCATCGCGGCGACGCCGAGCCCCATCACGGTGCCGGCGACCAACCAGGCGGCGGTGCCATGGAAGCGGTTGACGACATACAGGCCGGCCGTCGTGAACAAAACGGGCAGGACCAGCGAAAGCAGCGTCATTTGCGTGTCATAGGTCACGGGCGCATCCGGCTTGTAGGCGAGCATCCCGATAAAGTGCATCGCCCAGATCGTGCAGCCTCCCATGACGAGCCCTGCGAGTCCCAGCCAGCCGACGCGGATGTTGCCGTCTTCGGTCGCAATATGACGCGACAGCATCAGCGCCGTGAACGCACCCAGTGCCGAGACGAGAAACGATACCGCGATCAGCAGCAGGCTGTAGTCATCGAGTGTATTGGTCATCGGTATTCCCCCGTGATCCGGCCGCCGCGGCATTCGAACCAGGACGAACGGAAGCAATTGCATCGACCCGTGCAACGGGTCGGAATCCGCCGCACGCGGATTCCAGTTGCGCACAATACACTCAAATTGCGCGCAATTCAAATATCTGGCGCACAATCTATCCCCGCGGAATCCTGCCCGCAGCCGGTCAGCGCCTTGCGCGGCCCAGGCGCCCCCACTACCCTTGACGGGTTTTCCATTCCGCCCCTTTGACCGCTCCCGGGAGTACCGATGGCCCAGCAGAAAAAGTCGCGCCGTGACGCCGATCCCAGGCGTTTTTCTTCCATCGTGGTCGATGGCCCGGAACGGGCCGCCAGCCGCGCGATGCTGCGCGCCGTCGGCTTCGGCGAGGAAGATTTCGAAAAACCCCAGGTGGGCATCGCCTCGACCTGGGGCATGATGACGCCGTGCAACATGCACATTAACGGCCTGGCCGATGCCGCGGTCGAGGGGGCCGACGAGGCCGGCGGCAAAGGGGTGCTGTTCAACACGATCTCGGTGTCCGACGGCATCTCGATGGGTACCGAGGGCATGAAATATTCGCTCGTCTCCCGCGAGGTCATCGCCGACTCGATCGAGACGGTCGCCGGCTGCGAGGGCTTCGACGGCATCGTGGCGATTGGCGGCTGCGACAAGAACATGCCCGGCTGCATGATCGGGCTGGCGCGCATGAACCGCCCCGGCGTCTTCGTCTACGGCGGCACCATCATGCCGGGCTGTTACAAGAACAAGGACGTGGACGTGGTCTCGGTGTTCGAGTCGGTCGGCCAGGAGGCCAAGGGCCAGATCACCGCCGACGAGCGCCTCGCCGTGGAACAGTGCGCGATCCCGGGTGCCGGCTCCTGCGGTGGCATGTACACGGCCAACACCATGGCCTCGGCGATCGAGGCGCTGGGCATGAGCCTGCCCGAGAGTTCCGCCCAGGCGGCCATCTCCGAGGACAAGAAGGCGGACTGCCGCCGCGCCGGTGCGGCCGTGCTCGAGCTTCTGAAACACGACATCCGCCCGCGCGACATCATGACGAAGAACGCGTTCCGCAACGCGATCACCGTCGTCATCGCGCTCGGCGGTTCGACCAACGCCGTGCTGCACCTGCTGGCGATGGCGCATGCGGCTGGCGTGAACCTGAAGATCGACGAGTTCACCCGCATCGGCAAGAAGGTGCCGGTGCTGGCCGACCTGCGCCCGAGCGGGCGCTTCATGATGACCGACCTGATCCGCATCGGCGGCATCCAGCCGCTGATGAAGATGCTGCTCGACCGCGGCCTGCTCCACGGCGACTGTCTGACGGTCACCGGCAAGACCCTGGCGGAGAACCTCGCGCACGTGCAGCCCTATCCGAAGGGCCAGGAGGTCATCGCCGACTTTGACCATCCACACAAGAAGGACAGCCACCTGCGCATCCTCTACGGCAACCTCGCGCCCGAGGGCGCGGTGGCGAAGATCACCGGCAAGGAGGGCACGCGCTTCTCCGGCCGCGCGAAGGTCTACCGCTCCGAGGAAAAGGCACTGCGCGGCATCCTCGACGGCAAGGTGAAGGCCGGGGATGTGGTCGTGATCCGTGACGAGGGCCCGGTCGGCGGCCCCGGCATGCGCGAGATGCTGTCACCGACCTCGGCGATCATGGGCCGCGGCCTCGGCAACGAGGTTGCCCTGATCACCGACGGGCGCTTCTCGGGCGGCAGCCACGGCTTCGTGGTCGGCCACATCACGCCGGAGGCGGCCGTCGGCGGCCCCATCGCCGCGGTGAAGAACGGCGACACGATCACGATCGACGCCGATACCAACGAGATCAAGCTCCATATCACGCAGAAGGAGATGAAGGCGCGGCTGAAGGAATGGACCCCGCCGCGGCCGAAATACCGGCGCGGCGTGCTCGCGAAATACGCCAAGCTGGTGAACTCGGCCTCGCTCGGCGCGGTTACGGACGCCGACGAATGAACGCGGGCGGCGACTGTCCACCGCTGCGCTCGATGATCGAGCGGCTCATCGCCTGCGATACCGTCAGCAGCTCGGCCGACCCGAACCTCGACCACAGCAACCGCCCGGTCATCGACCTGATCGCCGAGTGGGCGGAGGGCCTCGGGTTCCGCACGGAACTGTTCGAGGTGCGCGGCGAGAAGGACAAATACAATCTCGTCGCGACCCTCGGCGAGGGCCCCGGCGGCCTGGTCCTGGGGGGCCATGCCGACACGGTGCCGTGGGACGCGCACCGCTGGACGATCGACCCGTTCCGGGCGACCGAACGCGACGGTCGCCTCTACGGGCTCGGCAGCTGCGACATGAAATCCTTCCTCGCGCTGTCAGTAGAAGCCGCGCGCCGGTTCGCGCCATCGCAACCGGCACGGCCACTGCACCTGGTCGTGACGGCCGACGAGGAAACCACCATGTCGGGCGCCCGCGCGCTTGCGGCCGGCGGCGAACTGCAGGCCGAGGCCGCCGTGATCGGCGAGCCGACGATGCTCAAGCCGGTTCGGATGCACAAGGGCATCTTCTTCGACCGGGTCCGCCTGGTCGGCTGCGCCGGTCATTCGAGCGATCCGGCCTATGGCAACAGCGCGATCGACGGCATGCACACGGTCATGAGCGCGCTCTACGAGCTGCGCGCGGAACTGGCCGCAGCGCACCATAACGAGGCGTTCCGCGTGCCCGGTCCGACCCTGAACCTCGGCGCCATCCACGGCGGCGACAACCCGAACCGGATCTGCGGCGAGTGCGCCCTGTCCTACGATCTGCGCATCCTGCCCGGCATGGATCTGGACGAGCAGCGCCAGGCGGTGCAGGAGCGCATCCGCAAGGCCGTCGCCGACACCGGCCTCGATGTCCACTTCGACACCCTGTTCACGGGGACGCCGCCGGCCGAGACCGCGGCGGATGCGCCGATCGTCCGCGCGGCCGAGGAACTGACCGGCGAGACCGCGCGCGCGGTCGCCTTCGGGACCGAGGCCGCGTTCTATCAGCGCGCCGGAATGGACGTGGTCATTCTCGGCCCCGGCAGCATCGCCCAGGCCCACCAGCCCGACGAGTTCGTCGCGCTGGAACAGCTCGACGCGGGCGTGGAACTGCTCGGCGGCCTGATCCACCGCTTCTGCGGCGACGCCGCCACGACCGGCACGCGGCGCGTGGGCTGAGCTTTACGGCAGTCGGTCCCGAGTACTCCTGGATCCGGCGTGATACCTGATTCCGCCGTTGTCAGGGGTTCTCGCCAAGGCGCCAAGTACGCCAAGGGACGCGAAGTAAAGCGATCTCTCGCAGAGGCGCAGAGATCGCGGAGTTGATTACAGGATAAAGGCGTTCCGGAGCGGAGATCGGCAACCGTGGATTCAGGCGCCAGCGCAGCGCGATGCCTTCGTCTTTCTCGGCGCTCTCCGCGCCTCTGCGAGAAACCGACTTTGACTTGCCTTTGCGCCCCTTGGCGCCCTTCGCGCCTTGGCGAGAACCAAAAGACAAGGTCGACAGACTCCAACGAACGCAAGACCCGGTAATGCGCTGGCAAAGCACGACTAGATGATCGGTTACAATGCGCCGGCCAACGGTCAGGGCGGATACCGATAATGAACGACAGCGCCGATCCCCACGGCCACCTCGCGTGGTTCCGCAATGCCTCGCCGTACATCCACGCCCACCGTGGGCGTACGTTCGTCCTCGCGTTCGGCGGCGAGGCCGTCGAGGAGGCGGGCTTTGCCGCCCTGATCCACGACATCGCGCTGCTGACCCGACTCGGCGTGCGTCTCGTGCTGGTGCACGGCGCGCGCCCGCAGATCGAGCGCCGCCTCTCCGCCGCGGGTATCGAACCGCACTACCACGGGGGGCTGCGCATCACGGCGGAGACGGATCTGCCGCTGGTCTGCGAGGCGACCGGCCGGGTGCGCTACGAGATCGAGGCGATCCTGTCCACCGGACTGCCGAACACGCCCATGGCCGGCGCCGGTATCCGCGTGACCGGCGGCAACTATGTGACGGCGCGTCCCTGGGGCGTACATGAGGGCGTGGATCATCAGCACACCGGCGTCGTCCGCCGCGTCGACGGCGATGCGATCACTGGCGCGCTGGACCGCGGCGAGATCGTGCTGCTGTCGCCACTGGGTTACTCCGCGACCGGCGAGATCTTCAATCTGCACGCCGAGGACATCGCCACCGAAGTGGCCGTGGCACTGCGTGCGGAAAAACTGCTGTTCCTGATGGAAGAGGCCGGCGTGACCGATGAAGGCGGCGATGTCGTCTCGCGCCTGACACCGGCCGAAGCGGAACGGCGTGTCGCGGGCAACGACGCCTCGGTGGAGGTTACGCGCCACCTCACGAGCGCGGCGACGGCCGTACGCCGCGGGGTGCGGCGCGTCCACCTGGTCGCGCGCGGCGACGGCGCCCTGCTCGCGGAACTCTATACCCGCGACGGCACCGGCACGTTGGTCACGGCGGAAACCTATGAAGGCCTGCGCCAGGCCCGAGTGGGAGACGTCGGCGGCATCCTCGACCTGATCGAGCCGCTCGAGGCGGAGGGCACGCTGGTACGCCGTTCACGCGAACAGCTCGAACTCGAGATCGATCATTTCACCGTGATCGAACGCGACGGCACCATCATCGCCTGTGCCGCACTCTACCCGCAGCCGGATGGGATCAGCGCCGAAGTCGCCTGCGTCGCCGTGCACGACGACTATCGAGGCGGGGGCCGCGGCCGCCAGGTCCTCGACTGGATCGAACAGCACGCCGCCGAACAGGGCCTGCAGCGGCTGTTCGTGCTATCGACACGCACCATGCACTGGTTCCGCGAACGCGGCTACGAACCCGGCGATATCGACGCGCTGCCGGGCGAGCGTCAGGCGCTCTATAACTGGCAGCGGAATTCGAAGGTGTTCGTTAAAGGACTCGGGGAGCAGACGTAGGCCGGCCTTTCCCGGCGGCCGTTGCGTTTCTTCCATACGCCGGCGTATCCCGCCGGGGAATGCCGGCATTGCGCGGTAAAACCTCACGGGCCGATATCGACCGCGCCGGACCGCGCAAGGCCGGCCTACGCTCGTTTTCCTGAGTCCGGCCGCCTTCCCCTTACGCCTGCTCCTGCTCTTTCGCCTCCGCCGCGCGCTTTTCGAGATCGGCGCGGACTGCGTCCATGTCGAGGCCGCGGACGGTGTCGATGGCCTGCTCGAGGGTGGACTCGGGCATGGCGCCGGCCTCGAGCATAATAAGCTGCTGTTCGCGGAAGATCGCGAGGGTCGGGATCGAGCGGATACCGAACATCTGGGCGATCGACTCCTCCTGCTGGATGTCGACCTTGCCGAACACGATGTCGGGGTGGTTCTCGGCGACCTTCTCGTAGACCGGTCCGAACTGTTTGCAGGGACCGCACCACTCCGCCCAGAAATCGAGCAGTACGATGTCGTTGTCGTTGATGGTGGTTTCGAAGTTGTCCTGCGTGAGATCGACGACGGCCATGGCGGGCTCCCCTGTGCGATGGATAAACACGGCGCCTCACGGGCGCCTCTCCTGCCTTTAGATAAGGCCACACCGGGCCAGTTCAACCCCCGGGTGTGAGCCGTTCGGAATTCTGCAACGCCCGTCAGTCGGGTTCTCGCCAAGACGCCAAGTTCGCCAAGGGACGCGAAGAAAAGCGATCTCTCGCAGAGGCGCGGAGATCGCCGAGTAAACAACAAGATAAAAGCGTTTTCAGGGAAGAATCGGAAAACGCGGTTTGAGGCACCGGTGCCTCACGACGCATCGCCTTTCTCAGCGCTCTCCGCGCCTCCGCGAGAAACCGAATTCGCCTTTCTTCGAGTCCCTTGGCGCTCTTGGCGCCTTGGCGAGAACTCTCGGGATACGCGCCTGAAGAAGGCGCCTACTTCAGCGCCTGCCGCAGTTCCTCCAGCCGCGCGGTCGGGTTGTCGAGTTCGATGAGGTACTGGCGCACGCGGTCGTTCAGCGGCAGCAGTTCCGTCAGGCGCCCGCCGACCCACGCGGCGTCGTCCCATCGCGGCTCGTCGTACTGGATGATGCCTTCGAGCTGGCGCAGGAGTTGGCCGAGGATCTGCACCAGCGGCGCGAAGCGCTCCGGCACCGGCTCGGCGGGTTCCGGGGGCAGGCGTTCGACCCGCCCGACCACAAGCTGGTTATGTTCGACGGCGAGTTCGTGGACGCGGATCTTGTGCACGCCCTCCACGGTAATACCGAGCAGACCGTCGGGTTGGCCGTCCCAGTCGATGATGCGGACCTCGGTGCCGGTCCCGTAGGGCAGCGCCGGCTCGCCGGCCTCCCCGCCGCGGCGGATGAGGCAGATACCGAAGCCACGGTCGTTGCGCATGCACTCGCTGATCATGTCGAGATAGCGCGCCTCGAACAGGCGCAAGGCCAGACGCCCGCCCGGCAACGCGGGGCTGGACAGCGGGAACAGCGGCAGACGCTCGATCATCACGTTGTCATTCATATTCAAGGCCCCAGCGCGGGGTCAGAGACTGTTCGATATCCAGATGATCGAGGATGCGGGCGACGACGAAATCGACGAGATCATCGACGCTCTCCGGGTGATTATAGAACCCGGGATTAGGCGGCATGATGATCGCGCCCATACGCGCCAGGCGCAGCATATTCTCGAGATGGATTTCCGAGAACGGCATCTCGCGCGGCATCACGATCAGGCGTCGTCGTTCCTTGAGCACAACATCCGCCGCCCGTTCCAGCAGGCTGGTACACAGGCCGCCCGCGACCGAGGCGAGCGTACCCGTGGTACAGGGGCAGATCACCATGGCATCGGGCGCACCGGAACCGGAGGCGATCGGGGCGGTCCACTGCTCCATGCCGAGCACTTCGAGCGTGCCCGGGGCATCGGCGTGGCGTTGCTCGAAAAAGCGCTGCATGTCGGCCGTCCGCCCGGGTACGCGCAGATCGGTATCCATGCCGATCACGACATGCGCCGGGCGCGAGACCAGCAGGTAGACGTGACAACCGGCGTCGAGCAGACAACCCAGCAGCCGCAGGGCGTACTGCACGCCGGAGGCGCCGGTCATGGCCAGGGCGATACGGGGTGGCTCACTCACGCGCTGCTCCTGGTTGCCGGCGGGGCCGGTACCGATATCACCTGCCATCGGCTGGTTCCCGTGCCGAGTCGGCCAGACGTTGCGGCAATGCGGCCGGCAAACCGCCGAACCCGGAATTGCTCATCAGTACGACATGATCACCGGGACATGCATCCGCGGTAATACAAGCCGCCATATCCTCGGCGCGCTCGAAAAGCGTCACGCGCCCGGGGTCGACATTCGCCAGCGTGCCCGGGTCCCAGTCCAGTGTCCGCGCCGCCAACAGGTAGACGCGATCGGCCGACCGCAGCGCGTCGGCCAGACCGTCGCGATGAACCCCCATACGCATCGAGTTCGAGGCGAGGTCGAGGGCCGCCAGTATACGCGCGCCGCCCACCCGGGCCCGCAGCCCCGACAGCGTCGTGGCGATCGCGGTCGGGTGGTGCGCGAAGTCGTCGTAGACGGTGATGCCGTTCGGGGTGCCGCGCACCTCGAGCCGCCGCCGGACGCCGCCGAACGCCGACAGCGCGGCACATGCCGCACCCACGTCCGCACCCGCGTGGCGTGCCGCGGCCACGGCTGCGAGACCATTGGCCACGTTGTGACGCCCGAGCAGTGACCAGTCGATGCGGCCCTCGGCACCATCCGGCCCGCTCACATCGAAACGACTCCCGTCGGCCGTGACGCCGGTGGCCCACCAATCCGCGCTGCCGTCATCGGCATCCGGTGCGAAGCGTTCAACCGGCGTCCAGCACCCCTGCTCGAGTACCGTCTCCAGGGCCGTATCGCCGGCATGGGTCAGGATCCGCCCGTTCCCCGGCACCGTCCGCACGAGGTGATGGAACTGGCGCTGGATCGCGGCCAGGTCCTCGAAGATATCGGCGTGGTCGAATTCGAGGTTGTTGAGCACGAGCGTGCGCGGCCCGTAGTGAACGAACTTGGAGCGCTTGTCGAAGAAGGCGCTATCGTATTCATCCGCCTCGACCACGAACGGCAGTCCCTCGCCGAGGCGGGCCGAGACACCGAAACCCGCCGGCACACCGCCGATCAGGAATCCCGGCTCCAGACCCGCTTCAGAGAGGATATGGGCAAGCATGCTCGCCGTGGTCGTCTTGCCATGGGTACCGGCAACCGCGACCACGTGACGATCGCGCAGCACGTACTCGCGCAGCCAGGCCGGCCCCGAGGTGTAGGGCAAGCCGCGCTCGAGTACCGCCTCCACGGCCGGGTTGCCACGGCTCAGCGCGTTGCCCACCACGACGAGATCGGGTGCGGGCGACAACTGCGCGGGGTCCCAGCCCTCGACCAGCTCGATCCCGGCCGCCTCCAGCTGCTCACTCATCGGCGGGTACACGCCGCTGTCGGCGCCGGTCACGCGGTCACCGCGAGCGGCAGCGAGTTGCGCCAGGCCACCCATGAAGGTGCCGCAGATACCGAGGACATGGACATGCATCACTGGATCTCCTCTGGTGGCGGCAGCACCGTCTCTCCGATCGCGGTGGTGACCACGACGTACAGCAACGCGAACGCGAGGGCCGCGCTCATGCGGACTTCGAGGGCATGGCGCAGGATATGCCCCAGCACGGCCACCGCCCACACATAGATCCCGAGCACCAGCAGCACGGATGCGCCCGCCAGCGGATGCGACGGATCGCGATCGACCAGGATGGTATAGAGCGGCCAGGCGAGCAGCGTGAAGATCACGCCGGTACCGCAGATCGCGGTGAAGGTCTGACGGAAACGCTCGGGATGGCCGATCACGCGCAGGGCGCCCTGCACGATGATCACCTGCAGCAGCAGATCGAGGCCGACCCGCACGCTGCCGATCGTCAGCGGATAAAACGGCTGCAGCGCCAGGGTAGTCGTTACCGCCAGGAGAATCGCGCAGACCAGCAGGAGGCCATCCGATGCGGGCAGATCCTGGGGACGCGCGCGCAGGCGCACCAGAGAGACAAACAGTTGCAGTACACTCGACAAGGGCCTGGGGCTCCGGCTGGATCCGTCTGGCGACGTACAGGACCGCCCGGCGGGCGGCGGAGGCCCTCAGTGTAAGGAACGTCGGCGTCATGAGCCACGGGCCAGTCGGACATACGTGCCGATAACACCGGATGAAAGAATTAGACGTGGCCAGTGCAATCCCACCCTCGACCGGTCCCTGGCGGGCGCGCAACCGTTTCCGGTTGTTTGCCCAGGGTAGCCGATTCTTTCCTGCCATGCTCGGGGCCATCGCAGGAGCGCGCGAACGCATCGCACTCGAGATCTACTGGATCGAGAGCGGAGCGATCGGCGAACGCTTTATCGGCGCACTGGTCGACGCGGCCAGCCGCGGCGTCGAGGTATTCATACTGATCGACGATTTCGGCAGTTCGGAGCTCGTTGCCCGCGATCGCCGGCGCCTGACCGCCGCCGGTGTGCATCTCGCCTGCTACAACCCGCTGCGGTTCCGTCTGGGCTGGGGCAACCTCGCTCGCGACCACCGCAAGATCCTGTTGATCGATGACGAGTACGCCTTTGTCGGCGGCGCGGGTATCAGTGACGATTTCGATGGCGCCGACGGCTGGCGCGAGAACATGCTGCGCATCGAGGGGGACTGCGTAGCCGACTGGTGGTCTCTGTTCGCGCACAACTGGCAGCGCTGGTCGGACTGCGCCTGCCCGGCGACGAGGTCGCGGCCGGCGGGCGATATGCCCGGGCGCGTGGTAGCCGGTCCCGGGCGTGTCGGGCGCCGCCCCCTTGAACGAGCCGCCGTGCGCGACATCGCCCGGTCATGCCGACGGGTCTGGCTCGTGACCCCATACTTTCTGCCACCCCTCAGGCTTCGCCAGGCGCTGGTGAACGCCTGCCGCGGCGGCGCCGATGTGCGCCTGCTGCTCCCCGCCGAACACAGTTGCGATCTCCCCGCGGTACAGGCCGCCGGACAGTGCTGGTATGAATGGTTGCTGCGACACGGTGTACGCATATTCGAGCACCGCCTCGGCGTGACCCACCAGAAGCTCCTGCTCGCCGATGATCGGGTGCTGATCGGTTCGGCCAACTTCGACCGCTGGGGCCTGCGCTGGCATCTCGAGGCCGACCAGGCCGTGCATTCACGGGTCATCGCCGAGCAGACCGCCGAGATGCTCGATCGCGACTTCGCGGTTGCACGTGAGCTGGACTTCGAGGATTGGTACCAGCGCTCGTTCGTCGCCCGTCTGCGGGAACGTTTCTGGGGGCGCATCGAGGCGCTGGGCGCCCGGATCGCGCACCGTCGACGCGTCGCCCACGTCAGGCGCGAGCAGTCCGGTGGCCATCGCGGGCGGCTGGATACGACCGATCCCTGAAAGCCCGCGCGGAATTGCCTTTTCGCAGACGGACCAGCAGACTCATGCGCGAACTCAACTGACCCGAACGCGCACTCTTGAGGGCGATCGTCACTCACCAACCATGGGACCGGAATCACGTATGTATGAACCGGGCAAAGTCACGCCGATGGCCCAGCGGTTTCGCGGTTTTCTGCCGGTCGTCGTCGATGTCGAGACCGGCGGTTTCAACCCGCGCACCGACGCCCTGCTCGAGATCGCGGCCGTCACCCTGCGCATGACGGAAGCGGGCGAACTGGAGCCGGATGAGACGGTCTCGACGCATGTCCAGCCGTTCGAGGGGGCGAACCTGGAACCGAAATCGCTGGAAGTGACCGGCATCGATCCATGGCATCCGCTGCGCGCGGCGCGCAATGAACATGACGCGCTGTCGTTCCTGTTTCAGCCCGTGCGCCGCGCGGTCAAGGACAATGGCTGCACGCGCGCCATTCTGGTGGGTCACAACGCATCGTTCGACCTCGGGTTCGTCAATGCCGCGGTCGAGCGCAGCGGCATCCGGCGCAATCCGTTCCACCCGTTTTCGTATCTCGACACGGTCACGCTGGGCGCCCTCGCCTACGGCCAGACGGTATTGGCCCGGGCATCGCGCGCGGCCGGTCTGGAATGGGAACAGTCGGAAGCGCATTCGGCGGTCTACGATACGCAGATGACCGCACGGCTGTTCTGCGAGGTCGTCAATCGCTGGGAGGCGCTGCACGCGGGAGCCGACCACCACGTCTGGACGGAAGAGGAACAATGAACGCGCTACGGGATCTTCGCCACGAACACCTCGCGCTCGTCGTCGTCGACGACGCACGCACCGGGCGCATCTACTTTCTGCGGGCGCTGGAACAGGCAGGGTACGACGACGTGCGCATCGCCGAATCGGCGGACCGCGCGCTGGAACTGCTCGCGGAGCGACCGGCCGACGTCGTCATCGCCGACTGGATGATGCCCGGGATGGACGGACTGCAGTTGACCCAGCGGATCCGCGAACGTGACGAGGAGGCGGGGCGCTATACCGCCGTCATCCTGTCGACGGCGCGCGAGGGCGTGCAGGCGCTGGTGACCGCGTTCCGCAGCGGCGTGGACGACTTCCTGCACAAACCGTTCGATGCCGAGGAACTGATTGCCCGCATTTTCGCGGCGGGCAGCCATGCGAACGCCCAGAACATGCTGCTGGAGACGACCGAGACGCTGACCCGCAACCGCGAGGCGCGCAGCGAACACTGGGCGTCTGACAACGTGACTGGACTCGGCGGCGCGGATTACTTCGAGGCGCAGCTCACAACCCACCTGATGGAGAGCGCCATGCGCGGTGGCGCGGTCTGCGCGACACTGGTCGATGTATCGGGCCCGGGCATGGATACCGACAAGCCGGCCGTCGCGCTCAGCCGGATCGGCCGGCGTCTCGTGCGCGCCGTGCGCCCGACGGACGCGGTCTGCCGGATCAGCGATCAGCGCTTCGGTCTGGTCATGTCCGCACCCGATGCAGCGGGGTTCCGGGATGCCGTCTTCGCGCGCATCGAGCGCGAAGTGGCGGGCCGCCCCATCAGCCGCCCGCGCGGGGGCGATCCGGACATTGAACTGCGGATCGGACACACCATCTGGGAGGGGCCGGGGACGCCGCTATCCCCGGCCGAACTGATATCGCGGGCCGAGCGCATGCTGCGCGACTGACCCACTAGGCGGCGGTATCGACCGCCTGCTGGACCATCTTCTCCAGTTCGCCCTGCTCGTGGAGCTGGAGGGTGATATCGCAGCCGCCGACCAGTTCACCGTTGATGTAGATCTGTGGGAAAGTCGGCCAATCGGCGTATTTCGGGAGCTCCGACCGGATTTCCGGATCGGCGAGCACGTTGACCCATGCAAACGAGCGGCCGCAGGACTTCAGCGCCTCCGACGTGCGCGCGGAGAACCCGCACATAGGCGTGTCCGGCGACCCCTTCATGAAGATCACCACCGGCTGGGATGCGATGTGTTCGCGGATGCGTTCCTGGACGTCCATCAAGACCTCGATACGTTAAACGAATGATGTACTGCGACCTTCCATCCTAGCACCTGCCCCCGCCTTCGTCATTGTGGCGCGACCGGCTTTTTTGCAACCCGCGCGCGCCCCCGTATAATCCACCGCTTCGTCTCTTGACAGGCGCGGCGGGGCGCGAAGCGCCCGCCCGGCCGAGGCGGAGACCGGCGGCCGCCCGCGTGCGGCCGCTTTGCGTTTACGGACCCCCGAGGCTGAGACGATGTCCGACGCCCTGATGAACACGTATGGCCGCCTGCCTGTCACGCTTGTGCGTGGCGAGGGTGCGCGCGTATGGGACGACAGCGGCCGCGAGTATCTCGATGCGCTCGCCGGGATCGCCGTATGCGGGCTGGGCCACGCCCATCCGGCCGTCGCCGAGGCGCTGGCGGATCAGGCGCGCAGGCTGGTGCACGTATCGAACAACTATCACATCCCGACCCAGCAGGAACTCGGGCGCCGCATCGCCGAACGCGCCGGCCAGGAACGGGTGTTCTTCTGCAACTCCGGCGCCGAGGCGAACGAGACGGCGATCAAGATCGCACGACGTTACGGCCACGACCGCGGAATCGAGGCACCGCGTATCGTCGTCTGCGAGCAGGCGTTTCACGGGCGCACGCTGGCGACGCTGACCGCGACCGGCAATCCGAAGGCGCAGGCCGGATTCGGCCCACTGGTCGAAGGCTTCGACCGGGTGCCCTTCGGCGACATCGACGCGATCCGCACGCTCGCGGACGAACGCGCGGATATCGTTGCCGTGATGATCGAGCCGGTCCAGGGCGAAGGCGGTATCCGCCCACTGCCGAAGGGACGCCTCGCGGAACTGCGCGCCCTGTGCGACGAGATGGGCTGGCTGCTGATCTGTGACGAGATCCAGAGCGGCATGGGCCGCACGGGCGCATGGTTCGCGCAACAGCACGACGGAGTAACCGCCGATGTGACCACGGTGGCCAAGGCGCTCGGCAACGGCGTACCGATCGGTGCCTGCCTCGCTCGGGGCGAGGCAGGCGAAACGCTGGTCCCCGGGAGTCACGGCACGACGTTCGGCGGCAATCCGCTCGCCTGCCGCGCCGGCCTGGCCGTGCTCGACGCGATCGATCAGGGCGCTCTCGTCGAGCGCGCAGCGGTCCTCGGTGAGCGGATGGTGTCCGGTTTCCGTCAGACGCTGGGCGATCTCGACGGCGTGCGCGAGATCCGAGGCCGCGGACTCATGATCGGCATCGAACTCGACCGCGAGTGCGGCGAACTCATGCGCCGCGCGCTCGATGCCGGCCTGCTGATCAACGTTACCGCCGGCAACACCTTGCGGCTACTGCCGCCGCTGATCATCACCGACGACGAAGCGGACCGCATCGTCGACGGCGTTGCCACCATCGCGCGCGATTTCCTCGCGGAGGGCTGACGCCATGACCGTACGCCATTTCCTCACGCTCGACGATCTGACACCCGATGAGTTCCGCGCCCTGATCGCACGGGCCATCGACCTCGGCGACATGCATCGCGCGGGCACGGTCCACCAGCCACTCGTCGGCCGCGTCCTGGCGATGATCTTCGAGAAGTCGTCTACCCGGACCCGGCTGTCCTTCGAGGCCGGCATGTGCCAGCTCGGCGGCGACGCGATTTTCCTCTCGCCGCGCGACACCCAGCTCGGGCGCGGCGAACCGATCGACGACACCGCCCGCGTGATCGGTCGGATGTGCGACGCCGTCATGATCCGCACCGGCCCGCACGAAAACGTCGAACGCTTCGCCGCACATGCCGGCGTCCCGGTCATCAACGCACTCACGGACCGCTGCCACCCTTGCCAGCTGCTGGCCGACATGCAGACGTTCTTCGAACTGCGCGGCGACATCGCCGGGCGGACCGCCGCGTGGATCGGCGATGGCAACAACATGTGCCATTCGTGGATCAACGCCGCGCGCCTGCTCGGCTTCGAACTGCGCATCGCCTGCCCCGACGACTTCGAGCCAGACGCCGACATTCTCGCCCGGGCGGGCGACTCGGCACGGCTGGTCGACTCGCCGGCCGCGGCGGCGGACGGCGCCGATGTCCTCGTCACCGATGTCTGGGCCAGCATGGGCCAGGAGTCCGAAAAGGCGCATCGGAGCGCCGCATTCCGCGATTTCCAGATCGACGAGGCGCTGATGTCGCGCGCGAACGACGACGCCGTATTCATGCACTGCCTGCCCGCCCACCGTGGCGAGGAAGTCGCCGCCGAAGTCATCGACGGCACCCGGAGCGTCGTATGGCGCGAGGCCGAGAACCGACTGCATGCGCAGAAGGCGCTGCTGGAGATGCTGCTGGTCGGCTGAGCGTCGGTCGAATATCGAACTCCACGCACAACCGATATCGAAACGTCTTTTTGTGCGCCGTCAGTGCCTCTCGCCAAGGCGCGAAGAAAGGCGATCTCTCGCAGAGGCGCAGAGATCGCAGAGTTGCGGAAAAAGACGAAAATGCTCTGGGAGACGATCGGCAACGGCTGCTTCGAGCGGGCGTAGGTCGAGGCCGTTTATCCTCGCCTTTCTCCGTGTTCTCCGCGCCTCTGCGAGAAACCGAATTTGCTTTTCTTCGCGTCCCCCGGCGCCCTTCGCGCCTTGGCGAGAGGCACTGACGGCGCCGGCCGGATCCGAAGAATCGAATCCAGCCGACCACGCAATGGCGCTCAGGACTCGTCGCTGTCGCCGCCGCCCTGCAGGTCGCGGGTCGCCTTCTCGAGGCTGGTGTGGCGGATGTCCTTGCCCTCGACCATGTAGACGACATACTCGCAGATGTTGCGCGCGTGGTCGGCGACGCGCTCAAGGGCGCGGGCGCACCACAGCACGGACAGGACGGAGCGGATCGAGCGCGGGTCTTCCATCATGTGGGTGATGAGCTGGCGCACGACGGCGTCGTACTCCTGGTCGATCTTCGATTCCTCGCCGGCAACGCGCAGGGCCGCCTCGGCGTCCATGCGGGCGAAGACGTCCAGCGTGTCGTGCAGCATGCGCTTGACGTGCTCGCCGAGGTGCTGGATGCCGAACAGCATAGCGCTGTCGGAATAGCCGCCCGCCTCGGCGATCTCAACCGCGAAGCGGCCGAGTTTCTCGCCTTCGTCGCCGATGCGTTCGAGGTCGGTGATGGTCTTGATGATCGTGACCACGATGCGCAGGTCGCTGGCGGTCGGCTGCCGCCGGGCGATCACGCGGGTGCATTCCTCATCGATCTCGACCTCCAGGGAATTGACACGGAAATCGCCGTCGACCACCTGCTCGCCGAGCGCGCTGTCGCTGTTGATCAGCGCACGCAGCCCGTCGCCGAGCTGCTTCTCGACGAGGCCGCCCATGGTCATGACCTTGTTGCGGATATCGTCGAGTTCTTCGTCGAACTCTTGTGAGATGTGCTGGCCCAGCTTGAGGCTATCGATGACACTTTCCTCCGATCATCGCGGGGCCGCCGCACCGGCCCGTTTCCGGAATTGCTTCTTTTCGATACTTTCGATTGTACGCGATCGACGCGGCGTCAGCCGAACCGACCGGTGATGTAATCCTCGGTCTTCTTCTCGCGCGGCTTGACGAACATCGTCTCGGTCTCGCCGTACTCGATGATCTGGCCCAAATGGAAGAACGCCGTGTAATTGGCGACGCGGGCCGCCTGCTGGAGGTTATGGGTGACGATCACGATCGTGTAATTGCTGCGCAGCTCCGCGATCAGCTCCTCGATCGTCGCCGTCGCCACCGGGTCGAGCGCGGATGCCGGTTCGTCCATCAGGATCAGTTCGGGATTCACGGCGATCGCGCGCGCGATGCACAGGCGCTGCTGCTGCCCCCCCGAGAGCGCCGTGCCCGGCGTGTCGAGGCGGTCCGCGACCTCCTTCCAGAGCCCGGCGCGCCGGAGCGAATGCTCGACCAACTCGTCCATCTCCGAACGGTTGCGCGCGAGCCCGTGGATCCGCGGTGCGTAGGCGATGTTCTCGTAGATCGACTTGGGGAACGGGTTCGGCTTCTGGAAGACCATGCCGATGCGCGAGCGCAGTTGCACCACATCCACGGACTTGTCGTAGATATCCTGATCATCGATCTCGACCCGGCCGTTCACGCGCACGGAGGGGATGAGATCGTTCATCCGGTTCAGGCAGCGAAGGAAACTGGATTTGCCACAGCCCGATGGCCCGATCAACGCCGTGACCTGACGCTCGACCAGTTCCAGACTGACATCGAACAGGGCCTGCGTGTCGCCGTACCACAGGGAGAGATTCTCGGCGCGGCCCTTGATCGCTGTGCCGCCCGCTTTCTGCGCGGATGCGCCGACCTCGGGGGCCGTGCCCGGATTTGCGCTGTTGTGCTGGGTCACGTCGTTCTCCTCCGCCGCATGCGGGGCTGCAGTGCTCGAAGTGTTCATCGGATATCTCCTCGCGGCAACAACGTCGTCAACGTCACCAGCGCCGCTCGAACTTGCGGCGCAGATACACCGCGGTCGCATTGAGCGCGATCAGTACGGTAAGGAGCACCAGGATCGCCGCTGCGGTGCGCTCCATGAAGGCCTGCTGGGGCATGCTCGCCCAGCTGTAGATCTGGGCCGGCATGACCGTCGCCGCATCGGTCACGCTGCCGGGCACATCCGGGATATAGGCGACCATGCCGATCAACAGCAGCGGCGCCGTCTCCCCCATGGCCTGGGCCAGACCGATGATCGTGCCCGTGAGGATGCCGGGCAGCGACATCGGCAGCACGTGATCGCGAACCGTCTGCCAGCGGGTAGCCCCCATCGCCAGCGCGCCCTCGCGGATCGAATGCGGGACGGCACGCAGGGCCGCCCGCGTGCTGATGATCACGATCGGCAGAGTCATCAGGCCGAGCGTGAGACCACCGGCGATGGCCGATGATCGGGGTACGCCGAAGAAATTGATCATGATCGCCAGACCGAGCAGGCCGAACAGGATCGATGGCACCGCCGCGAGGTTGTTGATGTTGATCTCGACCGCCTGGGTGAAGCGGTTGTCGGGAGCGAACTCTTCGAGGTAGATAGCGCTCAATACCCCAACCGGGAACGCGAAGGCGAGGGTCAGTGCCAGCACATAGATACTGCCTACGATCGCCGCCTTGAGGCCGGCCATTTCGGGCAGTTTCGAATCGCCCTCCGTAAACAGCCAATGGTTGAACGAATAGCGGAAACGACCCTGTTCCTCGAGGCGCTCAACGCGTTGCTCAAGCTCCTCGTCAAGCGACTCTTTGCCCTTGCGGTACTGGTCGATTTCGGCCTTCGCAAGCACCCACTCCTGGAAGCGCTCGCCGGCGAGTTCCGGGTTGTTTTCAAGCCGGTTGGGGAGCACGCGGGTCACCCCGCGGCTGACAATCGAATTCAGCTCCGGATCGATCGCCCGCCAGGCCTGAGCCGGGTCAGTGAAATCCACCTCCACCTTGACCTCGGTCTGCGTGAACGCCGGATACGCGGCGACCACCATGCTGCCGAGGAAGAGCACAAGGAAAGCGCCCGCAAGCAGCAGCGCGCCGATACAGATCCCGCGGAAGCGGCGCTCGGCGCGGTGGCGGCGCCGCAGGCGCGCATCGGCGGCCAACTTGCCGCCGCCGCCATGGGTTTCCGTTCTCTCTTCGGTCATGCGGCTACCCTCACCCGCCGTACTTCTGTTTGAAACGCCGGATCATGATGGTCGAGTACAGATTGAGACCAAGCGTGATGATGAACAGCGCGAGCCCAAGCGCGAACGCCGACAGCGTTTCCGCGCTGTCGAAGGAGGTATCGCCAGTGAGCGCCGCCACGATCCGCACGGTCACCGTGGTCATCCCTTCGAGCGGATTCCAGGTGAGATTGGCCCGCATCCCGGCCGCCATGACCACGATCATCGTCTCTCCAAGCGCCCGCGATACGGCGAGCAGGAAGGCGGAGATGATGCCCGGCGCGGCGGCGGGCAGGAGCACCTGGCGGATGGTCTCGGCCCGCGTTGTGCCGAGCGCGTATGAGCCCTCGCGCATGGCGTCGGGGACGGAATTGATGACATCGTCAGACAGCGACGAGATGAATGGGATGATCATCACGCCCATCACGAGCCCGGCCGCGAGCGCGCTGTTGTATGATGCCTCCAGCCCGAACAGGCCGGCGGAATCGACCACGAACGGGGCTACATACACCGCGGCAAAGAAGCCGTAGACAACCGTCGGGATACCGGCCAGGACCTCAAGGGTCGGCTTGGCGATACCGCGAATCCGTGACGTGGCGTATTCCGCCATGTAGATCGCGGACAGGAGGCCGATCGGCAGCGCCACCAGCATGGCGACGATCGTGATCATGAAGGTGCCGGCGAACAGCGGCACCGCACCGAAACTGGCGTCCGAGGCACTCTCGCCCCCGCGCCCGGCGCTTTCGAGGAAGGACGACCCCGGCGCCCACGTGGTGCCGGTGATGAACTCCTGGATACTGACCGTGCCGAAGAAGCGGATCGACTCGAACAGGATCGACAGGATGATCCCGAGCGTGGTCAGGATCGATATGAGGGCGGCGCACAGCAGGAACCGGCGCACGAGCAGGTCGAGCGCGTTGCGTGCGCGTAGACCCGGCCGCAGCGTTCGGCGGCCCCACCACATCCCGACCCCGGCCACGGCACCCGCGGTCACGAGGATCGATGCTTCGACCAGATTCACCCAGCCGAACAGTTGAATGAACGCGGCAGCGACCGCGACCAGTAATGCCGGGACGACCCCCCACGAGGTCACATACCAGCCATATTGGTGCGGGCGCGAGTGGAGCACGGCGCCGCCGCCCTGCGCCGCGAGGGCCCAGCGGCGCCCGATATGATAGCCCATGTAGCCGAGGGCTACCGTCCCGGCAAGCAACGTGAAAATGGTGTCGCCGGTATCCACGTCCGCACCGTCTCCCAATTCCGGGTCCGCGATCATACCCGTCGCGCGACGGGCACTCCATTCGGACCTCGTTATCGCAAAAAGCCGGGCCGGCAATACCGGCCCGGCCGTACCTGCCTTCGGGGCAAAGGCTTACCCCAGCCCATTGCCAGCCGTTATTTCAGGTCGGCCAGCTTCAGCTCGCCCCGCTGCTCGAAGCGGGCGCGCACCTCTTCACGCATCTTCTGCGGCAGCGGAATCAGGCCCTGGCCCTTCAACAGGCCCTGATTGCCGATCATCTGCTCGCTGAGAAAGAGCGTGACATAATCCTCCATGCCGGCAACACGGTCGAGGTGACTGTTCTTGGTGTAGAAGAACAGGCTCCGCGAGACCGGATATTCCTCGGCGGAAATCGTATCCGGCGTCGGCTCGACGCCATCGATCGTGACCGCCTCGATCACGTCGGTATTTTCCTCCAGAAAGCTGTACCCGAAGATGCCCAGGGCCTCCGTGTCATTCTGGATTTTCTGAACGATCAGGTTGTCGTTCTCGCCGGAGTCCACATACGGGCCATCGTTGCGAACCGTCGTATAGGGTTCGTCATAACCGTCCATTTCCTCGGTGGCAGCCTCCATCACCAGTTCCTCGAACGCATCACGCGTGCCCGAGGTGGACGGCGGGCCGTAGATGGTGATCTCCCGATCCGGGAGTGAACTGTCGATCTCGTTCCAGTTCTCGTAGGGATTATCCACCAGCTTCCCGTTCTGCGGCACCTTGGCGGCGACCGCGAGCGTGAGTTCTTCCCTGCTGAGGTTCAGAGCGGAGTTTACCTTCGTCTGGGCGATCACGATGCCGTCGGCACCGATCACGATTTCGGTGATGTCGGTAATGCCGTTGTCGGCGCAACGCTCGAACTCGCTCGGCTTCATCCGCCGCGAGGCGTTGGTGATATCGACGGTGTCCAGGCCATCGCCCTCGCAGAAGATCTTCATGCCGCCGCCCGAGCCGGTCGACTCGATCACCGGCGTCGGGTTCTCCGTCGTGGCGCCGAACTCTTCGGCCACGTAACTGGCGAACGGATAGACGGTACTGGAACCGACGATCCGGATCTGATCACGTTCGGCAGCCTGGGCCGCGCTACCCGCGGCGACAACGGCGCTGGCGAGGACGCTGGTCATCAATGCACGTTTGTTCATCATCCTGTTTCATCCCGTGGTTTGACTGTCTGCAGTCGATTACGCGGAGCGGCTACCGCCAGTGCGGGCGTTGGCCCCATGGCAGTGCATCCACGGGGCGCATCGTGGCTGCAGCAGATTGCGCGGTGATGAACCATTGATGACATTCGTATGACGCTCGCCTGGGGCCCGCCGCAAGCGCGGGCAATCAGTCCTTGAGCTGCTCGAGCCGCAGGGGCGAGCGCTGCGCGAAGCGCTCGCGCACGGCTTCGCGTCGCTCGGCCGACAAAGGAATCAGCCCCTCGTTCTTGAGCAGCCCCTGCTCACCGATCATCTGCTCGCTGATGAACAGATCGACGTACTCGACCATCCCGGGAACGCGGTCCAGATGGCTGTTCTTGGTATAGAAGAACAGGCTCCGGGCGATCGGGTATTCACCCGAGGAGATCGCCTCAGTCGTCGGCCCTACCCCCTCGATCGTGACCGCCGCGATGGCGTCCCGATTCTCCTCAAGGAAGCTGTAACCGAAGATGCCTACGGCCTCGCGGTCGTTTTCGATCTTCTGGACGATCAGGTTGTCGTTCTCGCCCGAACTGACATAAGGCCCGTCGTCTCGCACCGACGAGTAAGGCTCGTCGTAGGCCGCCATGCCCTCGGTCGCGGCCTCCATGACCAGTTCCTCGAATGCATCGCGCGTGCCCGAGGTGGAGGGTGGACCGTAGACGGTGATCTCGCGATCCGGGAGCGAGTCGTCGATCTCGCTCCAGCGCTTGTACGGGTTATCGACCAGTTCGCCGTCCTGCGGCACCTTCGCGGCGACGGCCAGCGTCAGCTGTTCGAGGGTGAGATCCAGCGCGGCTTTGTCCTTGGCCTGGGCGATCGTGATCCCGTCGGCGCCGATCGCGATTTCAGTGATTTCCGTTACGCCATTGTCGGCGCAGCGCTCAAACTCGCTCGGCTTCATGCGCCGCGAGGCGTTGGTAATGTCGGCGGTGTCGATCCCGTCCCCCTCGCAGAAGATTTTCATGCCACCGCCGGAGCCGGTGGACTCGATCACCGGCGTCGGGTTTTCCGTGGTGGCGCCGAACTCCTCCGCCACATAGCTGGAGAACGGATAGACCGTGCTCGACCCCACGACGCGGATCTGGCTGCGGTCGCCAGCCTCGGCCGAACCGCCATCGTCGCCGCCCCCGCCTTCGGTACAGCCGGTCGTGAACGCGGCGAAGGCGAGAGAAATCAGGAAGATACTTGTACGTCGCATCACGATGAGCCCCTGCAACATGAACCGGATCCGGGCACCGGCGGCGCCCGACATGCACGGATCGTATGAAGGAAATGTTACAGGCGTATGACGGGCGAGGACGCCCGTGTCCCGCGTCAGCGCTCGGGGACCTCACCGGGCGGGCGGTGGCGGATATTCCGGCCTTCCTCGACGTAGACCACCGACTCGCACAGGTTGCGGGCGTGATCGGCGATCCGTTCCAGTGCACGGGCGCACCACAGGGCATGCAGGGCCCGTTGCATGGTGCGCGGATCCTCCATCATGTACGTGATCAGTTCGCGCATGACGCTGTCGTAGTAACCGCCCACGTGTCCGGCGCCCTCGAGTACGGCAGTCGCCGCGGCCGCATCCGAGCGTGCATACGCGTCCAGCGCGTCCCGCAGGACCTGGCGCACGGCATCCCCCAAACGCTCCATTCCCTGCAGCAGGGCGGGCTCGGCCGAATGACCGGCGGCGAACTCCACCGCGAACCGGCCGAGTTTTTCCGCCTCGTCACCGACGCGCTCGAGATCGGTGCCGGTACGGATCGCGGCCATCAGGCGCCGCAGATCGGAGCCGGTCGGCTGTCGACGGGCGATGATCGTGGTCGCCTCCTCGTCGATCCGGACCTCGAGCGAGTTGATCCGGTAATCGGCCGTGCAGACCCGGTCGCCGAGCTCCGCATCGCGGGTGATCAGGGCCCGCAGCCCGTCGGCCAGTTGCCGCTCGACGAGCCCCCCCATCTCCAGCAGGAGGTCGTGCAGGGCGTCGAGTTCCTGATCGTATTCATGGTGGATATGCCGTTTTTCCGTCATGCCTGCCCACTCCTGCCCAGCGAGCGCGGTTCGCGCCCGAGCCGTTCAACCCGTTCCGGCGGAAACACGCAGCGGAACGTGCTCCCCCGCCCGGGCGCCGATTGAATATCCAGTTCGCCTCCGTTGCGGGCGATCGCGTGTTTGACGACCGACAATCCGAGTCCCGTGCCGCCGCGGGAACGCGACCGGCTGGTATCGACTCGGTAGAAGCGCTCGGTCAGGCGTGCGAGATGGCTCGGATCGATACCGGGGCCCTCGTCGCGCACGGCGAAGACCGCCGTTTCCCCGTCCATTTTCCACTCCACGTTGATCCGCGTGCCGTCGGGCGTGTGCTGGACGGCGTTATTGATGAGGTTGGCGAAGGCGCTGGAGAGTTCGCCGGGAACGCCGCGTACGCCCAGATCATCATCGAGGTCGGTCACGATCCGATGACCGCGCGCGCCGGTAACGGCTTCGGCGTCCCGCGCGAGCCCGGCGATGAGCTCGCCCGCGGGCACCGGCTCCGCCGCCGCCGGATCGGGCGGTTCCATTTCCAGACGCGAAAGCATGAGCAAATCCTGGACGATCGACAGCATGCGCCGGGTCTGGCGATCGATCGCCGCGAGGCCGTCGCGGACGTAGTCCGATACCTGCTCGCCATCGAACGACTCGATATACCCGGTGATGACGGTCAGCGGCGTGCGCAGTTCATGGCTGACATTGGCCACGAAATCGCGGCGCACCGCCTCGAGGCGGCGCAGGGAGCTGGTATCGCGCGCGATCAGCAGATACTGGCCATCGCCGTAGGCGACGATGCGGATATTCAGTTCGACGTTGTCGCTGATGGGCGAGGAGATGTCGATGGGCTCTTCGAAATCCGCCAGCGTCAGGTAGTCGTGGAAAGCGGGATCGCGCAGGAGATTGTCGATGCGCTGGCCGTGATCCTGCGGATTGCGGATGCCGAGCAGCGTCGCGGCTGCACGGTTGGACCACTCGATCTCACGCAGCTCGCCCAGCACGACCGCGGCGTCCGGCATCGCCTCCGTGGAGCGGTGAAAGCGGTTGAGCATGCTGGTGAGGCGCTTCTTGCGGCGCCGGTTGTGCTGCTGCAGCCGGTAGATGTGGTGGACGATCTGGTCCCAGATGCCGCTGGAATCGGGGGCGTCCTTCAGCGACCCCCCGGTCAGCAGCCAGCGCTCGACCAGGTACATCTGCCGCAGGTGCCAGATTACGTACAGGATCAGGGCACCGAGAAACGCCAGCGCCCAGTGCCCCGTAAGCAGGGCAGTCGCGAGTGCGGCGCCGAGCGTGCCCGCGAGGCGCCAGAGTTCGGTGCGCCAGGCATCCGACATCATCGGCTCAAGCCCTCGGCCACCGGCGGGTGACCGCTGCGGCAGTGCACTCTCTCATGCGGGACGACTCCCCATCGCGCGATGCTCCGGCCTTTCAGTCAAGGGAGAAACGATACCCCACACCGCGCACTGTCTGCACTGCCTGATGAAGACCATAGGGCTTAAGCAGTTTCCGCAGCCGCAGGACGTGGACGTCCACCGTCCGCTCCTCGACGAATACCTCCCGGCTCCAGACGTGATCGAGCAGCTGGGCGCGACTGTAGACACGCTCCGGGTGGCCCATGAGAAAACGCAGCAGCCGGAACTCGGTCGGACCGATCTCCATCGGCTCATCATTGACGAAAACCCGGTGCGAGACGGTCGAGAGCGACAACGGGCCCGCCGTCAGCGTGCCCTCGGCGTCCTGCCCTGACGTACGTCGCAGGACCGCCCGGATGCGCGCCGCCAGTTCGCGCGGCGAGAATGGCTTGGTGACGTAATCGTCGGCACCGCTCTCGAGCCCGTGGACCCGGTCGTTCTCCTCAGCCCTTGCGGTCAGCATGATCACGGGCACATCTTCAGTCAGTTCATCACGCCTGCAGCGGCGCACGAACTCGACCCCGCTCACGCTCGGCAGCATCCAGTCCACCAGCATCAGATCCGGCACCTGTTCGGAAATGCGCTGGTAGCCCTCGGCGGCGTCGGCCGCCGTGAGCATATCGAACCCCTCGCGCGCCAGCACGCGGGTCACCATCTCGCGCACCTCGGCCTCATCTTCGACCAACAGGATCGTCGCCTGCATTTTCGTCACCTTCTGGTTGGACATGGCGATTCCACCGCAGCCAGGTGACAGGAAGATGACGGCCGAATGACAGGGTCACTACCAATCGGGGTTTCGGCGCTCTATCCGATATTGGCGCCATTCTCGACGGCAAAGTCCGGGCGCAGCAGCACGACACCGTGTTCATCGGAGACCGCGCCCAGCACCAGCACCTCGGATTTTACGCCGGCGATCCGGCGGGGCGGGAAGTTCATGACGGCCACGATCTGTCGCCCCACCAGATCGTCGGGGGCGTAATTCGCGGTCAACTGCGCCGAACTGAGCTTTTCACCCCATGACGCACCGAAATCGATGCGCAGGATGTAGGCGGGCACCCGGGCCTTTGCGTTCGGTTTCGCCTCGACGATCGTGCCTGTCGCCATCTCGACGCGCTCGAAATCCGCGAATTCGATCATTCATCCGGCTCCGGTTCTGAACAGCATAACGACGATACGCTGCCGTGATTGTACGGCACCGCGGACGAGCAGCCAGCGGCCTCTTACGGCGCGAACAGCACCAGCAGGACCGCCAGCACGAGCATGGTCCACAGCGCCATCGAGCCCGTCGGCCAGCTCTGGGCGAGCCGGCCGCCATGGCCGAATCGCTCGTGACTGACCGCGAGCCCCCACTGCAGGAACCCCATGAAGCGGGCCCGGGTGGCGCGATCGATGGCGGTCACGAGATCGCGCGTCCGGACCGCAATCACCGGCCCGAGGCGACGGTAGATCCAGTCGGTGTCGAGACTGATCTTCGCATCCCCGCCCACATGCCGGAGCAGCAGGAAGAAGCCGAGGCCCGTGAACAGCAGCAGCTGCATCTCCTTGAGCAGATGCCCCGCCGTGTAGGCGTTGTAGTCCACCTCGTGCGGCAGGATCGCGTACAGGGCCCCGGGGAATACGCCGATGAGGAAACAGAAGGTCGCGGCGATGCCCATGGCGATCAGCATGTTCGGCGGCGCCTCGCGCGGGCGCAGGCCGGAATCCTCGCCCATGAAAGTGAAATACGGGAGCTTCAGCCCGGTATGCAGGAACGTGCCCGCGGAGGCCATGGTCAACAACAGGAAGACCCAGCCCCGGTAATCCACCGCGGCCGCCTCCACGATCATGGTCTTGCTGACGAAGCCGCTGAACAGCGGGAACGCCGAGATCGACAGCCCGCCCACCATGTAGAGCACGAAGGTAATGGGCATCCAGCGGTACAGGCCGCCGAGTTCGGTCAGCTTGCTGCGCCCGGTCATGTGCAGGACGGCGCCCGCGCCCATGAGCAGCAGGGCCTTGTAGAGGATATGGGTGAACGCGTGAGCCGAAACGCCGCTCAGGGCCAGCGCCGTGCCCATGCCCACGCCGGCGACCATGTAGCCCACCTGGCTGATGATGTGGTACGCGAGCAGGCGACGGATGTCGTTCGCCAGCACGGCGTAGACCACGCCGTACAGGGCCATGATCACGCCCAGCCACACCAGGATCTCCGTGCCCGGAAAGCCGCGGGCCAACGCGTAGACCGCGGTCTTCGTGGTCAGCGCGCTCAGGAAAATGGTACCGGTGACCGTAGCCTCGGGATAGGCGTCGGTGAGCCATGCGTGAAGGGGCGGCACCGCCGCGTTGATCATGAACGCGACCAGGACCAGGTAGAACGACCAGCCCCGTGTCTCGAAGGCCTCGAAGGCGATGGAGCCGGTCGCGTGATAATGGGCCAGCAGGCCCGCGAGCAGCAGCATCCCGCCGAACGCGTGCACCAGCATGTAGCGCATCCCGGCCCGCCAGGACAAGTCGGTCCGGCGCTGCCAGATGAGCCACACGGACGAGATGACCATCAACTCCCAGAAGACGTAGAGGCTGACCAGATCGCCTGCGAGCACGACGCCCAGGGCACCCGAGGCATAGATCATGGCCGCTACGTGCTGGACCCGATCGTCCACATGCAGCGCGTAGATATTGCCGATGATGAGGATGATGCCGAAGACATAAGCGAACACGAGACTGAGCTTGTCCACCCGCCCGGGCACGAGATCCAGTGCGCCGACGCTTACCTGCCCGTACAGACCCGGCTCAAGGCCGAGGATGAGCAGCAGCACGAAGGCCGGCAGCGCGATCTGCCAGACCTGCCGGGCGCGCCCCTGCAGGACGCCCAGCAGCAGCGCCCCGGCGATCAGGACCAGCGACGGATGGATGAAATCAGTCATCCCGCTTCTCCGATTCCCCGTAGTAGTCTTCCTTGCGGTACAGGAAGGCGTAGCCGAGGGCCTTGGAGACCACGATGATCAGCACGCACGAAATGAAGCCGTAGAAGGCCACGAAACCGCCGATACCGTCCCAGGCAAAGCGCTCGTAGGCCGGCTCCCTGAACACGTCCACCACGACCAGCAGCGCCATTACGACGAGCACCGCGTTGCGCAGCGGTCGGCGTCTGGCGACGAGGGCCTCGAGGATCCTGCCTGTACGTGTGCTTATGCTCACGATCGCTCTCACTCCGGTGCGCGGGTCAATTGATACCGAGGGACAGCAGCCCGTAGGCGTGACCAGCCACGAAGAACAGGACCAGCGTGCCGATGGCGGTCAGACACAGGGGCACGACGCACAGCATCGGTGCCTCGCGGATCCCGGTGGGCTCGCCCTCCGGCAGGGGCCGCAGGAAGGCACGCATCACCGGTGGCAGCAGGTAGCCGATATTCAGCAGTGTGCTGAGCACGAAGGCCGCGACCACCAGGGCCTCGCCCATATCCAATGCCCCCATGATGAGGTGCATCTTGCTCCAGACACCGCCGGTTGGCGGCAGGCCGATGACGCACAGCGCACCGACAAAGAATGCCAGCATGGTGAACGGCATCCGCCGGCCGACACCGTCGAGTTCGCTCACGTTGGACTTGTGCGTGGCCAGGAAAATGGCGCCGGCGCAGAAAAACAGCGTGATCTTGCCGTAGCCGTGCATGAGCATGTGCATGCCACCGCCGATGGCGGACCACTGACTGGCAAGCATGGCGCCGACCACGATGTACGAAAGCTGACTGACCGTGGAATAGGCCAGCCGCGACTTGAGATTGTCCCGATGCAGCGCGACGAACGACGCCGCGAGCATGGTAAAAGTCGCCACGTAGAGGACGAAGTCGCGGGTCGCCAGTTCGGCGAGGTAGTCCAGCCCGAACACGTACAGCGCCACGGTCAGCGCGACGAACACACCGGCCTTGACGACGGCCACCGCGTGCAGCAGCGCCGAGACCGGGGTGGGCGCCACCATCGCCGCCGGCAGCCAGCGATGGAACGGCATGAGCGCCGCCTTGCCGATGCCGAACATGAACAGCAGCAGCAGCACGGCACCCGTGCCCGGGCCGACCTCGCCGCCGAGGATGCCACCCGGGCGCAGGTCCAGCGTCCCGGCCGCATGCCACGTCCAGATCATCGCCGGCAGCATCAGGCAGACGCTGGTGACCAGCAGCAGCGCGATGTAGGTACGCCCGCCCTGTCGGGCCTTGTCGGTGCCGGTATGCGCCACCAGCGGATACGTGGAGATCGACAGGATCTCGTAGAAGATATACAGGGTCAGCAGGTTGTCGGCGAAGGCGATGCCCGCGGCGGCCCCGAGGGCGATCGAATAACAGGCGAAGAACCGCGCGAGATTCCCGTAGCCCTCGCCCCGCATGTACCCGATCGCATACGGCGTCGCCAGGATCCAGAGGCTCGAGGAGAGGATGGCGAACGTGAGGCCCAGGGGCTGCACCGAGAAGGTGATCCC